>Ga0208764_10001894_pt1 | contig 13317 bp, 13 predicted proteins | sample ETNtaG_18_FD_185762 | JGI IMG/M metagenome (GOLD analysis project Ga0208764, IMG submission 185762) | Marine microbial and viral communities from oxygen minimum zone, Eastern Pacific Ocean - ETNP201302SV91 (SPAdes) (version 2) | ecosystem: Environmental > Aquatic > Marine > Oceanic ... | reverse complement strand
CATCCGGTCAAAATCAATGGTTAGTTGAACATTATCACAACTATCCAAAAGATCCATCAGGTTTTGATGAATGGAATAAAAAATTACACAGAACATTAGATGAATCTTATGTCAAGATAGCATCATACGCAGCATAGATCTAGTCTTAAATAAAGTAGCAGATCAAATAATGATACTTTGATGGAAGAACAAGAAAAATCAGAATTAGGGGAAAATTTTCCAGAATATTTGGATTGGAGTAATTCATTTGAAATTTTGGAAAAAGCTCATGAACAAGGAATTTTTGTTTTAGTCATAGGTCCAAAAGGGACTGGTAAAACAACACTGGTTAGAGAATTTGCAAAGAGACAATCAGTGAAATTAGCATCAATAAATTTCAGTTTAAGAACTAGAGAAAGCCATCTTGTAGGTTCAAAGAGTCTTTCAGAAGGAAATATCCAATTTGATGAAGGAATTTTGATTAAATCAATGAAAGAAGGCAATATGCTATATCTAGATGAGATAAATGCAGCGGAAGCCGATGTTTTGTTAAGATTAGATGAAGCATTAGATGACAGGAGACAAGTAGTTCTAAAAGAATCTGGAGGAGAAATAGTAACAGCTAACAAATCATGGTTTGTAATAGCAACAATTAATCCATTAAATCATGTTGGAACAAAAGAATTACCACCACAACTATTGAGCAGATTTCCTATCAGATTAAGAATGGATTATCCGCCTGAAGAAAAAGAGCTGGAGATTGTAAAGAATCACGTTCCACAAGCAGATGATAAATCATTAGAAAAAGGAATTAAACTTGCAAATACACTAAGACAAGCAGCATCAGTTGAAGAATTATACTATTCACCTTCATTAAGAGAAACTATAGCATATGCAAAATTAATTGATAAAAATATGTCACCAAAGAAAGCAGCAGAAATAGTTTTTGGAAATGTTTATGCACAATGGGGAAATATTGAATTACAAAAAGTTAATGATATTATTGCATCCATGTATGAGAGCTAATGTCATCAGTTGCATTAAGAAATGATACACTAATTGAAATTTCTACATTTTTAATTAGAAGATGGTCTGAAAATGATAAAATTATTGTTACAATGTCTTCAAATAAAGTAAACGAAACTAGAATCAAAGAAAATAAAGTAATTCTTATCCCAGTATCAGATTACAATGGAGATGAGTTTTCAAGATACCGACAATTCAGAACTGCCGCATGGTATGAAAGCATGAAGATAAAAAATTGTGAAAAAATTTTATCTAATGATCATGCATTTGGATTTTTATTAAATTCAATTGAAAAACGTAGAATTGAGCTAGTTGGTCGGAAAATTTGGCAAGGAATGGATGAAGAATTAATTTTTAATTATTCTTGGCAATGGATTTACAGACCACTTTTAAGTAATCTTTTAGGAAAATCAAAAATTGTCGAGGGATTTTACCAGTATTTCTTGTTTGGAGATATAAAAGGAGAGATGCAACCAAGCCATTTTGAACGTGTTGTAAAAGCATCAGATTTTGCAAAGGAAATTTTAAACGAAGCATTAGACAACAATTACAATACAGAGTGGATAGAGAAACATATTCCAAAGATTTTGACAATTTTAGACATTGATCCATTAATTACAATTCCATTGTCAGTACCAATGAAGGGTCCAGGAATGATGATTATGCCACAAGATTTTGAGAAAGCAGTTCAGAAAATTACCAAGAATCTCGAATCAGAATTAGGAGAGATAGACACAAAGAAAGCAATAGAAGGAAAAGAGATTTCTAAAGAATTTGATTTAATTAAAGAAGAAACAAAAAAGAATGAAAACAAAGGTTTGATGCCTGAAACTATAGGCATTCAAATTCCAAATGCAACAAATGTAGATGAAACAAAAATTTATGATCAAGATTTGATTAGTAATTTGAAAAATAAGTTTCGTGAATGGAAAACAGGATGGAAAGAGGAACATGTTGTTTCAGGTGAAGATTTTGATGAAGAGGCATATCTTGAAGGATTTCATAAGCCATTCATTACAGATTTTAAAAAATCAATAAAATCAAGAATTGTCATCTTACTTGATCATTCTTCGAGTGTATCTGATCAACAAATAGAATACAAAAAAGCAACAATTGGGCTTTGCGAGGTATTGGCATTCTTAAAAGTAGATTTTTCAGTTTATGCTTTCAATACAGTAGATAGGCAAGTTGTGTGTTGGCTGGTAAAACCATCAGAAATGAAATGGAATAATTCAGCAGCCAAAAGATTGGCACAAATTTCGGCCAATGGAGGAACACCACTAGCAGAAGTATATGATAGAATGTTTCCTGTTTTGACATCAAAAAAACCAGATATTTTCTTGACATTGTCAGATGGAGAGCCAGCAGATCCAAATGCAGTAAAATTGATACTAAAGTCATATAGAACACTAGGAATCAGAATGACAGCAATTGGAGTAGGTAGAGACACATTTAGTGCAACATCAATTGCAAGTAATTTGAAATATTTAGGATACGATAAGGTATTAGCCGTAAGTAGGTTGCCAGATATTCCTAATAGAGTGTTAAGCATATTATCAGATAATTAATGAACAAAAAATGTGCGGAATGTGGGGATAGTTTTTCGTGTGAAAATGATGTCTCATGTTGGTGTATAGATTTTCCTAAGTTATCAAAAAATGAGATTGATCATAAGGATTGTCTTTGTAGAAGCTGTCTATTGATTAGATATAGAAAAAAGATTTTAGATGTATGAATAAACTTAACATTAAGTACGTTATATTTAATGAAGACATTGAAGTCATTGGCTATATTGTTGTTGAAACGTTTAGCGTGATGTTCTAATGTCTCCATTTTTTTATTAAAATTTTGATATATAACCAAAACTATGATTGAAAACTAGTGCCAATCAAGTATTTATTTCCTATCAATAACAAATATGTTTTAAAGAACAAATTCCATAAAGTGATATGCATTTTGAGGATACAAGGATTCCAGATGTGAATAAACCACTAATCATAGCAGCAATGCAAGACATGGGAAATGTTGGAAGTATAGTTGTAAACCATATCAACAAGAGTTTAGGTACAACATCTTTTAGACATGCAACATCATCTAGACCTCCATATGTTTATGATAAAGGCGGATACATCGAAATTCCTGAAGAAAAATGGGAATACAAATTTAGCAAAGATATTATTGTATTTGGTGGCGGGAGAGGGCAACCTCAAGAAAATGAGGAACTAAATGAGGTATGCCAAGATGTTATAAATGTCGCAAAAAGATATGATGCAAAATTCATTTACACCGTAGGAGGCTATCATACATCAAGATCTTTTGGAAAAACTCCTACAACATACGTCACAACTACATCACAAGATATTTTGAAATTAGTAAAAAAATTAGGAATAGAAACTACTCCAACTGAATCAGTCATTACAGGTTTTAATGGATTAATTTTAGGATATGCAAAAATGAATGGAATAAATGGAATTGGATTGTATGGAGAATTATTAGAACCCAGAATTCCTCAATATAGGGCAGCACGAACAATTATAGAGACTCTAGAAAAATTAACCTATCAAAAACTTGGAGATACAAAAGAATTATCTGTGAAAGCAGAAGCAGTTGAATCAAGATTTAGTTCAGAAGATGACATACCAAAAAGATAGAAGAAATTTACATTTTCATATCCCTTTTATTTTGTGAAGTACATTGTGTAGTATGGAAGAACATTCATGTCCGTATTGTGAATCTAAATTTCAAAATAAAGAGGAATTGTCTAGTCATATAGATAAATTACATATAGGTCCAGGTCTACTTGAAGGCGATTCAAGAAAATTCTAGTTAATAGTTAGTTTTTAATTGAATAAAGCCCATAACATAGTATGTTATTGTGGGTTGCAGGAGCAGCAATTGGAATATTGACCGCGTTTGTATTAATTTTCAAATATACAAAGACTGGAAAAAATGATATGATTGGATATTCAGCAAAATGTAACAAATGTGGTACAATAACAAACGGAGTTAAATGTCCGAAATGTACAACAAGTACCAAGGACTGGCGATAATTATGATGGCAAAACCAAATTCAGATATGGAAGGTACAATTTGTAAAAATTGTCAACGAGCAATAAATGATCATCTACCTGAAGAACTAGAAGAGTGTGTTAGAATTTTGGAACTTCAAAAACTTAAAGATGGAGATTTAACCTAAAAATATGTCATCAATAATTTCTAATCAGAAGTAATTTCACAATACTTGTTTGTTCCTTCAAAAAACTTAACAGAATGTAATGGAATTTTATCTTTTAAATTTTCAAATATCCATTCTGTAATATTTTCTGATGTTGGAAAATCAAACAAGTCATTTAGATTTCTATGATCAAGTTGTTCAATTGTTTCCCAACAAAGTTTTTTCATTTTATCAAACTCGATTACCATATTTTCTTCATATGAAGCACCTTTTTTGACATCACCTTGAACTTCAACTATGATTCTAGATGTATGACCATGAGGTTTACCACATTTTGGATGACCTCTCAGGGTATGGGCAAAATCAATTTCAAATGATACACCTAATCGTGTTTTCATAAAAATTGAAAGATTGTTGATAATTAATACCTAAAGAACTAGTCAGAATAATCAACAATTTGCTGTATGGTTTTGGTTGTAGTATCACGTGGATATATTTCTCCAGTCTCAATATTTGCATGCCATTCATACCTCATTGATTGGTTATTTTCAGTATTAAAGACAAAAACTACCTCGTAAAGTTTTTTGTTTTCTTTTTCTACAATAAATGTAGCCCACGTTTCTTCATCATTAAAAATTTTTTGACCTTCATATTTTTCATTGATTCTTTCTTCAATAACTTCTAGAATAGTAATTCCAGAATCATTTGGTCCAGAATAAAATCTGACCATATCAACCGCAATCTGTTCATTACCGTCAAAGGAATCATCTAATATAGAATTAAGATCTTTTTCAGTTAATGCAGGATATGCAAAAATGATGAATAATCCGATTAGTCCAAGATATATCGGAGCGCGCTTCTTGAGAAAGGCTCCAAAACTTTTGGGGTTTTGTGGTTTTTTATAATCAGGATCTTTCTTTACCAATATTTTTCAAAAGTTTGTTATGATTAAAAGTCTTAGTGACTTTCAGGTAGAACTGAAGAGTGGTGTGATAATATTTTCCAGTCATTTTGTATTTTTATGAGAACAAAGGAAAATCTTGCATTAACAGTTTTTCCATCTACAATGAAATTGTAGAAACCAGAATTTGTTACTAAAGATTCAGATTCATGGATATGTTCTGAAACAATTTCAACGTCAACTTTTGATTTCAACAAATTTTCAAAGTATTCCAATATCAAATTATGACCTAATCTTTCTTTATCTGAAAATGTTCCAAGTAATAATCCATTATCATGATACAAATCAACAACTTGTTTAGGATCGCCAGTTCTAATTTTATTTATCCAAGTTTCTAAAAAATCAGACATGTATTAGGATTAAATTCTTAGTTATTATTTTTTTATGATTTATCAGAACCACGCTTCTTTGCAACTTGCATATACAAATCTACAGTTCCACTTCCAATTGGGATTTGGCTTCCAACAATTACATTTTCTGTAATACCTCTTAGTTGTTCAATCTCACCTGTTCTTGCTGCTCCTGCAATAGTTGGGACAGTAATTTCAAATGCAGCACGCGCCAATACACTATCTTTAGTACCTGCAATTCCATGACGACCAATTTGTTGCATGTAACCACGATGACACATTAAATCAGATACCAACATTAGATATCTTTGATCAACTTCAAGACCTGCATCTTCAAGAGTAGTACTTAATTCATTGATTAATGCATTTCTTGCCGCCTCAATTCCTAAAGTTTCTGCAATTTCAGATACATTATTTGTTCGAACATTATTTTTGTCAATTCCTTGAACCTCTAATACTTTGGAAAGATTAGAACCAGTGGTTTGAATTACATATTCATCTCCTTTTTTAACAATTGTGACACGCTGAATATCAGGTACACCTTTTACAGTAGTTTTTAGAACCTTATTTCTTACAGTTACTACCATAGGAGCATCTGCTTCTTCATCAACTAAATTAAGAACAACTGAATTTCCAATTATTTCCATTTTAAATTTCTTGTTTGATTCTAATGCGGTGGTGACATCATTAAGTGTACAACCACGATCAGATAATTTTTTCTCATTCAAATTCAAAGTAATCTTTGTTTTATAATCAGTATCAGCATCTAGAATCAAATCATTTACAGTGGTTTGAAGAATATTACGTGCAACCTGAACAGTTTTAGTTTGATCTGTTTTTGCATCACCTAAAAGATAAATATCCATGGTAGGAGTAACTGGTTTCTTTCTTGCATCAACTAACTCTATTAATCTTGGAAGACCTAATGTTACATTTCTTTCTGCAATTCCTGCAAAATGGAAAGTTCTAAGAGTCATTTGTGTTCCAGGTTCACCAATTGATTGTGCAGTTACAATTCCTACGGCTTGACCAGGTTCTGCTTTTGCACTGTTGTAAAGTGACAATCCTTTCTTTGCAACTTTTTCAATACCATCTTTGCTAAGTTTTGAATTTTCTAATGAATTTCTTACAGCAGTTGATAGACGAGGGTTAAATGAAGTTGTGTATTTCTTGATTATAGATGCACTATCATCTTTAGTTGCTGCTTTACCAGAATCTACAATACTTTGAGATTCAATTAATCTATCAATATTGAACGCTTCACCATGATCACTTTTTGCTACATCAATTCCATCTTCTCCATACAAAAATTGTATAATATGTCCATGAGGATCTCTTACAGTTCCATCATATTCGAGTTTAATGTGTTCTAGTGCATTGATCAATCTTCTTTGCATGTAACCACTTTGTTGAGTTCTGACAGCAGTATCTACAAGACCTTCTCTACCACCCATTGCATGGAAAAAGAATTCTAATGTTGATAATCCATCTCGATAATTTGATTTTACAAACCCATGTGCATCAGGATCATTTTCATGTTCTTCAAAATGAGTTAAAACTCTATTATTGTAACCTTTGTTAAGACGATTACCACGTCTTGCTTGTTGACCTAATGCGCCTGCCATCTGACCCACATTTAGTGATGAACCTCTTGCACCAGTAGTTGCCATTATTTTTCCTGCATTATCATCATCTAATGAAAGATTTGCAGCAGTGGCAGCTCTATCTCTTAATTTACCAAGATTGCTCATGATATATGCTTCAAGTGTTTCTTTTGGAGTCATTCCTCTAATTGCTTTAAGAGTACCTTTCTTTTCTTGGCTAATCAAATCACGTATTTCATCATATGTGTTTTGAGTATCATCTTTTATTGATTGTTGATCTTTTTCTGGTACTTCTAGATCACTATAACCATAACTAAATCCATAATGAGTTATGAATTGTTTTATCATGATTAATTCAGAATTTAAGAAAATTTTTGCTTTTTCGTTACCATAGTCTTTAGCAATTCGATGCAACACACTCTCTGGTTCTTCAGCGCCAATTGATGATTTATCAATAACTCCGCTAATTAATTGACCATTTTTAATTACAACATCCTTTTGGGTTCCTTTAGTTCCTTTTGACCATTTTGAAGTCATAATGTAATTGAAGTCATCAGGTAAGAATATAGAAAATAATTGTTTTCCCGTGTAAAGATTTTCTTTCTTATTTTCAGGTTCAGGTAATTGTCCGGTATAACCACCTAACATAGCAAGATTTGCAAATTCCTGACTAGACAATGTAGTTCCATCTTTTGTCATAAGATACGCCCCTGTGATAAAGTCACGAAGAGCACCAATGATAGGACCACCAAATCTTGGAGAAATCAATTGATCTTGAACTCTCATCAGTAAAATTGCTTCTGAGCGCGCTTCTTCACTTTGAGGTACATGAAGATTCATTTCATCGCCATCAAAATCTGCGTTGTATGGCGGACATACAGATGGATGTAATCTAAAGGTTTTTCCTGGTAAGACATGAACATAATGAGCCATAATTGACATTTGGTGGAGTGATGGTTGTCTGTTAAATAATACAACATCACCATCCATCAGATGTCTTTCAACTAAGAATCCAATTTCTAATGAATCTGCAATTAATGAACGGTCTTCAACAAAGTCTAGTCTAATTTTTACACCATCAGGACGAGTGATATAATTTACACCAGGAAATATTGATGGACCATTAATTACTAATTTTTTTAGTTTTTCAATATTCCAATCAGTTACAATTTCAGGAATTGTTAATTTTTTTGCTACAGTTTCAGGAACTCCAACTTCAGATAAATCCAAGTTTGGATCTGGAGATATGACAGTTCTGCTAGAAAAGTCAACACGTTTTCCAGATAATGAACCTCTAAATCTTCCCTCTTTTCCTTTCAATCTTTGGGTTAAGGTTTTGAGTGGACGTCCAGAACGATGATGTGCTTGTGGGATACCACTAACTTCATTATCAAAGTAAGTTGTAACATGATATTGTAAAAGATCAACTAAATCTTGTACAATCAACGGAGGAGTTCCAGCTTCTTTACTTTCTTTTAGTCTTTGATTAACACGTATGATATCAACTAATTTGTGAGTAAGATCATCTTCGGAACGAATTCCAGTCTCTAGAATAATTGAAGGTCTTACAGTTACGGGAGGTACAGGTAATGCTTGAAGAATAAACCACTCAGGCCGTGCGGTTTTAGGATCGTACCCCAATAATGAAAGATCTGAATCAGGAATTGTTGATAATCTTTCTCTAATTGTTATAGGAAGTAATCTATTTTCACCAATTTCAGTTTTTTCAACAAAGGTTGTTGGCTTGGTAAAAATTAATTCGTATTGTGATTTTCCACAATGAGGACAATCTTTTTGTTTTTTTGCTTTTTCTTGGATTTGATCTGGAATTCTTTTTTGAGATAGGATTGTATAAGATGCTTGACGTTTTTTAATTTTAGAGAATTCTTTAGTATCATCAGGCGAAATCTTGATTCTTCCACAAGTACGACATGTTGATTGTAATAATTTGTAAATATTATCTACAAAAGCAATATGTAAAACAGGTTCTGCTAATTCAATATGACCAAAGTGTCCAGGACTTCTAGCAGCAGTATTACCATCTGTAAGACATTTTTGACCAGGTTCTAAAACACCTAATCTACCATCCATCAAACCTCCTTGTACAGCCATACCATCCTCATCATATGTTTCAGGTTGTGTAATTTCAACAACAGAATATTTTCGAATTTCTTGAGGAGACCAAACTGCAAATGTGATTGCTTCAATAGATTTTGTAGATGTTGTAGACATTATACTCTCTCCTTTAGTTTCAATCTTGGTGCAATATTTAGACTAAGTATTTCTTGAAGTAATAACTTGAAAGCATAAGCAACTGAAACAGATGATATTGGTGCATTTTCACCACATTGTGCACAAACAAATTTCCTTTTTCTTGCATCATGGTAACCAGTTAGACCACATTTTTCACATAATAAAATATCAGTCTTATCAGATTCATCTAACAATCTATCTTTTAGAAGCATTGATGCGCCATATGCAATTAAGCAGTCACGTTCCATCTCACCAAATCTTAAACCACCACCACGTGCACGACCTTCAGTTGGTTGTTTTGTAAGCATTTGTACTTGACCTCTTGCCCTAGCATGAATTTTGTCCGCTACCATGTGATGTAATTTTTGATAGTATACCACACCGATAAATGTCTCAACTTCAAATGATTTGCCAGTTCGACCATCATACATTTTTTCTTTACCTGAATACTTGAAACCTTCTTTATCAAGAATTTCTTTTACAATATCCATTTTTTCTCCAACAAATGCTGAACCGTCAAACTGTTTTCCTCTTAGCGCTGCTGCTTTTCCACATACAGATTCCATCATCATTCCTACAGTCATTCTAGATGGAAATGCATGTGGATTAATCAAAACATCAGGTTGAATTCCTTGTTCAGTATATGGAAGATCTTCTTGTTTTGCTAAAATTCCAAGTACACCTTTCTGTCCATGTCTAGATGCGAATTTATCACCAATTTCTGGAATTCTCATATCACGTACACGAATTTTATACATTTTTCCACCTTCATTTGATTGAGTCATTACAACAGTATCAACAACACCGTGTTCAGAAGGTCGTACACCAATCGAGGTATCACGTCTATATGGACCACTTGTTTCAAATTCTTTATACTCTTCCATAAATCTTGGAGGACTTGTTTTACCAATTAGAATATCTCCACCTACAACGCCAGATTCTGTTGCTACAATTCCATCATCTTCTAACATTCGGTAGGCTTTTTCACCTTTGAAACCTCGAACATTATCATCTGCATTTGGAATCTCAAAGTTATCTCTCATTCCACCAGGATATTGTTTAGCCTCAGTATCATAAATTCTATAGAAAAATGTTCGGAATAATCCCCTGTCAACTGAAGAACGATTCAATACAATTGCATCTTCAATGTTATAACCATCAAATGGTAATACTGCAACAGTACAATTTACTCCAGCAGGTCTTTCTTCCATTCCAAGTAAATTCATTGCTCGTGTTGAAACAATTGGACCTTGTGGATATAACATGAAATGTTGACGAACGTAAGTACTAGTATTCATCATAGGAGTTGAGAATCCTAGACTTTGTTTTGCCATTGCAGATTCGTAAGTATTTCTTGGAGATTGGTTATGCTCAGGATAAGGAATAATTGATGCGCCCGCACCAAGGATTGCAGATGGAAATATTTCCATATGTGTGAATTTTTTTGTATTTTTATCACTAAATGTTACATAACAATTTTCTTCTTCATTTGCATCTAATAATTCGATTATTCCCATTCTTACAAGATCATTCCAAGAAATTAATTTTTTAGATATCTTTTCAAGTATATCCTGTGAGAGTAAATTTTTACCATCTTTTATGATTACTAATGGTCTTAGAACACGACCAGCATTGCAATTTACATAAAGTCTTTGAGTTGCACCCTCTTCTTCAGGTTTATGTATAGATATTCCAACATGCGGATGAATTTTTGAACTTCGTCTAAAATCACGCATTTGATCAACCAGGTTTTGTCCATCCTTATGGAATCCAATTAATTTTCCATCAACAAATATTCGGGTTCCATCTTTTTTGATATCATTAGAAGTTGAAATTAAATCAGATACACCAATATCAAATAATTTTTCAATAATCTCTTCAGATGGAACATTTTGAGAGATAATTGCAGATAATGCCAAATTCTTTACTAGTCCACAATTGGAACCTTCTGGTGTCTCACTTGGACAAATTCTACCAAAGTGAGTAGAATGCAAATCTCTTGCTTCAAAGTTTGGCTGTGTTCTACTTAGAGGAGATTGTACTCTTCTTAAGTGACTGATTGTTGAAAGATAATTAGTTCTATCTAATAATTGAGTGACACCGACACGGCCACGCCCCCAATTTCCAGTAGCAATTGCATTATTCAGTTTATCAGATACAATTCCAGGTCTAATGGCTGCAGCAACTGCATTAATTCCACGTTTTTGACCTGAACGTTCTAATTGATATTTCATATCACGAACTAAATTACGGAATGCAGTTCTAAATAGATCAGCTAACATTTGACCAGCGAATTTGATTACTTTATTGCCATAATGATCTTTGTCATCTGGTTCAATCCATTTTAACTTTAATTCTAATAATTTGCAAGCTGCTTCACCCATAAAATGAGCTTTTTCTTTTCTGTTTTCAGGATGTTTACCCAAATGAGGTAAAAGACCCCAATCAAGAAGTGTTTCAGCACGTTTGATTTGAAACTCTTCTAACATTCCAGGTGCAATTCTTTTACTAATGTACACAATTGCATCTTTTGAACCTGGGACATCACCAGCTTTTTCAAATGAAGCTTCTAGATGATCTTGTATTTCATCAACAAGTGAAACTGCACCAGCAATATCTTTATCAGATTCTAATCCTAATGCACGCATTAAAGTTACAACAGGAATATCAACAGGAGAACCAGGAATTTTTGCAACAATCATTCCATCATCTTTCATGATAAGTTCTAATTTTGCACGGTAACCAATTATAGAAGAATAAACTTTTGCCTTATGAACAATTTTTCCACCAATTTTTTCTGCATCGACAATAATTTTGTTATATGAAAGGTCTTCCAATCCAACTACAACTCTTTCAGAACCGTTTATGATAAAGTATCCACCAGGATCACGTGGATCTTCTTGGTGATCAATTAATTTTTGGTCAGTAAATGTATTTAGAATACATGCATGTGATTTCACCATAACTGGCATATCACCAATATGAACAAAACGTGTTTCAAGAGTTTTACCATCTTCTACAACACTTGCCTCCATCATTATTGGTGCAACGTAAGATATGTTTCGTAGTCTTGCTTCAGCAGGAGTTACATGGGTTATAGAACCATCTAATTCCATCATTCTTGGTTGTTGTAATTTGATTTTACCTAACTGAATTTTGTAAGGATATTCAGCATTTTCAATTTCAATTTGTCCCACTTCATCAATAATACTTTGTAAGCCATGATCTAAAAATTCATCAAATGAAGTAAGGTGTTGTCTTGCGATTCCTTCTCTTGAAAGTATATCTTGAATTACAGGCCAACGTTGATTATAATTTTCTGTCATTAGGTTTCCACCACATATCGGTAATAGGTACTTTCACCAGCAGTTCCACTTTTTCTTGTGACTTTTATCATGTCACCAGGTTTAACTCCAAGTCCAAGAATTGCGGGATCGGTTACAAAGATTAATGGTAATTCTGTTGGTTTACAGTTGAATTCATCTAAAACTTTTTGAGCTTCTTTTTTATTCATAATTTGATGTTTTGGGACATAAACATGATCGGGTACTAAAACTGGATTTTTCTTAGTAGCCATTAGTTCAATACCCCATGCATAACATTAGTTATAGAAAAGAAGTCTTGATACAAACTGAACAAATTCTCTATGAGCGCAATATATATTTAATTAGAATTTTATCGAGAATTTCAAAATTTTTCTGTTCTAATTGGTTTTTTTCACACAAACTGGTTAAATATGATCTAAAGATTGTAAAATTGTTGAAATTAAAAGGGGTTTCTATTCTTGTTATAACTAGTCTAATTTTATTGCCATTTTTTGTAAGTGAGGGATTTGCTCAAGAAAATCAATCATTGACTATAACAACAGAAAAGGAGTCATATGCAGCAGGAGAACCTATTCTCATAGCAGGTTTTGCTGAAAGTAAGTTAAGCGATTTCAAAGTAACTGTGCGAGTTTTTAATCCAATA
>Ga0208764_10001892_pt1 | contig 13318 bp, 10 predicted proteins | sample ETNtaG_18_FD_185762 | JGI IMG/M metagenome (GOLD analysis project Ga0208764, IMG submission 185762) | Marine microbial and viral communities from oxygen minimum zone, Eastern Pacific Ocean - ETNP201302SV91 (SPAdes) (version 2) | ecosystem: Environmental > Aquatic > Marine > Oceanic ... | reverse complement strand
GATCTAAAGAAGAAGTAGATCTTTTAATGAAATTATTATCTAAAGCTCTTAAAGATGAAGTTCCAAGCCTAGTCGAGAATAAAGTAAGTCTTAAGTTTATCGGAGATTTATCTAAATTTACAAATGAACTTCAAAGTGAAATGAAAGAATCTGAATTATTGACTCATCAAGAAGATCAAGATAAACAACTAGATTTATTGATCGCAGCAAGTTACGGAGGTCGCTGGGAAATATTAAAAACAGTAAATAAATTAAGGTTTCTAGAATTAGATAAACATGAAGAAATAGATGAAGAGTTATTTTCGTCATACACTTCCTTAGCAGAGTTCCCTGATCCTGATCTTTGCATAAGGACTGGAGGAGAAAAAAGAATTAGTAATTTCCTGTTATGGCACTTAGCTTATACAGAGCTTTTTTTCACAGATATCTTATGGCCTGATTTTGATGAGAAAGAGTTTGATAACGCGTTAGAAGATTTTTCTATAAGAAAAAGAAATTTTGGAGATAAATCAAATTTCCAAGGCAACCATGGATAAGGCGAGATTTATAAGCGGAATCTTAATGGCGGTCTTAGTAACCGCATTAATTTTGTTTATACCTGATATGCCCTTATGGCTCTTATTCAATATAGTCATTTCTCTTTGTTGTCTTGAATTTGTAAGACTTAGATTTACTAATTTAGTTGCTTCTATATCTTCAATTGCTTTTCTCTCTCTTGCCTATTTATTTAAAGATTTACTATTTTTTAATATTTTGTTTATTTCACTTAGTTTTTCCTTATGGATATTTTTAATTCCTCTGATACTTGCCTTTCCTCACAATAAAACTTTTATACAGTCCCCTAAGGCTTGGGTTTTATTTGGACTCATTTCTTTCTTAGGTTTTTCAGGAGGAGTTAATTTAATTCTATTTAATCAATTAGCTTTAGGTTCTGAATTCAATTTAAGAGGAATTTTATTATTTATCATTTGCATTGCAGCATTCACAGATGTTTTTGCTTATTTCATAGGAAAATCTTTAGGTAAAAGAAAATTTCTTCAAAACGTAAGCCCAAAAAAAACATTGGAGGGTTTTTTAGGTGGAGTAAGTGCCACGTCGCTTTTTCTTAGTGTCTCAATTTTTCTTTTTAAGGATATATCTTTTTTCTCTGTATTTATTTTAATTCTTATAACTTCAATCTTTGCAATAGTTGGAGATGCTTCAGCAAGCTTATTTAAGAGAGTATCTGGAGCAAAAGATTCTTCCAATCTAATTCCTGGTCACGGAGGAATATTTGACAGAATTGATAGTCATTTAGCAGCTCTTCCCATCTTTCTTTTCCTTAATTTCTTTGTTTTTCATCTTATCTAATGAGAAATTTAGCTATTTTAGGTTCCACAGGATCAATAGGATGCTCGACATTAGATGTAGTTAAATCAAATCCAGGTATGTTTGATATCCAACTTCTTGCTGCAAAAAAAAATCATCCTTTATTACTAGAACAAATAAAATATTTTAAGCCAAATTTTATTTATTTAGAGGATGAAGACTCTTTAATGAGACTTAAAAAAGAAATTAAGAATATAGATAACAGTTTAGAAGTTATAAATAACGAAAAAGATCTTTTAAATCTAATCTCCTCTAGTGCTATAGATACAGTTGTTGCAGCAGTAGTAGGCATAGCAGGGTTAAATGGAGTAGAAGCAGCTTTATCCTCAGGAAAAAGAGTTCTTTTAGCCAATAAAGAATCTTATGTTGTTGCTGGAGAATACCTAAACGAAATATGTAAAGAAAGCGGAGGGTTAATAATTCCCTTGGACAGCGAACATAGCGCAATTCATCAATGCCTTTCGAGAGGAAATCAAAAAGAGAAAGCATCAAGAGTTATATTGACAGGTTCAGGAGGACCTTTCTTGAATAAAGAAAAGAGCGATCTAATGAATGTAACAGCCCAAGAAGCCATTAATCATCCTATTTGGTCAATGGGGAAAAAGATATCAGTTGATTCATCAACTCTAATGAACAAAGGATTGGAGTTAATAGAAGCAAAATGGTTATTTGAATCAGAAACTAAAGAAATAGAAGTAATTATTCACCCAGAAGGTATTGTTCATTCTTTAGTTGAATTTGAAGACAGATCAATCATCGCTCAGATGGGTAAACCAGATATGAAAATACCCATAGCTTATGCCTTAGGATTTCCTAATAGAATAAATTCTAATGTTGAACCTCTAAACCTTTCAGAGTTAGGTTCTTTAACTTTTTTAGACCCCGATTACGATAAATTCCCCTGTTTGGGTCTTGCACAAGAAGCATTGGTTGCTGGAGGTACTGCCCCAGCATTATTAAATGCAGCAAATGAAGTAGCTGTAGAAGCTTTTCTTTCTGAAAGAATAAAATATTTGGATATACCAAAAGTAATTTCAGAAGTTCTCGAAAAAAATGAGATCAAAAAAGTAGACAATATAAGCTCAGTAAAGGAAGTAGATTTAATAGCAAGAAGAAGTGCAGATTTGATAATTAAAGGTTTAGCAGCGTAATGGAATATTTGTTCTTTATATTTTCTGTTTTAGTAGTTATAGCTGTGATAGTTGGTTTTCATGAGCTAGGACATTTTATAGCAGCTAAAAAAGCAGGCGTTCATGTTCTAAAATTCAAGATTGGATTTGGTAAAGAACTTTTCAACAAAAAGGATAAGAGTGGAACAGATTTTTCAGTAGGCGTTTTGCCTTTAGGTGGTTATATTCAAATGCTAGGAGAGCATGATTTTCCTGATTACCAGAATATTCCAAATCCCAAGAAACTAAAGACTTATTCTGAAGCCACCTTAGGACAACAGGCATTTATAGCTTTTGCAGGACCTTTGGCAAACCTTGTTTTAGCCATCCTAGCTTTCTCATTGGTATTTATGATAGGAGTAAAAGATCTGAAACCCTTAGTGGGAAGTATTAAGGAAGGTAGTTTAGCTGAAATATATGAGTTAAAAACAGGATCAGAGATTATTTCTATTGATGGAAGTCCTATAGAATCCTATAGTGATATAAATACCAGATTAGCAAGCAGAATGGGAGAATCTGGATATATAAAGATTGATTATTTCAACGAAGGCTCAACATATTCTACTTCTATAAAAATTAATGAATGGCTTAAAGATTCTAGTAATAACAGTCCAGTTTATGAACTTGGCATTAGCCCTCTTAGACCACCAATAATTGCTAAGGTTGTTGAGGAAAGTGCTGCAAGCAAGATGGGGCTTATTCCTGGGGATTTGATTTATTCATTTAATGATAGAGATATTCTTACTCAAGAAGATTTAATTAAAGAGATTTCTTCTCGTCCAGGAGAAGAGGCTTTATTTAAGATAAAAAGAGGAGAAGAAAGGTTATCAAAGATTTGGGTAATTCCCTCCTACATCGATAAATCAGGCATGACCAAGGGAAGATTAGGAATTTATTTTGTTTCTCTTTCAGACCTGCCTGATTCAATGATGATTAATACTAAATACAATCCTTTCTCTGCTTTTTATGAAGGAACAATAAAGACTTACGAGTATACAGTTTTAATTTTAGATTCAATAAAAAAATTAATTATAGGACAGGTCTCAAGAGAGAACATAGGAGGACCAATCCAGATAGCACAGCTTTCAGGATCTGCTGCAAAAGCAGGCCTAGTTCCATTTATTTCTTTTTTAGCATTAATGAGTATCAATTTAGGTTTATTGAATTTATTGCCTATACCTGTGCTTGACGGAGGGAGGCTTGTTTTAATTGGATTAGAAAAATTAAAAGGATCTGAGCTTTCAGAAGCTTTTATTGAATATTCGTATAGAATTGGCTTATTCCTAATACTAGGATTGAGCTTTTTTGCAGTCTTTAATGATGTAACTAGGACAGTTTAATGAAGAGAATTTTAAAAGCACCCTTATTGTTAATACTAAGCTATTTATTTGCTCTTAGTACTCCGTTAATTGCAGAAGAAGAATGGGTAGTAAGTGATATTAGATTAAGCGGACTTCAAAGAGTTTCTGCCGGTAGTGTATTTGCATCTATCCCAGTTTCTGTAGGCGATAAAGTAGATTCTTATAAGCTTAGAGATATGGCTAAAACTTTATTTTCTACTGGTCAATTTGATGATATTGAGATAGGGCGTGAAGGAAATGTTCTACTTATAAGTCTCGATGAAAGACCTTCTATCTCTTCAATTGACATTGAAGGGAATAAAGCTATAAAAACAGAAGACCTTATTAAAGGCCTGGAAGGAGCGGGTCTTTCAGCAGGGCAAGTTTTCAAGAGATCTATATTAAATAGCTTGTCTTTAGAGATTCAGAGGCAGTATGTGTCTCAGGGTCGTTATGGAGCTAAGGTTGATGTAAAAAGTGAGAACGAGCAAAGAAATAGAGTTTCTTTAGAAATAGAAATTGACGAAGGAGAAGTTGCAAAAATAGAAAGCATTAATATTGTCGGAAATTCCTTATTTGAAGATGAAGAGATTCTTAAAGAATTTGAGTTAAGTAAAGGAGGCTGGTTTTCTTTTCTCTCTGGTGATAATAAATATTCTAAAGAAAAACTTAAAGGTGATATAGAAACACTAACTTCATTTTATAAAGATAGAGGGTATGTAAAATTTGATCTACAAAGTTCTCAGGTTTCAATTTCACCAGATAAGCAATCAGTATTTATTACTCTAAATATAAATGAAGGGGAGACTTTCGAAGTAAACGAAATAAATTTAGTAGGAGATTTTAAAATTGAAGAAGAAATTTTAAGGTCACTTGTTCTTATAGAAGAAGGCTCTACTTATTCTCAATTCCTAGTTACAGAAACAGAAGAGTTATTTACTAATATATTAGGTAACGAAGGTTATAGTTTCGCAGAAGTAAATGGAGTCCCTGAAATAAATGAAGAGAAAGGAACAGTTGATTTAACCTTCTATATAGATCCCCAACAAAGAACTTATGTAAGAAGAATTGTTTTTATAGGAAATAATAGAACTCATGATGTTGTCTTAAGGAGAGAAATGAGACAAATGGAAGGGTCTTGGGCGTCAAACAGATTAATTGAGAACTCTAAGCTTAGATTGGAAAGATTAGGTTTCTTTAAAGGTGGTGAAGTTCAATATGAAACCATTCCAGTACCTGGAGTAAGTGATCAGGTAGATGTAGAGTTCACAGTAGAAGAAGAGGTGTCAGGAAGTATAGGAGGAAGTTTTGGTTATTCTTCCTGGGGACTGGTTCTAGGCTTAAATTATAATGAAAATAATGCTTTTGGGACAGGAAAGAAAGTTAATTTAGGAATAAACGATAGTAGCTGGAGAAGAAGTTATAGTTATAGCTATCTAGACCCTTATTTTACTATTGATGGGGTAAGCAGAGGGTACAGCGTTTTCTTTAACGAATCTGATTATGGCCAATTTAATGTTGCAAGTTATACCTCTGATTCTTTTGGTGCAGGAGTACAGTTTGGCTTACCCATTAGTGATATTGAGAGAGTTGGTTTAGGTTTTAGGTATGAGAATACAAGCATTGATACTGGAGGTACTTCAGCTCAACAAGTCCTAGCATTTACACAATCAGAAGGAAATAAATTTGAGGCCTATAAAACTGAACTTAGTTGGCAGAGAATTACTTTAAATAGAGGGATATTCCCAACTGCAGGTCAGTCACAATCTTTCAATCTTTCTCTTTCTCTCCCAGGGAGCTCAATTACTTATGGAAGAGCTATGTATAGGCATAAATACTTTAAGCCTATAGCAAATGGTAAATTTATTATCGGATTAAGAGGTGAAGTAGGAGCATTAGAGACTTATGGAGATACAAATGTAGCTCCTTTTTACGAGCATTTTTATGCCGGTGGTATAAGTTCAGTTAGAGGCTTCAAAGCAAATACACTCGGACCTAGAGCAACTCATTCTTTATATGTATTAGATGAAAATGGAGATCCTATAGAAGATGAAAATGGAGATTATTATTTTAATCCTTATTTTGGATATGATGATGAAAGATCGCTAGGAGGAGCTTATTTATTAGAAGGAGGATTTGATTTTATTTTTAAATTCCCTTTTCTTGACGATCAAAGATCTGTAAGAACATCATTCTTCATAGATTTTGGTAACGTTTTTGCGCAAGATTGTGGAGATGAGACTACAAATATCAATTGTAGCGAGTTTGACTTAGGAGAGTTAAGATACTCTTTTGGCGTGGGAGCGACTTGGATTACTCAATTAGGTCCAATGTCTTTAGCTATTGCACAGATAGGAAATGCAGGAGATTCAGATAGAACAGAAAGCTTCCAATTTGAGATAGGAACCCAATTTTAGAAATATTAACTGGATGCGAAAGGGGTTTAACGTTTAAACTGCGCGTTTAGAAGAATTAATTTATTAAGCTTAGGAGAAAAATATGAAATTAACTTTGAAGGTAGTTCTTATAGGGGCTTTAACATCTATGCTATCTGCATCTTTGTATTCAGAAGATTCAAATGGAGGAATAGCAGTTATTGACGTTCAGGGGGCCTTACTTAGTACTGAAGTTGCTAAGCAGGCTATTGAAGAGCTTCAAAATAGTAAGGCCTGGAAAGAAGTGGCCGAAGAAGCACAACTAAAAGTAACAGAGGCTCAAGAAATACAACAAAAACTTGAGAAAGAAGGACCTACAATGTCTGATGAAGATAAAGGTGAGGCACAAAATAGATTGAGATCTCTCTCACAAGACATTCAATTCCTTCAGCAGAAATTAGGGCAAATGCAAGAAGATCTTAGGAATCAGGTTGTTCAGAGCCAAGCACAAAAATTTTCTGTTGTAACTTCTGAGTTAATGAAAGCAAAAGGCATTAAGTTTTTATTAAGAACAGAATCAGTTTTAGGTTGGGATCAAGGAGATCCAAGTTTAAATATCACTCCAGAAGTCATAGAACTTCTTAATCAAAAAGAAGAATAAATTTTTGTGAGTTCCGATTCAGGGATAACTTTAGGCCAATTAGCTAGTAAATTAGGTCTAAAGTTATTAGGAGACGAGACTAAGTTACTTACTGGTCTAAGTACTTTGAATGAGGCTTCTAATACAGAAGTTACTTTTCTTTCAAGGCCGTCTTACTTAAAACAACTGCCAACTACAAAAGCTGCTGCAGTAATTCTAAGTGAAGAATTTTCTGAAGCTTGTCCTTCTAATTCTTTGATATCTAATGACCCATATTTATCTTATGCAAAAGCAACTCATATCTTTAAAGAATTAATCCATCCATCCGAAGAGCCTGTAATCTCTGGTCTTGCAGATATCTCGTCTAACTCTAATATAGGAAATGAAGTATCAATTGGTTCTCATTCTGTAATAAGTGATGGTGTTGTTATTGAAAAAGGAGTTTTTATAGGATCAGGAGTTTTTATAGGCAAGAATTCTAGAATTAAAAAGAATTCTAGAATTAATTCGAATGTTTCTATTTACCATGATGTTGAGGTTGGATCAGATTGTATCTTACATTCCGGAACGGTTTTAGGTTCTGATGGGTTAGGATTTGCTAAGGAAGATGGAGAATGGTTAAAAATTGAACATCTAGGAAGGGTTGTAATAAGAGACAGAGTAGAGATAGGTGCTAATTGTTCAATTGATAGAGGCTCTTCTGGAGATACTGTTCTTGAAAACAATGTAAAGCTTGATAACGGAGTTCATTTAGCACATAACGTAAAAATTGGAGAATCTACAGCCATAGCTGCAAACACCGCGATAGCAGGAAGCACAAAAATAGGTAAAAACTGCACTATCTCAGGAAATTGTGGGATTATTGATAATTTGATAATTGGAGACCAAGTTAATATTACGGCATTAACTTTAGTAACTAAATCGATTTTAGAATCAGGTACTTATTCTTCAGGAACTCCTGTAATGGAACATGGTCTATGGAAAAAGAACGCAGTAGCATTTAAAAAGCTAAAAGATTTAATAAAGAAATGAGAATATGGAAGAAATAAACATTGAAGAGATTCAGGAATATCTACCACATAGGTATCCTTTTTTATTTGTAGATAGGGTTGTTGAAATTGAACTAGGGAAGTACATTAAAGCTTATAAGAATGTAACAACTAACGAACCTTTTTTCCCAGGACATTTCCCTGATAAACAAGTCATGCCAGGTGTATTAATACTAGAAGCTATGGCACAGGCTTCAGGAATATTGGGATTTAAAACCATGAATAAAAAACCAGAAGAAGGGTCAATTTATTATTTTGTAGGAGCAGATTCCTTAAGATTCAAAAAGCCTGCAATACCTGGAGATAAAATAATTCTAGAATCTTCAGTAATTACAAATAAAAAAGGAATATGGAAATTTGATTGCAAAGCATCAGTGGATAATGAAGTTATTGGAGAAGCGGTTATACTTTGTGCAGATAGACCAAAATAAAAATGCATCACAAAACTTCAATCATAGATCCCAAAGCAAAATTAGATGATGGAGTAATAGTAGGCCCTTATAGTGTTATAGGGGAAGGGGTAAAGATCGGCAAGGGCACAATTATTGAATCACATGCCATAATTTCAGGACCTACCAAAATAGGAGAGGATAATCATATTTTTCAGTTCTCTACAGTAGGAGATGGAAGTCCAGACAAAAAATATAAAGGAGAACCAACAAAATTAATTATAGGAAATGGAAATCAGATAAGAGAAGGCGTGACAATACATAGAGGTACAGTTCAAGAAAAAGGAGTAACAAAAATAGGAAACAATAATTTATTATTGGCTTATTCTCACGTAGCTCATGATTGTGAAATAGCTAACGACGTAGTTTTAACCAATCAAGCGGCTCTAGCGGGTGCTGTAAAAGTTGGCGAAGGAGCAATTTTGGGTGGATATGCAATTGTTCATCAATACTGTTCATTAGGTCCTTATAGTTTCTGTGCTATGGGTAGTGCCGTTAATAAAGACGTGCCTGCCTTCGTAAGAGTAAGAGGAAATCCAGCTGGATCCTATGGAATAAATTCGGTAGGCCTTAGAAGACAGGGCTATAGTAAAGCTTCAATAGAAGCTCTTAAGTCTGCCTATAGGACTGTTTATAGAAAAAACCTAACGGTTGAAGAGGCACTTAAAGAGATAAGTTCCTTAATCAAAAAATATCCTGAAGTTAAGCTATTCTCAACCACGATAAAAAAATCAACTCGTGGGATCGCCAGGTAATAAAATAAAAATTGGTATTGTTGCTGGAGAAGCTTCTGGCGACCAACTTGGTGCAAGCTTAATGGATAATTTGGTCTCTTTAAATCCACATATAGAATTTATTGGAGTTGGCGGGAGTCTTATGGAAGAAAGGGGTCTTAGTTCTTTTTTTGATATGAAAAAAATTTCTGTCATGGGATTAATAGAACCATTATTAAATCTTAAAGAGCTATTAAGCCTAAGAAGGAAGCTTAAAGAATTTTTTATAAAAGAAGAGATAGATCTATTTATTGGAATTGATTCGCCTGATTTTAATTTACCAATATCTAGATATTTAAAAAGAAATAATATAAAAACTATTCAATATGTTGGACCTTCTATTTGGGCATGGAGGCAAGGCAGGATAAGAACCATTGAAAAATCAGTCGATAAAGTCTTAACTCTTTTCCCTTTCGAATCTAAGGCTTATGAAGGTTCTTCAGTAAGAGTAGACTTTGTAGGTCACCCTTTAGCCCATTCAATAAAGGAGATAAATAAATACGATAAAAGATCAAATAAAAAGATAGTTTTTATGCCTGGAAGCAGAAAATCAGAAATTCTAAATCACGGCAGAGTATTTTTAGAAACAGCACGAAAACTAAAAGATGAATATCAAGAATATCAATTCCATATGCCTCTAACTGATAAGTCACATATTGAACTTATAGAGGGATTGAATGAAGAGGAATGGATAGAAGTAACTTTAGGGAATGCTAAAGAGGTTTTAAGAGAAGCATCATTAGGTTTTGTAACTTCTGGGACGGCAAGCCTTGAGGCATCATTGAGTGGAACACCGGTTGTAGTAGCTTATCGAACTAATTGGTTTTCATATATGATAATTAAACCTTTATTAAAAGTAGATAATATTTCTTTACCTAATCTATTAGCAAAAAAAGAGGTTCTGCCTGAAGTAATTCAAGGAGATGTGTCATCAAAGAACCTTTACTTAGCATTTAAAAGAATGGAAGAAAATTATTTAAATTGCTTAGGGGAATTTAAAGATATACACAAGAGCTTGCTTGGAGATAAAGGCGCTAAAACTGCATCTTATTCAGTCCTAGAAACTCTGGTCGTGGTCCGATAGCTGGTCCAGTATTTGCAGCTACAGTAATATTAGATCCAACAAAACCCATCATTGGATTAAATGACTCTAAAAAGCTTTCAAAAATACAACTAGATAAGTTTTATAACAAGATTATAGAGGACTCTTTATCTTGGTCAGTTTCCTGTGCTTCAGTTAAAGAAATAGAAGTATTAAATATTTTAAATGCATCTCTGTTAGCCATGAAGAGGTCTATTTTAGGACTAAAGCTAAGACCTGACGAAGTCATAATTGATGGTAAGTTTATATTAGATTTAGATATAAAAATGAAGGCAGAAGTAAAGGCAGATACTAAGTTTAATCAAGTCATGGCCGCTTCAATTCTTGCTAAAGTATCTAGAGATAAGTATATGTTAGATCTAGATAAAAAATTTCCTTTTTATGGATTTAAGAATCATAAAGGTTATCCTACCAAACAACATCTAGAGGCTATAGAATTAAAAGGCATTTGCATGCATCATAGGAAAACATTTAAACCAATTTTAAAGTATTTATAGATTATTCTTAATTCATGACTGACCCAGGATTTGTCCATTTACATTTGCACTCCGAGTTTTCGCTGAGTGATGGAATAATTCGGATAGAAGATTTAGTGGAAAGTTCTGTTAACAAGAAATTTTCAGCAGTAGCTTTAACTGATCTCTCTAATCTATTTGGTCTTATAAAGTTTTACAAGAGCGCTAGGAAAAGTGGTTTAAAGCCTATAGTGGGGTCTGAAGTCCTCCTTATAAAAGACTATGATTCATTGCCTGCCCCCTTAGTCTTATTAGTTAAAAACCAAACGGGGTACACAAATTTAACAAAATTAGTTTCAAAGGCTTATGTTGAAGGTCAGAGACAAGGAGAGCCATTAGTAAAAATAGAATGGTTAGCTGAACATTCGAAAGGTCTAATAGCTTTATCCGGGGGCCAAGAAGGCCATGTAGGTCAAGCGATATTAGCAACAAATGACAAACTGGCAGAAAGCAGAGCTGAATATCTTAAAGGGATATTTAATGAAGACTTTTTTATAGAAATATCAAGACTTGGAAGACGAGGAGAAGATGAATATATAAATAAAGTTTTAGATATAGCGAGTAGAAAAGAAATCCCAGTTGTAGCTACTAATAATGTTAGATTTTTAAAAAACACAGATATTGAAGATGAGGGTATTTCAGATTTTGAAGCACATGAAGCAAGAGTTTGTATCCAGTCTGGAGAGGTATTAGATGACCCAAGGAGAGAAAAGAAATATTTAGAAAGTCAGTATCTTGCTTCTCAAGAAGAGATGCAGAAAAAATTTAGAGACATTCCAGAGGCCATAGAAAATACATCTCTTATTGCAAAAAAATGTAATTTAGAGCTAGAACTTGGAGAGTTCTATTTACCTGATTTTGAGGTACCTGATAAATTAACTACCGAGCAATATCTTAAAGAGAAATCAATTCAGGGCTTAAAGAAAAAGATTAGCGAAATAAAAGAGTCTGAAAATTCTTATCATATAAAAGAAGAGGACTACTCTTCTAGATTGGAATATGAACTAGATATGATTTGTAAATTGGACTTTGCAGGGTATTTCCTAATAGTTTCTGATTTTGTAAATTGGGCAAAAGATAATGATATTCCAGTAGGTCCAGGAAGAGGTTCAGGTGCAGGTTCAATAGTTGCATATGCTCTAGGAATAACCTCTATAGATCCTTTGAGATATGACCTCTTATTTGAAAGATTTTTAAATCCTGACAGGGTAAGTAATCCAGATTTTGATATAGATTTTTGCATGGAAGGAAGAGATAGAGTTCTAGAATATGTAACAGAAAAATATGGGAAAGATTCTGTAGCTCAAATAAGTACCAGAGGAACCATGGCTGCAAGAGCTGTTCTTAGAGATGTTGTAAGAGTTTTGGGCAAGCCATATGGATTTGGAGATAGACTAGCTAAATCAATACCTGACGTTTTAGGGATTTCATTAAAAGAAGCTTACAAAGAAAAAGATTTCAGAGAGGTAATTGATTCAAGTGATGAATCTCAGGAAGTATTTGAGATGTCACTAAAGCTTGAAGGACTTTCAAGAAGTGTGGGCACACATGCTGCTGGAGTAGTAATTGCGCCAACAGCACTAACAGACTTCACTCCTTTAGTGGTGGATGAAGATAAAGGTACTGTGGCTACTCAGTTTGATATGGGAGATATAGAATCAGCAGGACTCGTAAAATTTGATTTTCTAGGATTAAAGACACTTACAGTTATTCATCAAACGGTAAAGAGAATCAATGCTAAATCTAATTCTAGAGAAATAGATATAGATAAGCTCCCTTTAGACGATAAAAAAACTTTTGAATTACTGCAAGAAGGTAATACAACAGGAGTATTTCAATTTGAATCTAGAGGAATGAGAGAATATTTAAAACAATTAGTGCCTAATGGCTTTGAGGACTTAGTAAGTATGAATGCTTTATACAGACCGGGAGCTTTAGGAATGAATATGGTTGATTCATACATAAATAGAAAGCATGGGAAGGAAGAAGTAACTTATGGTCATGAATCAGTTAAAAAGATATTAGAGACAACTTATGGAGTAATTGTTTATCAAGAGCAAGTAATGCAAATAGCCCAGGAGCTTTCAGGCTTCTCTCTGGGGCAAGCAGATATTTTAAGAAGAGCCATGGGCAAGAAGAAAAAAGAAGAGATGGAAACTCAAAGGAGTGAGTTTGTTGAAGGTGCTGTTAAAAATAAAGTTAATCAAAGGTATGCTCAAAATTTATTCGACCAAATTGAACAATTTGCTGGCTACGGATTTAATAGATCCCATTCAGTTGGATATGCTCTCATAGCTTACCAAACGGCTTGGTTAAAGGCCCATTTTCCTTCAGAGTTTATGGCTTCTATGCTTTCTTGTGAATTAGATTCTACAGATAGAATACAGATGTTTGTTGAAGACTCTAGGGAATCAGGTTTAGAAATATTAAAACCAAATATAAATAAAAGTAATTACATATTCGAAGATATTGATAGTAAAACTATTTTATATGGGTTGGGTGCCATAAAAGGAATAGGAGACTCCTTAGTTGCTAGAA
>Ga0208764_10001889_pt1 | contig 13328 bp, 10 predicted proteins | sample ETNtaG_18_FD_185762 | JGI IMG/M metagenome (GOLD analysis project Ga0208764, IMG submission 185762) | Marine microbial and viral communities from oxygen minimum zone, Eastern Pacific Ocean - ETNP201302SV91 (SPAdes) (version 2) | ecosystem: Environmental > Aquatic > Marine > Oceanic ... | reverse complement strand
AGGCACTTTATGGATCGTATAAAATAGTTTATCCTAATCGATATGAATTAGGATATTTTTTAACAACACATGTTAAAACAAATTATGGAATGGATTCGTGGAAAAAGATTATTAATAAAACACTACATTGGCCATTTACAATAAATCCATTTTTTCCTTTATCAAGGTCAGCAAAAATTGTAACTGGTGCAACGATAAAACAGATTCATAGTGATGCATATTATGATTTAAATGAACTTTGGCTAAGACAGATAGAAAATATCGAAGAGGGTAAAGTTAATCTAATAACTCAGGAGCCAGAGATTTTTACTGATTATAGTTTTCCATCATCATTATTAGGCAAAGAGATATTTGCTTTAAAATCTGGTATTGGTGATGTGCCAACTATTGTTAAAGTTGACAATAAGGGAGAAAAAATATTAGGAGAAATACCTATATCAGCGACTATTTTCGGATATCACTCTAACGGAAGTATGGGTGTATGGTCTTTTTATGAACCAGATAAGCGATGGACAAAGTTAAGTTGGGCAAATCTTGAGATTATTGATTTTAAAACTGGTAAGAGAGAAGTCATTACATCAAAAAAACGTTTATATAATCCTAATATTTCTGCTGATGGTAAAAGAATAGCAGCAGTTTCTTTCAATGAAAAAAGAAATAGTTTATTAGTTATTCTTGATATTAAGGGAAATATAATTGATCGAGTTGAAGCACCTGATCAAGGATATATTATGTTTCCATCTTGGTCTCAAGATACTAAGAGGATTGTTTTCACTTCACAAAAATATGAAGGTAGATCAATATATATATATGATGTAGAACGTAGAATATTTGATAATATTAAACCAGAAACATGGGAAGATATTTCACACCCAATATTCTACAAGGATTTTATTATTTATGAATCACCTTATGTAGGGATTGATAATCTATTAGCTATTAATATTGACACCAAAGAGGAATTCTTGATAACCTCAAGAAAATTTGGTGCCTACGATCCTTACATTACAGCAAATGATCAATTAATTTTTAGTGATTATAGTTTAAAGGGGAAAAGAATAGTAATAAAAGATCTTGGCCAAAATGAATGGAGACGTATTAGTTCAATAAATTATGATCCAGTTCGTTCATTTCAGCGAATGTTTGATCAAGAGGATGGAGCTGTTTTTGATTCGCCCGTACCATCAAATCCATATAAAATAACTAAGTATAATTCATTTTCTAATCTTTTCAATTTTCATAGTAGATATATTTTTGATAGCGAATTTGATCCAAAGTTTGGCGTTAGATCTGATAATGTATTAGGTACAATGAGTATATTGGCAGATATATCAATCAATCAGGAGAAAAAAACATCTAATAAGCGCCTCAATCTAATATATAAGAGATTTTATCCTATATTGAACGTAAGCATGAATAGGTCTGAGCGTAGTGAAAATTATGGCCCTTTTAAACAAAAATTAGAAAATCGACCAGATACTGTTGAGTTCAGTGTAAATGAAAAATGGAATGAAAGTTCAATAGAGTTTGGTATTGGCGTTCCTTGGTTTAATAAAATTACAGGCATTAACAATAAATACTTTTTTACTCAAACTGGAGCAAAGGTTATTTCAAGATCCCGAACTTATTTTTATTATGATTTTGCTAAAGAAACAGTTCCTAAAGATGTTTTGTTGCAATCACAAAAAATGGTTTCTGAAAGGGATGGGGAAATTATTCCAACCTATTTTGAGGGAACATTTATATCGGAGAATGAGTCATCTATCAGAGATTTACGTTCTAATGGGTGGTTATTAAATATATATTTTGGTGGGATGCCTTCTGGAAGCCTATGGGCTGGTCAGCAGATTTCAGCTCGAGGAAATTTGAATATGAATGGGCTAGGTAAACATCATGCACTTTCAATCTCAACTCAATTAGAAAAGAATGATAATTCAGGAAACTATTCTTTCCCGAGCCGAATTAAATACCCATATGGATATCAACCTTATTATTTTGATCAAGGATGGAAAGCAAAAATAACATATCGTATGCCATTAACTTATCCGGATAAAACATTATTTTGGGGAGTAAGTTATTTAAAAAGGATTCAAGGAAAATTATTTGTTGATACGATAGGAACAAATAATAAAAATAATGTAATGGCTACCTTGGGGAGTAGTATTGTTTTGGATTTAGGTGGATTCTTTGATATTCCAATTCCAATTTCAGTATCAATGAGTTATTATTTCCAGCCCATCGATGGGAAAAGTGGTATCCAATTCGAATTTGAATAAATACAAATAATATGTAGTTTCGTGGGCGGAAGAATTAAATTAAAACATTAAATCGAGGTAAGAATGAGTAATCGCGGGGAAGATAGAAGATATGCAGAGCGTCGCTTAACTGAAGATAGGCGCAAAGAGCAAATTCCCGTTGAGAATGATCGTCGTTCTGAAACAAGAAGAAGAAGTGATGATGAACGTAGATCTGGTACAGATCGGCGAATTAATTAAAAATATAATTTAGTGAAAAAAATACATCATATTATTTCTGTAATGCTTGTCATGTGGTTGGGAATATTTTCTCAAATCACTATTTCGCATTTAGGTCATGGGCATGAGTTATTAACTCCAGAGCCTACTTTATGTGCTGAAGATTGTGAATTAGAATCGCATCGCAATTCTTCATATGATTGCGAATTTTTCATCGCCAAAAGACTTTTAGAAGTAAATGGGGTAGTTGACATTGCTTCTTTAGCCTCCTATAAATCAAGCAACGCTCAAAAATGGGCGTTCATTAATCCTCCAAATTCTCAATTAGATAAAAATATTTATCTAGTTCGGGGACCTCCTATCCTTTTGTAATCAAATCGTTTTCTTTTGATGGTTATAGAAATACCATCAATTTTTCCTAAATTTTTTACAAAAAGGGTTATTTTATGTTTAATGATTTTAAAAGAATCGGGTCACGATTCTATACAATTTTTGGAGTTACTTTATTATTATTTGTTGTTGCTTGTGAAGATGAGCATGACCATGACGAGCATACTGATGCAGAAGGATTTATTTTAGAGAAAAGTGACGGTACGCAAGTATATAAACAATTTAAAGGAACGACGGAAGGAACTATAACAGTAACTACTGGGGGCTCTATTGATTTAGCAGTTCATTTTCTTGATGATGATGGTGAAGAAATAGAGCACGAAGAACATGAAGAAGAGGAAGAAGAAGGTAGTCTAAAAGTTACTGGGTTCGATTCAAATATTGCAAAGGTTGAAGTTGAAGAAGGTCATGGTGATGAATTGAATGTTACAGGCGTTAAAGAAGGGTCAACAAGTTTCAAGCTTCAATTGATGCATGGGGATCATGCTGACTTCACGTCTGCAAGTAACGTCCCAATTACAGTAATAAAATAGATATAATCTGCATTTGTGCATGCATTATGCGAATACATTTTGTGCATGCACAAAATGTAAAGTTATCTAGAAAATCCTAATTTCCTTTTTACCTTTCAATATGCTAAATGTTGAACGTATAGGAGATCATACGTCTTTTCAAGGGACTAATGTCCAATAAAAAGAAAATTCTATTTGCTTGCTGCATAGTTTGCGTTGCAGTGCAAGCACAAAATGTATCTGTTTCCGGGAGAGTTCAATCCTCTGAGACCAAAGAACCGTTGCAATCTGTCAATATTGTCATTCCAAATTTAGAATTGGGCTCAACTACAGATATCAATGGTCAATTCACAATAAATGACATTCCTTTAGATAATATAGAATTAAAAATCTCAATTCTTGGTTATCGTGATACGACTCTATTTATACAAATAGATAATAGTTTAGTAAATCTTGGGAATATATTACTACATCCTGAAGTTTTACATTTTGAAGAAATCAATGTTGAGGTACATAGTGACCTTGACCCAACTTCTTCACTCTCAAGTATTTCCATGTCTGGGAAAAAAATGCAAGAAAATATGAAGGGATCAATCGCACAAACACTTCAGAATGAAATGAGTATAGCAATTCAGTCTATGGGGCAAGGAACAACTCGTCCAATATTAAGAGGATACTCAGGTGATCGTTTTTTGATTACTGAAAATGGATTTGAAGTAGGTGATTTATCTCAAACCTCTGTAGACCATGCACTAAGTATGGATCTGGGTGGGGTAGAGGAAATTGAAATAATTAGAGGACCGCGAGCCCTTCTCTTTGGATCAAATGCCATCAGTGGAGTCATTAACGTTGAAAAGAACTCTATGCCTGAGATTGAATTTGATCATCTTCATACGTATATAACATCAGGCTATGATTTTGGTAACCAGGGATTATTTAATAATTTTTCTTTAGTTAATCCAATTAATAAGAACAATTTCCGTTTTTCTTTACAGAATAGAAAAACTGATAATCAAATGACTCCAATAGGTGAACTTAAAAACACCTCCATGAATACCACTGAAGTGTTTTTTGGATTAACACGATTTCAAGATGAGAGAAGAGGAACAGTTTCAATTGAACATGTTGAAATGGATTATGGTATACCAGGGAGCCCTGAAGGACACATTAGTGGTGTGGATTTGAAAATGAATAAAACGACTCAAAAGTTAAACTATCATCAAGATATTGATTTTAGAGGTTTTGAAACTTTTGACTTAGATCAAAAATTTATTCATTATTCTCATTCTGAATTTGAGTCTGGTCAAAAGCAACCATCGGTCAAATTGGAACAAGACATACTACTCGTTCAGACTAAGATAACTGGATTAAAAAGAGAAATTGGTGCTGCTCTACAACATCGTTTCTTTAAGGCAGGTGGGTTTTATTGGACTCCAAATACATCTGAGTCAAATTTTTCAGTATTTGGCTTTAGAGAGAAAGATCTGCTTGGCTTAACAGGTCAATTTTCATTTAGAGGGGAATATTCAATTATAGCTCCTCAAAATAAAGGTGCATATTTTTCAAATATTGATGAAAGATCTGTAGAAAAGAAAAACTTTGGGTTTCTCTCATTATCTGCTGCACTAATTAAGTCTTGGGATTATTGGCAAATTTCAACAACCATTATGAGGACAGGAAGAACACCTGGCATTGAAGATCTATTTTCAGATGGACCACATCTTGGTAGTTATAGTTATGAGATTGGGAATCCAGAACTTGGCCTTGAAGAGACATTTGGGATTGAGAATTCAATTCAATATCAAAAAGACCGATTCTTTTTCTTGCTCAATGGGTTTTTTAATCAAAGTCCAAACTTTCATCAATATATGAAAATGGGTAACGGATTTGTACCTGGTGCAGATTGGATTGAATGGGGAAGTGGCTCAAGTGGTTGGCTATATAAATATCAAATGCGTGGCATTAAAACTGAAATAAGTGGTGGAGAATTTCAAATGGGATATAAAGGGAAAGTGATTGATGTAACCACAGATTTCTCTTTAGTTAGAGGAAAAGATATCTCAAACAATGACAATATTGCATATATACCTCCTGACAAAATTGGCCTATTGGTTTCAACGAAATCAAATAAGGATCTATCAGCTTCAATTAGACTTAGTAAGGTTTTAGATCAAAAAAAGATTTCAGAATTTGAAACTATCACCCCAGGATATTTACTAATTGATATTTTTGGAAGTTATACTTTTGCAACCAGTAAGGGAACTCATCGTTTGGTATTTCAAGTAAATAATTTACTTGATGAAACTTATTATAATCATTTATCAAAAATAAAATCAATTATGCCTGAATCGGGGAGAGGTATAAGTTTACAATACCGAATTTTTTTGTAAGAATTATTTACTCGGCATTCCTCTAAGGGAAACAGAGAATCGCCAAATATCACTTCCTTGATCCATGTCACCTTCATTATTTGCAAAAGCCCCATCAATAAAAATAGGTTTTTGTAGATTAAGGGAAATAGCTCCAAACCTCGTACCAAAGAGGAAAGATATACTGGGGGCAATTGATGTCGATTTTGTATTTGGAGCTTCCAAACTATTCCAATATCCCTGAGTAGTATGTAGCATGTTTAAAGCATAACCTATTGAACTATCAATATTATCAAAACGCTTATAGATCATTGAAAGCACAAGATTAATATTTGTTGGAGGTAAATACCCATATTTGCTTTCTGCAATCGGTTTTTCTAAGATAATAAAACCACCGTAAAATGTTGGATTAACACTTTGTTTATAATATACCTGTGCTTCAAGGTTATAGTTATAGGTACCGTTACTTAAGCTAAAATGACGATGTTCTTTTGCTTCTTCACCATTTAAAAAATATGGATCAGAAGTTAATTGATTATTTGATGGAATCGTTAAACCGCCTCCACCAAAAACACGGATTCCATTACCTAACCCAGTATTTTTGAACATATATCTTAAGAGAATTTTTGAATCACCGAATATTCCCCCATTCGCATTATCAAAATCAGTTGAGCTTCCTTCTGTCCTATGATGCATAGATGAATTGGACTGGTCCCAATTCATTGATCGAATACCTAAAGTTGTACTTAGGTTTAAATTGAATTTTTGTGAAATTCCATATACAATACTGGGTCGGACTATGAAGGTATTTAATGAACCTTTATGCTTAAAGGGTTCTCCTTTTATTGGATCATGCCACCAATCTATATATGTGAAATGACTTTGAATTCCATAATACAATGTACCTTTTTCTGCACCAAAACCTTTATCTGACTCGCCAACTGGCAAGGAGGGATTACCTCAGAGTGCTCATTGACCATATAATGCAGCCATAAGTAAAAAGAATATTATTGGCTTATATTTCATGCCTAATTTTAATGCAAAAATGTATTGTAGAGGTAGCCACATTAGGAATTATTGAGGTAGTTAAATAATCACTATGGATAAAATACAATCTAGAATAGAAACGATTTTCAATCAACAGTTACTCAATTGTCAATCTATTAGAAATACATCTTTAAAAGAAAGGCGTGCAAAGCTTAGTGCTATTGAGTCGTGGCTTTTAGAGCATAAGGATGATATTAGAGATGCAATGTATGCAGATTATAAAAAACCCGTTTCTGAAGTTGATTTGACAGAAATATGGGCCGTGGTTAATGAAATACGACATATCCGAAAATATCTAAAAAAATGGATGCGCCCCAAAAAAGTTAATCCAACGCTGGCAATGGGAAATGCTGAAGCATGGATCCAATATGAACCTAAAGGTGTGACTTTAATTATTACACCATGGAATTTTCCATTTAATTTGTCGATTAGTCCATTGATTTCTGCAATTGCTGCAGGCAATTGTGCAGTAATAAAGCCCTCTGAATTAACACCAAATTCGGCAAAAGTTATTTCTCGAATGATTAGTGATCTTTTTGATGAAAATGAGGTCGCTATTTTCGAAGGTGATGCAAATGTAGCTAAAGAATTATTACAAAAGCCTTTTAATCATATTTTTTTTACAGGTAGTCCTAAGATTGGAAGTACGGTAATGGAAAAAGCTGCAAAACATCTATCAACTGTTACTCTAGAGTTAGGTGGAAAATCACCAACAATCGTTGATGAGACTGCAAATCTAAAGGATGCAGCACAAAAAATATCGTGGGGTAAATTTTTAAATTGTGGTCAGATTTGTTTAGCGCCAGATTATGCTATTGTCCATGTATCAGTTAAAGAAAAGTTATTACAAGAAATTAAAAAGGTATCAGCTGAACAGTTTTCATCAAATAATGGAGGAGTGAAACAATCTGAAAATTATGCGCGAATTGTTAATAGCAGGCATTTTGAAAGATTAAAAAGTTTACTTGATCGTACCATTTCTTTTGGTGATAAAGTATATATGGGAGGTCAAACAGATTCTTCTAGTGACTTTATTGAGCCAACTGTTCTTACAGATGTTAAATCTGAATCACCTATAATGAGTGAAGAAATTTTCGGACCAATACTTCCGATACTCACATATAAAGAAATTGATGAAGTAGTGCAGTTAATTAATAGTAATCCGAAACCATTAGGCTTATATATTTTTAGCTATAATAGAAAAAATATCAATTTTATTTTAAATAATACTTCTGCTGGTGGGACCTCAATAAATGATACAATTCTTCACTACATGCATCTTAATTTACCTTTTGGTGGAATTAATAATAGTGGATTTGGCCGCACTCACGGAGAAGCTGGCTTTAAAGCTTTCTCGAATCAACGATCGATTCTTAAGCAGTCTCGTTTAAGCCCTATGAAATTATTATATCCACCTTATACTAATAGTGTTAAAAAGATGATAAAATTATTAATGAAATATATTTAAGAGTAAAATAATTAAATTTGTGTAGTCAAAATTAGTGGGAAATTAATGAAAAGAATATTTATTATATCTGTAGTGAGTTTGTTTGGGTTATTTTTAATGGGTCAAGCACAACAAAAAACTTCAAAGGGATTTGTAATGGATAAAGTTCAAAAAACAGATAAAGAATGGCAGACTTGCTTGACGCCACAGGAATACAAGATACTCCGAGACAAAGGAACAGAAAGAGCATTTACTGGAAAATATTATAAACATAAAGAAGAGGGAACCTATATTTGTGCTGGTTGTGATAATAAATTGTTTAGCTCAGAAACAAAATATGATTCTGGATCTGGTTGGCCTGCTTTTTTTGATGCATTGGATAAAACAAAGGTTAATACTAAGCGTGACTTAAGTTTTGGGATGATTCGGACTGAGATAACATGCGCCAAATGCGATTCTCATTTAGGACATGTTTTTGAGGATGGTCCAAAACCTACTGGGCTACGTTACTGTGTAAATTCTCTTGCATTAGATTTTGTAGCAGACAAATAATTATTTTAATGATGTGAAATAAACATTGATTATCCTTTTTAACTATTATAATACTTCCCAGTCCAATTAATAAATGAAATTAGTCTATAGATTCATTAATCTTATTTTATTTCTTTCCATGATTAATGGCCAAGATATAACCCGAGATATTGCAGGGTCCGTTTTAGATATGGATAATTTGGAGCCCTTGCCCTATGCAAATATTATAATTCAAGGAACAGGTAGGGGAGTTACCTCTGATGCAGATGGACATTTTGTTCTTGTTGATGTTCCTGCGGAACCTTGTTCATTGATTATATCTTATATAGGTTATCGTACAGCTAAAATTGGTTTTGATAATTCTATATCGCAAGGTCCTTTAGAAATTCGATTAAAATTAGAAGCACTAAACTTTCAAGCTGTAGATGTTATTGCTGATGAATATCAAATAATGAAAAGTTCAGGAGATGAAGTGAGTAAAGTTACTCTTTCTCCGAGACAATTAGCTTTGTTGCCAAATATGGGTGAAGTTGATATATTTCGTTCATTACAGTTATTGCCAGGGATCACTAGTACAGGTGATGGATCATCAGGGATAAATGTCAGAGGTGGCGGCTCTAATCAGAATATGATACTACTTGATGGTATGAATATTTACCATGTTGATCATTTCTTTGGAATGTTTAGCGCATTCAATGCTGATGCAATTAAAGATGTGCAAGTTTATAAAGGTGGATTTCCCGCAAAATACGGTGGGAGATTATCCAGTGTAATTGACATGACAGGTAAGAATGGTGACCTAACTAAAAGACAATTTGGTCTAGGTGCTAATTTAATGTCAACGCAAATATTATATGAGACACCTATCGTCTTTGGTGGAAGTTGGCTATTATCATTTAGACGCTCATATTCTGATTATATGTCCAGTCCATTCTTTGAAAAGATGTATGAGTTTGTAACTGGTGATGATGAGGTACCTACAAATAATCGTCGTCGTGTTAATCCGAACAATCAAGATGATGAAGCCTTCCAGCAACAAATTTTTCCCAAATTTTATTTTTACGATTTACATAATAAAGTCACTTTTACGCCTGGAAAAAGTGACGTCGTCAGTATTAGTATGTATGGTGGTAGAGATTTTTTGAACGAATCACGTGAAACGCAAGGAGTAAGAAATCGTCCAGGAGGTGGAGGTTTTGGCGGTGGCGGGAATCAACAAACTATAACTCGGATTGATGATAATAACACAGATTGGGGAAATCTAGGAATAAGTCTTCGTTGGAATCACAGATGGACAGATCGTTTCTCGACTCAGGGGCTTTATAGTTCTTCAAATTTTAATAGTGATTACAATCGTCACTTATATACAATTGGCGGAGGAGGAAGAACATTTAAAATTGGTGAAAGTAATGGCGCTAGAGATAAATCTTTTCGTTTAGATAACGTTCTTCATGCAAATGCTAATCATATTTTAGAGTTTGGTCTGGAGACAACTAGTCTTGGCACACATTATGATGTAGCTGTTTATGATTCAATTCAAATTCTTGATTTAGAATCAAATACGATGCTCCTAAGTCTTTATCTTGAAGATCGATGGAAAGTATTACCTTCACTAACGATAGGAATGGGAATTAGGGCAACATCGCAAACAGGTCTAGATAGCTTATATATTTTAGATGTCGCCACAGATTCAGTTTTTATTTCACCAAGGTTTTCATTTAATTGGAATATTGGGGATAATTTTTCGATTAAAGGTGCGTGGGGAAATTATTATCAATTCATTAATAATATTGTTCTTGAAGATGTACTTCAGGGAAATTCTAACTTTTGGTTAGTATCTGACGATGAGATTCCACCGGGTTCTGCAGAACATCAAATATTAGGTGTTAAATATGAAACTAGAAACTATCTATTTGAAATAGAAGGTTATCGAAAATACATGGATGGTATGATTGAATATACAAGACGATTTCAAGAATTAGCTGATTATGGGAATTATTTTTTCTTTGGTGATGCATATGCAGAAGGTTTAGAGTTTTTGGCTCAGAAAAAAACCGGAGCTTTTAATGGTTGGATTGGATATACCTTTGGGAATGTTAAGTATGATTTTGGCGCATTGGCACCTGAACCTTATCCTGCGAGTCATGACAAAACTCATGAGGCAAAAATCGTAGGTACATACAAATGGGGCCCTTGGAATTTTGCATCAACATTAATTCATGCAACTGGAACACCTTATACTACGCCTGAAAGTCGATATTATCTTCCCTTATTAAATGGTGATGAGTTCAATTATATTCACGTCAGCAATAAAAATGCCCATCGTTTACCCGACTATCAGCGCGTAGATATTAGCGTATTTCGTCAATTAGATACTCCAGCATTTAAATGGGATGTTGGTTTCTCTGTTTTTAATCTATTAAATAATAAAAATGTTAATTATCGAGAATATGACCTTGATGTTGTTCCTGTTGTAGTTTCAGATATGATGTTACTACCTATGACAATAACTTTATTCTTTAAGGTTTCATTAAAATAGGAATGACCAATGATAAATAAATTATTTTTATTGAGTTTAATTATTAGTCTATTCGTTGGAGTAAGTTGTGAAGATGTTCTTAAAGCAGTTCCAGATGAAAATTTAATTGTAGTACGTGCCTATATCTATGCTGGGCAGCCTGTTAAAGATATAATTCTCATGTCTACTTTAGCATTAGATGATGAGAGTACTAACCCCACCCCAGTTGATTCGGCTGAAGTAATTCTTTCAAGGGGAAATGAAAAATTCATGCTTGAACCAGTATATGCTCACGATACAACTGAGACTGATACAACATTCTCTCTTACATATCACTATCCCGATAGTGATCTTATTGTTGGGGTTGGAGATACATTCCGATTAGAAATTAACTATATGGACCAAAAGTTAACATCGGAAACAATTGTTCCAACAAAGCCAGATAGTTTTTCAGCCTCAATTGATACATTGTGGGTTCCAGAATTTAAAAGAAACAGAGATTATATTAACTGGATCATAACAGACTCCAATCGAATTAGACTGGATTGGGATAACCCAAATGAGTTATATCATTATCTTTTAATGGATAATATTGAAGAAGATCCTACTCCTTTAGAAAAACAAGCGCCTGCAAGATGGAAACGTTTTGTGTCACAACCTTTTGCTGACACATCATATACTGTTTTGCCAACAGTTGTAACTCATTTTGGACGTCATGATATTGTATTATTTCATGTTCAAACTGATTATGTACTTTTATATCAATCAAGTGGACAGGATTCAAGAGATTTAAATGAACCTTACTCAAATATTAAAGGTGGATTGGGAATGTTTACCGCTTTTAATAGCGATACAGCTTCAGTTTATTTAGTTAAAAAAGAAAATTCTAATTAAGATATTAGATAAGCTAATCCACTAGCTTCATTTTGTTTTTTAGCGAGAATTCTCTCCCCATTATTTGCCAATTTGTTATCCCACTCTTTTAGTTTAGGTGCCATTATTCGATGGTAAATCCAAGGAGTAAATAACACTAAATAGACACATGACAAATATCCCAGGGGCATTTTTGGGGCATCTGGGTATGCTTTTAGTTCCCAATATTCCAATGAAGTATTCTCATGGTGAGAGGAGTGACGAGTTAAGTTGTAAAGAAGAACACTGCTAATCCTTTTATTTGTATTCCATGAATGTTTAGGTTGTATTGGGGCTCCTTCTTCACGAACTAATCCATAATGCTCCATATAATTAACACCCTCAAGCATAATTTTTCCTCCGGTTGCAATTAGTAAAAACATGATTACGCCTGCCCATCCACTCAAATAAAATGCACCTGCTATAAGAAATACTGATCTAAAATATCCTATTATCATCCTATTTCGTAAACTAAAAGGGTTGTGTCCTGATCTTTTTAGCCGACTATTTTCAATGATCCAAGCATTTCGGTGCGATAAATAAGTTGATCGCAAAATAAATGCGTACGGATTTTGGCCTCGTTTTGCTGTAGCTGGATCTCGTTCAGTAGCGACATATTTATGATGTCCATAAACATGTTCAATTGCAAAAGCGCAATCCCATGTAAATGCTAAGGACCAGTTACCTAGAAACATATCAAATTTATTTTTTTTACGATGAGTAAGTTCATGACCTACATTTGTTCCTGCAGATGAAACTAGCAAACCCATTACGATTACATATCCTATCAAATGATATATGCTTGTATTATCTCTTGTAATCATAAAAGAGGAACCCCAATCTGGGAGAGGAAAATCACCTACCATCAATATACTTGCAAAGACAGCAATAAAAAGAAATGGGAAATTAATATATAGCAGAAAATTCAAAATTTTAGTTGAGAAATATTTTGGGTTTTTACTGTTCTCACCAAAAGTGGAATCACCAATAATGACAATTAATGCAAAAATTGCAAAATAGACCCACATCCAATATTCACCTTTTAAGGCAAAGAATGCTCCAAATGTTGTTAGAGTGGGCCCGGCTGCGAAACGAATATATTTTATCATGATTTTCCTTGTGAGTTTA
>Ga0208764_10001888_pt1 | contig 13329 bp, 9 predicted proteins | sample ETNtaG_18_FD_185762 | JGI IMG/M metagenome (GOLD analysis project Ga0208764, IMG submission 185762) | Marine microbial and viral communities from oxygen minimum zone, Eastern Pacific Ocean - ETNP201302SV91 (SPAdes) (version 2) | ecosystem: Environmental > Aquatic > Marine > Oceanic ... | reverse complement strand
GGGTATTTCTTGTTTTAATAGCCTTTGAATAGCTTCTAAATCTCTAATCGAGTAATCTCCAAAATCGAAATCTTCACCTCTCATGATCGAAGACCGTTTCATTGCAAAACGTCGAGCCACATCAAAAGAATCCTCTAGCGACATTATTGTAGATGCACGAGAATCTTTATTCCCACCAAGATTCATAATTAAAGCTATATCTTCAATGATTGGTTCTGTCATCAGAGCTCCGTTAATCTTAAAGGCTGAAGCCATTCCAGAGAAAATCCCAGAAGCTGATGAAGGCGTCACAATTGCAGAAGTAATCCCACCTGCTCGATTATAAGGAATCAATGAAGAAACAGGGTTAAAGGCCTTAGCAATACTAAACCCCGCAGAGTAATGATCTGTGGAATCATCCCTAGTTGCTGCTTCCAATTGAATCTCTTGAAGACCGAGGGTGGTATGAGGCGCAATAAGACCAGGCGTTACAAATTTACCTGTCGCATCTATCTCAGAACCATCATTGATTATAAGGTTCCTACCTATATCCTTAATGATTCCATCTTCAATAAGAAGATCTGTGTTTTCGAGTGTCCCTTGGTCAGATGCAGTTATTATTGTTGCATTTTTTATCAAAATTACTGAATGATTATCAGCAAACAGATTGGTAGATAAAAAAATAAAATAAGCAAAACTGATTAATTTAAGATGACTCATAGTCGATCTCCCTCTGGGTCAATAATACCCAGATCAAAATCTGTTCTCTCAAATTCCTCTACGGGTTCATTCTCATACTTTATATGACCGTCAATAAAGACCTTTTCAACCTTTGAGTAAACACTAAATGGATCGCCGCTCCAAATAACTACATCGGCCATCTTCCCTGCTTCAAGGCTTCCTACCTCATCGTCAATACCAAGACCTTTTGCGGCGTTTAAAGTAATCCATTGAATAGCTCTAGCTTTATCAATATCAAGACCAGATCTTCTTCCAGCAGCCAAAGCCTTGGAAGCTTCCTGGTTTAAATGCTGTATTCCAATAGCCGAGTCTGAATGAACAATGGCGCAACCGGTTCCATTGCCTGCTTGATCAACCATAGCGACATTCTCCCAGACCATATCATATGCCTCGTGTTTAAAACCCCACCAATCCGCCCACATAGCCGAACAAACGCCTTGTTCAGCAAGAATATCTGCAACTTTGTAAGCCTCAATAGCATGGTGAAAAGTGGTCACTCTGTAGCCAAATTCTTTTGCTATATCGAGCATGATGGCCATCTCTTCACCCCTATAACAGTGATTTTGAATTAGAATTTCGCCTTTTAATACGCCTACCAGAGTTTCTAATTCTAAATTTCTAGAGGGTGCGTATTCTAGCTCTTTAGCTTCTGCTGATTTCGATTCATATTCCTCTAATCGTTTTTGATACGCTTTGGCTTTAATCCAAGACTTTCGATAACCTGCAACATTACCCATTCGAGTTGAGGGCTCCGTGTTTCGATTGCCGTAAACTCTTTTTGGATTTTCGCCACAAGCCATTTTGAGGCTATGGGGCGCGTTTGGAAACTTCATCCCTTGAACAGTAACACTTCTTATATTTTTCAGTGTTACCCCTCTCCCACCAATAAGATTGGCTGAACCCGGGAGAACATGAAAGGAGGTTATACCTCCTTTAAGGGCAAGTGTATATTGAGGATCCTGGGTCCACACAGAATGCTCGGCCCAAACATCTGGAGTCGTTGGACTCGTTGCCTCATTGCCATCTGAGTTAGATCTCAAACTGGGGGCAGGATAAACGCCCATATGCGAATGAATATCAATAATACCAGGGGTAATCCACTTTCCTTCGGCATCTATAATCGTTGCGCCAGTTCCATCAATATTGCCTCCAACAGAGACAATTCGATTGTTCTCTATTAATACTGATGATTTTTCTAACAGGACTCCAGTTCCAGTAAGTAAGGTTCCATTTTTAATTAAAATTTTTGGACTCGGGTCAGGGTTATAGGTTGATTGGTATGCACCATTCATCATCTCTGACTCAAAAGAGGCCTCTAGAGTTGAAGAAATAACCATCAAATTGATTATAAAAATTAGACTGAACATACAATGAATAAATCTTCGCATTTTATTTATATCCTCTTTTAGAAATTCTTGAGTACATAGATGAATATAAAACATCTAAAAAGTCAAACCTTGATATAAATAAATACTCTCTCGAATTGATAGATTACAAGTTATAGAATACTTATATGAGATTTCTTACAAAAATAGTCCTAACCTTCTCGTTTATAGCTATTACAAATCAAGTTTGCTCTGAAGGTTTTAATGTTGATGGCGATCAAATTGTAAACGCAGATAAAAACAGCGATCAGTGGTTAAGCCATGGCAGAACATATAATGAGCAACGTCACAGCACTCTAGACCAAATTAATTCACAGAATATTAATAATCTTGGTATTGAATGGTTCCACGATCTGGACAGTAACCGAGGACATGAAGCCACACCATTGGTTATAGATGGTGTCATGTTCAGCACCGGTGCTTGGAGTGTTGTCTATGCCAACGACGCTGTAACTGGAGAATTAAAATGGAAATATGACCCAAAGATTCCGAGAGAGAAGGCTTATTACTTGTGTTGCGATGCCGTTAACCGAGGTGTAGCAGCATGGGAAGGTAAGCTTTACCTAGGAACTCTAGATGGAAGACTGATTGCCCTAGATGCTGAAAATGGGACCGTTATATGGGAAACAATGACTGTGGATAGTTTTAAAGCCTACAGCATCACCGGAGCTCCTAGGATCATTAAGGACAAAGTCATTATAGGCAATGGAGGAGCAGATTTTGGTGTTCGAGGTTATGTCAGCGCCTACGATGTTAATAACGGTGAGATGATCTGGAGATTTTTTACCGTTCCAGGAAATCCAGAAGACGGATTTGAAAACGATGCCATGAAAATGGCTGCAGAAACTTGGAAAGGCTCCGAATGGTGGAAAGCTGGTGGCGGTGGAACAGTATGGGATTCCATGGCATATGATCCGGATCTCGATCTGCTCTATATAGGAACAGGCAATGGATCTCCATGGAACTATAAGGCCAGGAGTCCTGGGGGCGGAGATAATTTGTTTGTTTCATCCATCGTTGCTTTAAAACCCGATACCGGTGAATACGTGTGGCACTATCAGACAACACCAGGAGATAATTGGGACTACACAGCGACACAGCATATTATCCTGGCTGACATTACCATTGATGGAAATCTTAGAAAGGTGCTTATGCAGGCTCCAAAAAATGGTTTCTTCTATGTCATTGACAGAACCAACGGCGAATTTTTATCTGCAGAAAACTATGTAAAGGTAACTTGGGCCAGTAAAGTCAATCCAGAAACAGGAAGACCAGAAAAAATTGACCTTGGTGATTACGAAACAAGTTTGAAGCTTATTTTTCCAGGTGCATTAGGCGGTCATAACTGGATGCCGATGTCCTATAGTCCAGAAACGGGATTGGTCTATATTCCCGCCCAAGAACTCTACATGCCATTTGCAAAAGATAATAACTATGAATACGACGAAGGCGGTTGGAACACCGCGGGTGATATAACAGTATTGGCCCCACCAAAAAATCTACTTCAGCTCTCCTTGCTGGTTAGAAGCGTCAGAGGCCGACTTAGCGCGTGGGACCCTGTGCAACAAAAAGAAGTTTGGAAGCAATACTTAACTCTACCCTGGAACGGCGGTGTTTTATCAACCTCAGGAAATCTTGTGTTTCAAGGCACATCGGATGGTGAACTGGTTGCATACGATGCTCTAACAGGAGAAAAGAAGTGGAGCAAAGACCTTCAAAACGGAATTATTGCTGCGCCAATTACTTACAGTATCGACGGCAAACAATACGTCACAGTAGTGGTAGGCTATGGTGGTGTCTTTGCAATTCAAGCCGGTCTACCTCCAAAAAATTATGGAGGTCCTATAAACGCTCGGATCGTAACCTTTTCATTGGATGGCGAAACTGAATTACCTCAGAGACCCGTCAATATTAATATGCCTAACCCTCCTCCACCAATAGAAAATCAAGCCAGTATTGCTAGAGGAGAAGATCTTTATCATTTGGAATGCCATATGTGCCACGGAGCTGGAGCTATAGGAGGAGGAGTTATTGCAGACTTAAGATTCATGACCGAAGAGACGCATGAGAAATTCATGGAAATTACTCTTGGCGGGCTATACACAGAAAAAGGTATGGTTGGTTTTGCTCGACGATTAAGCGAACAGGATGCTGAAGACATTCACGCTTATTTAATCCAAAGAGCCAATGAAACTTACTTACTTGAGACTATTAACTCGGTTCTGAAATAACGAATTCTTCAACGACAGATCCATTTACTAAATGCTCTTGAATAATCCTCTCTAAAACCTCTGGTGTGCATTCTTTATACCAGACTCCATCGGGGTAGACCACAGCAATAGGTCCTTGAGAGCAAACTCTTAGACAGTTTACTTTAGAACGATATATCCCTCCTCTGTTATCAAGCCCAAGTTCACTGAGCTTACTCTTAAGATATTCCCATGACTCAAGGGTTTTTATTCTAGGAGAGCAATTGGCTTCAGTTTGATCTGCGCATAAGAAAATATGTTTTTGCAAAACATCAACACCGAGTTCGATCAGTTTATCTTGGAGTATTTGCTCAGGTGTTTTTTTCACTTACTTTTTGATGCGACTTGATAGTATCTGATCAAACAGTTTTCCATAAGGCGGTCTCATAAGCTTCAGCATAGCTTCTATGGGGGTCTGTTTATAGACACCTCTTGCATGAGAAAATGTCTTAAAGCCTTCTATGCCATGATAGTGACCCATGCCACTCGGCCCTATACCCCCAAAGGGTATATCATCCTGAACAAATTGAAAAATGACATCATTAAGAGCCATACCACCAGAAACCGTGTTTTTAACTATAAGATCCTGCTCATTCCTGTTATGGCCAAAATAATAAAGGCCTAACGGTCGATCATGAAGATTAATATAATCAATCACCTGGTCAATTTTTGTGTAAGTTTTTATGGGCATAATCGGACCAAAGATTTCCTCCTGCATCACCAGCATCTCATCGTTTGGATTAATAATCATTGCCGGCATGATCTTATTGTGATTTCTATTTTCTTCGGTCTCATTTGAAGGATTTATCTCGATGACTTTTGCACCCTTTTGCTGTGCATCTTCTAGATATTTAAGCATCCGTTTATGATGACCCTCATTCACCATAGAGGTGTAGTCATCATTATCATAAATTGAAGGATACATATTATTGACAGTCTCATTGGATGCCTCAACCCATGCTTCTAACATCGTCTCATGCACAAATGTATAGTCTGGAGCTATACAAATCTGTCCTGCATTCATTAATTTTCCGTTCCACACTCGATCAGCAACAGTATTTATATTTACCTCAGTACTAACAATTACAGGTGACTTTCCTCCCAGTTCCAGGGTAACAGGAACAAGATTCTTAGAGGCAGCCTGCATCACTTTTTTTGCAACAGCAGACGATCCTGTAAAGAGCAGATGATCAAAAGCGAGAGCCGAAAATTCCTGTCCGATTGCAGCATCACCTGGAAAAACCTGAACTTCATCATCATCAAAATACTTATTAATCATAGTTTTCATTAACGCAGACGATCTTGGAGTAAATTCTGAAGGCTTGATCATAGCTCTGTTACCAGCGGCTAGAACAATCGCAAGAGGACCGTATGTTAAATTAAACGGGAAATTCCAAGGACTGATAATACCCACTACCCCAAGGGGTTGGTATTGTATATAAGCTTTAGCGCCTAATAAATTAAAAGGAGGCGCTGCTTTTCTTGTCTCATCTCTCATCCATTTTTTTAAGTTTTTCTTTATGTAATGGACCGCATCAAAAACTGCAGCTACATCAGAGAATCTTGAAATCATATGTGACCTATGACCAAAATCCTCCGAAAGAACAACCGGTATTTGATCCTGGTATTCAAGCATCATTTCAAGAATACGATCAAGTCGGTCCTGTCGGATAGCCAAGCTAGGATAGGTCTGTCGTCTAGACTGGATTTTTTGCTTATTTAAGGTTTCTTCGAGCATTAGTCTAAAAAATCAGGTGATATTTGGTGTATCAAATCATACAGCGGTTGAAAGCTTGCCCAAAGCACCATATCACTTCCTGCCTGAGCCTTTGCATGAAGAGCTGTTTTTTCAGGAATTATTGTGGGTTCACCGGCAGCTTCTGCAATGAGTTGACTTTGACAACATTTATCCATGGCAATAAATAACCAAGCAGCAATATCAACGTTAGATCCTGTCGTTAATAAACCATGATTTTGAAGTATTACTGTTCGATTATCGCCTAAAGCCTTTGCAATTGAAGCTCCCTCTTCTTTTTCAAAGGCTACTCCTCCATACTCTGCATATATAGACTGTTCTTGAAAAAACATCGAAGCATCCTGGGTGATGGGATCTAACATTTTACCTAAAGTTGAAAATGTTCTTCCATAAATAGAGTGGGCATGTGCTGCAGAATTAACATCTGGTCTAGCCTTGTGGATAGATGAATGGATATAAAAAGCAGCTGGATTGATGGGTCGGTCTCCTTGAATAATTTTTCCGTCTTCTTTAACTAAAAGTAAATCAGATATACAAATATGTGCGAAATTCATTCCCAATGGATTAACCCAAAAATGATCACTAAACTCTGGGTCTCTCAAAGTGATGTGGCCTGCTAACCCTTCATCAAATCCATATAGAGAAAATAGTCTAAAACTGGCTGCTAAACGTTCCAACTGGAGTCGTCTTTGCTCTTCGATTGATTGTGCAGGTATAGGGTTTAATGACCCCTTTTCTTTTTGAGGCAATTTACCTTTAGTTCTATCTATTTTCTCAGGGTTCATTTTTCTCCCTTTTGCTCCATAGTTTAAGTAATATAATACACTCGATAATTAAAAAACTGGATTTAATTAATAGACTCTAAACTAATTTTCTCAAGGAATCATTCATGAAGGAAACTATTATAACTTTAGCGGTGTTCTTTTTTATCTTTGTCTTTATCGTAGTGTTTGAGTTTATTCTTGTCGGCGAAATGGCAAAAAAGCAAACAGAACCAGTGTCCAATGAATTAACTGAGATACAGTTAGATGAAAAATAATAATACAGATCAAATAACAGTATTTAGCATCTTATTAGCAATTGCTGTAATCACTCTACCAATGGCTATATACCCTATAGAAACGGGTGAATTAATTCGTGATATTTATCAAAATATTGTTGATCTCTTAGGGCCTACCTACATGGTCTTTGGCATCTTAACAGTACTATTTATTCTCTATATTGCTTTTTCTAAATATGGAAATTTTAGGCTCGGTGGGAAAAATACAGTCCCTGAGTACTCCAATTTTAGCTGGGCGTGTATGTTATTTTGTTCAGGGATAGGTGGCGGTATATTGTATTGGTCAATTGTAGAATGGGCTTATTATGTGGATGAGTCTTTATTTGGGATTCTGCCATTTAGTGAGAGAGCATTCCACCTAGCATCAGGATATGGGATTTTTCATTGGGGTATCACCGGCTGGGCTCTTTATTGCTTTCCTGCTATCGCGATAGCAGTTCCATTCTATCATTTCAAATTAGGGTCAATAAGACTCAGCTCAGGTTTAAGAACAAATTCTGAAAGTACTGTTGAAACCACCTTTTTTGGTCGCTTGGTTGATTTTATCTTTGTATTTGTATTGATTGGCGCGAGCGGAGGAAGCATGGGAATGTATGTGCCCATTGTTGGGGCAGGCGTTTCCGAAATATTTAACATTGAGCATAATTTGATGCTAGATTTGTCTATGTTGGCCCTATGCACTTCTCTATTTGCATATAGTGTTTATAAAGGGATATACAATGGTATTAGGGTCATTAGTAATGCCAATATTCTCATGTCTCTTGTTTTCTTAATTGCCGTCCTATCATTCGGTCCCGCCTATGAGATCCTGGCACTTACCTTTAACTCTCTAAAAGAAATCGCGATTAATTTCATTGGTATGAACACCCTAGGAATCATGGAAAAATCTAAATTTGCTGAAGATTGGACGGTGTTTTATTGGGCATGGTGGATAGCACTTGGTCCACAAGTAGGTCTTTTTGTTGCTAGAGTTTCTAAAGGTAGAACCCTAAGAGAGGTAATCGCTGGAATGCTTCTCCTTGGTTCGTTTGGTTGTTTCGTCTTTTTTGCAATCATGGGTAATTATGCAATCACACTTGAACTCTCAGGACAGCTTGCTGTTTCCGATATTCTAGCCAATGAAGGACATACCGTTGCTGCAACTAAGGTTCTCCTAACCCTGCCTTATGGAAAATTCTTTGTCTTTGCCTATTGCTTAATTGTGGTTATATTTATAGCAACCTCTTATGATTCGGTCTCCTACCTCTTATCATCACACGTCAAAAAGACCAGCAGTGATAATGTTGAGCCCAGTCGATACAGCCGATTATTTTGGGCATTTATTCTCGCTATACTTCCTGCCTGCTTATTTTTTATAAACAGCAACCGGGCCGCCATGGACGTAATATTAATAATGTCTCCACCGCTACTCGTGCTCTTTCCAATTTTTGCCGTCAGTCTAGTGAAAACATTAAAAAAACATTATGATTGATCGATGAAAAGAAACGCTTTTATTGCTCGACTCTTGGGAACTATATTTTTCTTGGTGATATCTGCACCAATTTTTCCAAGCACTAGCAGTAAGCTTATCAGCACAGATGATTTATTCGATTTAAAAGAAGTCAGCCTAGCTGATCTTTCAAAGTCCGGAAATGAAATTATTTATAGTGTTTCCACTGTTAACTCCAAAGAAGATAAATATGAGAGCACTCTTTTACTCTTAAACACAGAAAACAATAAAAGGAGAGTAATTTTAGAGAGTGTTGATTATGGAAAAGCTCAATTTTCACCAGATGGAACATCAATTATCTTTCTTTCTCCAGGTCGAGGCAAACTCAAAGATTTCAATCAACTTTGGGCAATCAGCCTATCCAATAAGACAAAAAAACAGCTGACAAAAATAGAAGGGGATATCCTAGATTTCGAAATATCACCCAACAATGAAAAAGCAGCTCTCGTTGTTAATATCTCTGCTCCAAAACAAAAAGAAGATGAAACACCTAAGCCCTATGTAATTGATCGATATCAATTCAAACAAGATTATAAAGACTTTCTAGGTTCTGAGCGGGATCATATTTTTATTACTGATCTACAATCAAAAGAAAGTATCCAGTTAAGTTCTGATGATACAAATCATTATCTTCCTTCTTGGTCTCCCGACAGCAAGCGAATAGCCTATGTAACCAAGAAAGGAGATTTTGATCGGCACAACAATTGGGATATTTACATTCAAGATATTAATGACAAAGAAGCCATGCAATTAACCACGCATCCTGGAGAAGACTCCTCACCTTCTGGGGCTTCAAGACCTGAATGGAGTCCAGACGGGAAAAGAATAGCTTATCAATATGGGGGAGATCCTGACTTACTATGGTACTCGCTCCAAGAAGTTTCTATTATTGATGTTGAATCCAAAGAAACAGAATATATTACCAGCAGCCTTGATCGCAATACAGCCATTCACAGCTGGTCTGAAGACGGTGAAACTATTTATTTTGTTATTGAAGATGACATGAAAAGTCAACTGGCCAGATACTCTATGTCAGAGAAAACCATTGAAAAAATAACTCCTCCTGAATATTACTTATCAAACTATTCGAATTCATATGTTCAAAGAAATAATAAGGTCGTCTTCCTCGCTTCATCTACAACCAAGCCTACTGAGCTTTATAGTTTGAATAACGGATCAGTAACTCAATTAACTTTTCACAACCAAGACTTTGTAAATAATAAATCCATAGGAGACACGCAAGAGGTTTCTTTTAAAAGTTTTGATAATAAAAACATACATGGAATGATCGTAAAGCCAAACAATTTTGATCCAAGTAGAAAATACCCGCTTCTAATCAGAATTCATGGCGGTCCTGTCTCACAATACGGTTTGAGTTTCAGATTCGATTGGCAATTATTCGCCTCAAACAACTACATCGTGATGGCTATAAACCCAAGAGGTAGCTCAGGACGTGGTCATGATTTTCAAAAGGCTCTCTTTGCAGATTGGGGAGGTATTGATACAAAAGATATTAGTGCAGCTCTAGACTATGCATTGACTCTGGATTACATCGATGAGAGTAAACTTGGCATTGGAGGCTGGAGCTATGGAGGCATGCTTACAAATTACGTTATTGCGAAAGATCAAAGATTCAAGGCTGCGACATCAGGTGCTGGTATCGCTAATCTTTTAAGTGGGTTTGGAGACGATCAGTATATTAGAGATTATATTACTGAACTTGGAACACCTTGGGGTAATACTGATGCCTGGTTGCGTGTCTCTCACCCTTTCTTGAATGCAGGAAATATAAAAACTCCAACATTATTTCTTGTTGGGGAAAAGGATTACAATGTCCCTTTAATTGGTTCAGAGCAAATGTATCAGGCATTAAAGCATCTTGAAATTCCGACTGAACTTATTATCTATCCAGGACAACACCATTCTTTTTCTATACCTAGCTACAACAAGGATGTTTTAGAACGCTATCTTGACTGGTATGAGAAATATCTAAATTAATTAAGAAACTCGTAATACTCGATCCCGGCATCTTGAAAATCAATCCTCTCTTCTGAACCAATTTTCCTTACAACAAATTCATTCTTCAGGTTATAGTCAATTCCATTCGCTGTCTTCTCTGACCGAAGCTTAAGATATTGTTTATGAGTAAGATTAATATACGATTCGAACGCAGTAGAGAATGGCGTTAACTTAGCTGATTCTTGCCATCCCTCAATAAAGAGAATTGGAATCACCTCAGCAGCATCCCCGCTACCATACCCAATCATTAAAGCCTCCTCATTAGATAAATCAATTCCATTTTTCATTGCGTCTTCTAATCCAGCTGATAGCCATCCAAAAATAGAGCCGGAATAAATATTTCCCATCTCTGCTGTAAGAGTTGAGCCAAAACTAAGCTTTGAAACCACATTTGTCTGAAAATCAGGCTCTTTATGAATAATCTTCACTAACTGCGTTGTTAATGGAAAAGCTTCACGATTTATATCCGTCTCAGGAAAATCACTCACATTGGGCTTATTAAGAAGTTCTTCTAGGATTTTATCTTGATCTAAATTTGATAGATTTATATATCTTGCTAATTCTTCATGATCTACATTGTCTCCATGTGCCAGGGCATAAAGATAAGCAATTGAGAACGCAGTTATTGGCATTTTTTTAAATGGTCTGTGCATAAAAATAGCCTTAATGCCTCTTAGATGATTTGCCAAATGTCCTGAATTTTTCGAAGACATATTATCCAAGGCGTTTAGAGTTCCATCGACATAACAGGAAGACGAGTACTTGCCATTAAAGATTGGTAATTCTAGATCAAAATCCGAATGGCCATTTGCTTGCTTAGCCCTGTATTGTATAGGTTTTCTGAAATCCAGATGACGGTAGTCAGAAGCAGAGCCGGCCTGTGAAGTCCTGACTTCTGCAATCTTTGGGTTTGACTCAATTAAGACAGCCACCGCTCCTGCTCCTTGAGTGGGTTCACCGCTTGCTCCTATTTGATATAGAGCAATATCTGAACATACAACAATACCCTTAAGTAAGGGAGCATCTGTTTTGATGAACCTAACTGCATTCTTTAGAGCATAGATCCCTGATAAACAAGCCTGCTTATATTCTGGTACTTCACAATTATTTGAAATAGGTTTCATTGACCTTCTTTCTAATTCCTTATTAACCATGCCCTTAATAATGATTGAGCCTGCAGAATTATCTGTGCTAGATTCAGTGCCTAGCGCAAGAAAACCTATCTCTGATGAATCAATTTTATGAGATAGAATTAAGTCTAGAACGGCATTGGAAGCCATCGTATACACTGTTTGATTTGGGCCCATCATTCTAAAGCCAGCCCCAATAATGTTCTCAACTTTTTCCCAAGATTGATTAGTCCATTCACACCATTTCTCTAGATCCACACGATAAGGAGGAACGTAGGTAGCAATTGCGCTAATGCCGACTTTCTGATGGTTCATAATTCAGGTTATTTTTAAGAATTTGAGATTATATTACCAAACAAATCCTTCTTAAAGATTTTTGTCATTTGTTAAATTGAAATTAATCTAAGTGAATTGGTTCCTCCAGGAACTTTTAATGGAGATCCTGAGGTTACAATGATCAGATCGCCTGCATTAAGAACTTCTGAATGAAGCATTTGTTCCCTAATATCATCAAGGACTTGACTTAAGTTATCAGCTAGAAAAGGGTAAGGAAATGAAATAACACCTCGATAAAGTGATACTCTCCGCTGAGTAACTTCATTTCTGGTAAAGGCATATATCGGTATATCAGATCTGATTCTGGATAACATCAGTGAGGTTGAGCCAGATTCAGTTAAAGCAATAATGGCCTTAATACCCATGTTCCTAGCAATACTCATTGAACTGAGTGCTATAGCTTCATCTATATTCTGAACTTCTGAGTATTTAAATTCCTCTTTCTTTGAAATTGACTGATGATAGCTTTCTGCGCCAATACAAACCTCATGCATAGCTTCCACAGTTTCAGCTGGGTATTTACCAATAGCAGTTTCAGCTGAAAGCATCACTGCATCAGTACCATCCAAGACTGCGTTTGAGACATCTGTCATTTCGGCTCTGGTTGGACTGGGGTTAGTGATCATTGACTCCATCATTTGAGTGGCAGTAATTGCAACTTTCTTTCCTTTTATGGTCTGTTTAATTATATTTTTTTGTAATCCTGTTAATTCTCCAGGTCCTGATTCAAGAGCTAGATCGCCTCTTGCAACCATAATTCCATCACTCGCTTTAATGATCCAATAGAGTTGTTTAAGCGCCTCTAAACGCTCAATTTTTGCTATAAGTTTTATATCACTACCAACTTGAGAAAGAACCTCCCTAGCCTGATTGACATCGCTAGCATCATTAACAAAAGATAATGCAATCCAATCAACGCCAAGCTTAGCTAATTTTTTTATATCCTCTTTATCTTCATCGCGCAGTCCAGATTTATTAATTATTTTACCTTCAACCTCAAAACCTTTATTGCTACTTAAAAGCCCTCCTTCAATTACTTGGCAGTGAAGGATTTTATTAGTAGTACTTATTTTTTCCACTCTGAGCTTAATTAAGCCATCATCCATTAAGATCAAATCTTTCTTATCAATCTTTTTAAACACGTGATCGGCATTGATAATAATTTCATTTTTATTTGTCACTGAT
>Ga0208764_10001887_pt1 | contig 13331 bp, 5 predicted proteins | sample ETNtaG_18_FD_185762 | JGI IMG/M metagenome (GOLD analysis project Ga0208764, IMG submission 185762) | Marine microbial and viral communities from oxygen minimum zone, Eastern Pacific Ocean - ETNP201302SV91 (SPAdes) (version 2) | ecosystem: Environmental > Aquatic > Marine > Oceanic ... | reverse complement strand
CAAGAGGAGGCATTCTGGTGGGAGCTACCGAGACAACAAGGGCGGCGGGAACCGCGGCAGGGGCCCGGGGGGCCAAGGCGGCCGGAACTTCCGAGACAACAAGGGCGGCGGGAACCGCGGCAGGGGTCCGGGGGGCCAAGGCCGCCGGAACTTCCGAGACAACAAGGGCGGCGGGAACCGTGGCAGGGGCCCGAACAAGACTGGTCGTAAATCAGGTAATTCTGGTCGAAGAAGGGATTCAGGCAAGAGCGGAAGAGGAAACAGAAGACGTTGAGTTCACCCGAGCATTCTTCATCCGCATCATTCTGCGTGTTTTGTGGCGAAGAGTGCTGAGATGATTTGGCTGGATGCCATGGAGGCCATTGAAGGGGGAGACAGGGAAGCAGCGCTGGCGCTGGCCGAAGAAGTTGTTTCACTAGACGAAGGGCATGCCGACGCTTGGTTCGGAATCGCTCAATGGACTCTTCCTGTCGATTCACGTGGGAAGCAGATGATGCCTGACATGGTCCAGTCTTCGAAGACAATGACGGCAATCCGGAGGACGGTCGAGCTTGACCCTCAAAACGAGCATGCATGGAGGATTGGGGGGGAAATCATGGTGGGGCACTTGGGGATGCTGGAACATGGTCTTGAGTGGTGGGAAGGGAGAAAGGAAGCCGCTCCCAGTGACGTTCTGCCCTATTTCGAACAGGTTTCCATATTGATCAGGCTCGGTTACTTCGAGGAAGCCGGAGAGTACCTAGATGACCTCGACAGGATCATCGAATCCCAGCCTAGCAAGTCACTGGAAGCCAGAGCTAGGAGGCTAAGGGGGATTTACGAGGAACAGGGGTCTATGGAGAAGGAGCTGAGTTTCGAGCCTCAAAACAGCAAGGACGAATCTTGGGGCCTCATCAGCCGCATGAGGAAGAAGAAGCCTATCACAGAGACTTACTTCCTGATAATGTTCGTCATGCCCATAGTTTTCTTGCTTGGCTCTGCAGCAATGATGCTGATACCGAGCACCCTGATTGTGATGATTCTCATCATCGCCATGTACTTCGGAATCGCACGCCTCTCGAGGAGGCTGCTACTCAAACTGAACCGGCCCGAGTCGTTCCTGAACAGGGCCATCGATATTGAGTGCTCCAGCGGCAAGGTTTGCGTCCCTGATGAGATCAGGGGGTCCAAGTTATACTCTCACGTGATTAAGAACAGGACTCCGTCATTCAAGGAAAGGCTGGGTGTTATCGAGCAGTCGGGCGAACCCCTTCCAAGGAAGTGGAGCCTCGAAATCCCCTAGCTCTGATCAGCCACCGCCGCCCTTCTGCTGCGAGTAGTATTGGGCATAGTACTGGGTGGCGTACTGCCTTGCCATCTGCTCCTCGTATCCCTGTGCCACCAGTTGCTGAACGTAAGCCTCGACCGGGTCCATCTGCTCTACACCGCCGAATGACTCCACCGAGTCCTGCTCCTGGTCCGGGCCTCCTCCCCTTCTCATGAGCATCATCGTAATCGCCAGTACTGCAATTAGCAGTATCGCGCCGATTCCAGCGAACATGAACGTGGAAGTACCACCGCTGCCCTCCTCATTTCCACCGGTCTCTTCGTCCGACCTTGGGACTGTGTACAGCTGGATCTGGTCATCGACCACGTAAGACCCCTCTGTGACCCTTATGTGGATGATTCCTGCATTTCCATCTAGCTCGAGGTAGAGGTGGGAAATGTTCAGCGATAGCAAGTACTGGTCACCGTCGCATAGCCCGTCCTGCCAGTCGAACCTTCCGAGCGCCTTCTGGGCGGTCTTGATTCCCTCGCTCTTGTCGAACACAGAGATGTCATCCAGAGAGGCTTCTACCTTGACGTCGCAATCTGCACTTGCATCATTGTCCACCACGGTGCCCGTGATGTTCACTATGTCCGACTCCAGTGCGGAGAATGAGTCGCCGTCCGCGGTGGAGATGCTATCGAATTCCACATCGGGTGCGGAGTCACCGAACATCTCTCCCACTACTTCGAAGAATACCCTGGTGGGAGCCTCGTTTCTCTGATCCCTCTTGTCGTATACAGTCAATTCGACCATGATGGTGTTCTGTCCGGCCGTCAGGTTCCTGAAGGTGTAAGTCCACTCAACCTCGCTACCGGGCAGCTCGTAGACGTGCACGTTGTCTCCATCCCCATTGACGGACCAGCTGAACTTCCCGATCCCAGTTCCGATGTCACTGCTGTTTGCCGAGGAGAAGCTGATGCTGGTGTCCCCGGTGTCGGAGAGTCGCACTCGGTACTTGGGCGAATCGACCATGATCCAGTTTCCATCGGCATCCTGCTTTCCAGTGGGTGTCTGCTGGTATCCTACGAACTCGACGAATTCGGTGTATGCCGAGTCCTCAACTATCTCTATGTGGGCCTCGGGAGGTGTGCTGTCGGCGTTTATGTCATTGGTGTACACGGAGATGTTGGTGATTCTGGTATTTCCATGTGAGTCATGCAAGAACAGCCAGATCCTCCACTCGGCGTCTATCTTGCAGCCTAGTTCTGCATTCTCGTCTGGGACGCAGAACGTAGCAGTTACTGGGTCGGTTGAGTTTGCCCTGTGAGCATGGTTGTTGTCGCTTCCGAGAGCTTGTCCGTCCCAGCCAGTGACAGCCTCGCCATTGGCCGACTCGATCAACCAGTCAGCGTGGATTCCATCGACATCCGTCTCGAAACCGAAGTCGAGCTCAGCTGAGCTCTTGATGGCCGTCCTTGCATAGGCGCCTGTCAATACGTCTATCGATTGGGCATCCCCATCGATCGTGAGCTCGAAGCCTTCTCCTGCTATCTCGAACCCATCCGGGTAGGGTGACAGATGGAAGTCCAGAAGATTTGCCAGCATCGGGAAGTTTGGATCGCCGAATGGCTGTGACACTGCAGGGTTCTCTACATCTATGGTGGTGATTATCATCCCACCCTGGTGGTAGTTGCAAGTAGACAGCAGGGACTGGCTTGGGTTCTCTGAGTCCATGATAATGGTGTGGAATGTCCCGCCATCGCTGATCTTACCGCCCTCTGTTCCTCCTGCGGCGCCATCACTGCAGACCTGTGGTATGTTCTCGGATTTCACCTGATTGAGGTCCAGTGCGGAAAGCGCTACGTGAGTGCCCCCATTTATCCCAGCTAGAGCTGATGGGTTGATGCCGGACATCAGCGGGTGGAACGGATCGATTAGGCTGATGTTCTCCGAGAGGATGCGGTGATCCACGGTGCTGTTGAAGTGGTCTCTCATTACGACATTCATCCCGAATGGCAGCCTATCTGGTGCATTGGGGTTCTGAATGTCATCGTAATCAGAGTAATACGGGCCTAGGTGGACCTGCAGGGTCCCTCCCTCCCTCATGAATTCGATTAGGGTCTCAGTTAGCGTGATTTCGGCATTGTCTGGGTTTGGTGTCCCCATGAGTTCGTAATAGTCGCCGTACTCTACGCTGTAGTCTGTCTGCCATGGCAGGAGGATCTTGGAGTAGTGCTCCAACCAGTCCTCCATTCCGTACACGTTCCAGTCCTCTACCTCGAACTGGGTGTATGTCTTGTTCATGGCAGATAAGTCCTGCTTTACCCTCTGTAGCCTGTTCTGATCCGTCGGGTTGGAAAGTATGGCCACATCGATATTATCCAGGAATTGGATGTCGAAGTAACGCTCGTTTCCTGAAGTCTCACCTGTCTCGCTCAGAGTGGACTGGAAGCTGATGTTGTATGTATGGGAGTCGAACCAGAGGTCGTATGGGGCAGTCCAATTGGCCTGTGACCTCTGATGGGGGTCTAGAACGAATGGCCCGTTGTCAGAGGTCTGTTCGAAGACGGTCTGGCCGGTTTCCTCGTCGACTATCTTCATAGTGACCTCGTAAATTCCCTCGATGACACCATTCAGCATGGGGACGGCGAAGTCGTGAGACTTCTGGCCCTGTGGGTTAGTTGCATACACACACGAGTAGACGGCGTCTGCGACGCAGTCCAAGACATCTGCCTGCAGGAGCGTGATGTCTGCGTTTGCTATCTCGAAAAGGATGGTTGAGACGTTGTTAGCCTGGCTGATCTCAGGCTTATCGAACCACTTCGAAGTATTGTCTGAGTTATTGTAAAGTGTCATCAGGTCTATCCTGTAAAGACCGCTCTCGAAGTCATGGGTTCCCATCTCCACCACTCTCCTCTGGCCGGCGTCCATTCCAGATATGGTCTGGGTGTATTCGCCGTCATCGGTGAATGTGTAGTCGTCCACCCTGATGTTGTCAATTGCGAAGCCGGCGTATCCGGCATTCCCGTTAACCCCGTCGTCGTTGGAGTAGAACCGCCATGTGAATGTTACATCTGCCCCTGCTAGAGAGGTGCATTCGTCGGTCCAAGCGAAGGAGTCCTCGGCGGTCTGGTTGAGCAGATGGACATGGGTCAAGTCGATCCTAGCTGTGTTGACTAGGTTGTCAGAGTCGAACCATGATACGAAGCCGTCCTCCCCGATTCCTCCCGAGTGGTCTCCAGCATACTCAACTTCCTCGTATAGGCCGTTCTGGTCGAAGTCCTCGCAGTAGTTGTAGATGGTCTCCGTGTAAGGATTGAATGCGTACCTTAGTCCGTTCTCGTTGAGGTCCGTCCAGCTACCGTAGATTATTCCCTGGTATACCTCGCCGTCCTTGACCCAAGATGCCTCCAGGTATGAGAAGTCCCTGACCGATTGGACGTTTCCGTTCCTATCGGAGATGTGGTCTCCCTCGGCGAAGTAGTCGAAGGTCAGGAATGTGAAGTCGGCTCCACTGTCGGTTAGCTCGATTGGCTCGAGAGTCAGGGTCTCGTTCCAACTGTCTCCGTAACCATCGTCTGGGTGGCCCAGCCAGTAGGCCTGGTTCTTGAAGACGCCCTGGTTCTGGGGTAGCATCTCGTTAGACCCTGTCGAGTCGTCCAATCTGCTGCCGTTCTCGTTCCCGTCGTCCTCCCAAATCGGCTGGAAGCCGGAGAAGTCCTCGGCTGCTATCAGTTCGGGAAGCGCGTTGCTGACTTTGGCTTCAACGTCGAAGTCGACAAATGTGTTGCCCCAGTTCTGCACGCCAACCGTGATAGGCATCTCCCCCGATGCATATCTTTCCCCGTTCAGTAGATCTAACCAAGGCTCTTCGAACAGGCCTGGGTCGTAGAGGTTCCTGACGGTTAGCTGGAACCTCGTCTGATCATTGGTGGAATCCTGGTCACCTTGACCGCCGCCCAGATTGAAGTTGGACAGCACGGTTGAGATGTAGTAGGTGGTGTTGTCAACGAAGTCAGCAGTTAGTTGGACCTGCAAGGACTCACCTGCAACTAGGTCGAGGCCGGTCAACTCTTGGCTCTCCACAGTGGAGGCGCCGAAGGTCACATCCCTCGTCCTGACCGAGATGTTATCGATAGCGAACCCATCGAGGCCGGAGAAGTCCTCGGACCCCTCGGGCCCCACAGTCCCCTCCAGTCCGCTTCGGAAACGGAACCTGATGTCAATTGTCTGACCAGCGTAAGGAGTGAGGTCGATCGAGTCTGCCTTCTGGTCGAGTCCTCCATCATCCCAGCAAATGTTGTAGAAGACTACGCAGGAATCCCTGATGCCCCCTGAATCAGTGTAGTTGTTCCACATTGTTGTCTGCCAGTCTCCGAAGAAGTTGGCGTTGTAGTCGTTGTACTCCGGGTCGGGGGCGCTGGAGACTCTCTCCTCGATGCGGTACTTCCTCTCGTTGTCCCAGCCACCATACCTCCAAACTGTCTCCCATCCACTTCCATCGCTCCAAACCTCGATGCTGCAGGAATCCTCGTACAACCACCTCTCGATTACGTCATACGGTTCTGCAAGGAATAGTTCGAAGAATCCTGCTGTGCAAATAGCATCCATGTCCAAGAATGCGGCATCGGCTCCAGAGAGGTCAATTCCCTCGAGAATCAATGCCTCGTCCATGTGGTTGTAGTAACCCGAATCCTCTGTTGTGTTGCCATCTTCTAGATCGTAGGTGTGCGAGACTCCCGCCCAGTAGTAGCTTGTTGGGTTTGCCTCTGCTTCCCAATTCGGGTAAGCGACTGGGCCATCCCAAGACTCGTTGTTCTCCTCGGGGTTGCCGTCTGATGCGAAGCACTTGTCGGTCCCGTTGGGCATGCACTGGTAGTCGCTGTTGTTGAAATGGACGACGTCGTACTCGTCGTAGTCTTGGCTAATCCAATACCTATCCTCGTCTATGTGCCATGATGAGTTCCCGGATTCGTACTCACCGGTGTAGGAGTATTTGTTGAATGAGGCCGAACCAGTGTTGATGTTTGGGGATGACGACTCGAAGTCATTGAAGTAGATCACAGTGTCAGTTCCGCCGAGGACCTCCCTGACCTCTAGATCGATGTCTAGGCTACCATCAGAGATGGGCATTAGTCCGGTGTTCTTGACCGTCACGTTAACCCAGCGATTTCCCTCTCCGACGATGCTTTGGAATGTGGCAGGATCTTTGACCGACGGTTCGATCTCCACTCTCGTGATCCCTAGATCGAAGTTGTCCAGAACCAGTACTGACAGGTAATCCCCTTGACCAGCATATCCCTGTGTGTCCAGCCACATGGCGTTGTTCGAGAATCTGTAGGTGTAGTCTTCCTGCCCGATTACTACCTCGAGAGCGCTGTTCTCTGAGCCTTGGAGTTGTCCTGGCATTGCCATTGTTGGCCTCCTGCCTACATCGAAAGATAGAGGGTCAAGATACCCGTTACTATCTGGGTCAGCGAGGAGTATCTGCACGGTGTTCAGAGCACGGAGGTTTGGTCGCAGAAGGAATGTCTGATTCTGAACGGTTGACTCCTGGGTGTCCAGAAGAGTCAAGGAAGTTGGCACGAAGAAGTCCAACTCCCCATCTTGGTTGACATCGGCTATGGTGACCGAGGCTCCCAAGAAGTCTCCGAAATCAACGTAGTTCTGAGTGTCCCAGCCCGAGGAGGTCTTGGTTGCGTAGGAGACGTTCCCCGTGATTCCGTCAACTGCTGCGATGATGTCAATCTCGTTTACATCATCGTCCGGAGTGGAGTCGGCTATGTCAAGCCCATACAAGGGGAAGTCATGCTCTGCATCGAGAGTGAACTCGTGGATGGTCCCTGAACCAGTTGGATCCATGGGGTTGGGGTACTGGCCTGTTACGCAGTCGTACTCCAGAACTGTCATGTTGTCGTAGGTTCCTGAAGAGTACCCAACGCCGGCATTGTAAGGAGGAGTCCTGAGTAGCCAAATATCGAGATCCTCGCACTCACCTGGGACTGGTTCTCCCGTGATCGGGTTCTCCAACAAGTCCTCGTTCCAATTCCCGAGCTTGAGGTATTGGTAGAAACCACTCGTGAGTGGGACTGAAATCGGGGCATGTTGGTTTGCCGGTATGCTGTAGTCTGGCCCCTTGTATATCTGGATGAACTGGTTTGCAAACGTGGAATCTGTCGATGAGAATACCACGTCAGCGTATCCGTCGTCATTGATGTCCCCGACGTCTAGGTCGGCGAGGTATGGGTTGATGACCGTGATCGTTTCGAACATCTCCTCCCAATCGTTTACCCTCTCGTCGCAGTCCCCCTTGAGGACTGTTAGGTTCGCGGGTCTGATGAATGACTCACCAACGAATCGGACGTTCTGCTGGTAGTATATCACGTCGTTGACATCATCGCCATCGACGTCGGCGATCTCGACCCTGTTACCATCGGCCACGTCTCGGAAACCGGCTCTGAACGAGTCATTGTTCGATATCTGCACGTCCTGCCTGTCTGCGAACCCTCCGTTCCCATCATTGTACAGGAAGCTGATGAAGTGCCCGAATCCGCTCCCTGAAGCGATATCATTGTCTCCGTCGCAGTCCAAATCGCCTATGGAGATGTACAGTGGATCTCTCTGCACGGCATATTGAGTGGTGTGGGAAGCAGAAGCGTACGGCACTGCCGAAACGAAGAGCGAGGTTAGCATCAGGAACACAAGTCCCACGGCCCTCCTGCTCTTTCCATGCTCATGGTTTCCAGTCATACTTTCGTTCATCATGGTAGTTCGGACTTTCCGACCACTCTTATGCATTACCGAAACGTGTTTTTTTGTTGCATTGGATGATTGTAGCCTTGGTTACTTCATCTCAAGCCAACTGGGGTTGGGTGAATAGCTCACTTCGGCCCCACCGTAGACCTTCTCGAGCCTCCCCATAATCCACAGTCTGTCTAGGAAAATCTCGAGGTCTATTCCCTCCCTATTCATGCGCTCTCCAACCAGAACCTCGATTGTGCTGACTCCTAGCGAGGAATGGCCGTGTTCCCTCACAATAAGGGTCAAGAGGATCTGCAACCATGCTTCCGCCATTGGGTCTCCTGATAGGTTGTTGCTCAGGGGTTCTAGGTCCTCGACCTCGTCCAAGAATTCCATTATTGCACGAATGTCCGGATCGGTCTTCTTCGAGATTCCGTGGTCATCGGCCTCGGATTGAAGGTTCAGGTCTCCTACCTTCCTTACTATCGAAGGTATCCTAGAGGGATCTGGTGGTGGCCCTGGTAGGCCTTCTTCTTCAGTTTCTTGCTCGTCTCCTTCCATTCTACAACCTCATTTCTGCCCTATCAGACTTCAATCCTTTGCCAAGTTTCTCAGAACCGTCTGAAGAATTCCGCCGTTTCTGTAGTATTCGACCTCGACTGGAGTCTCCAGTCTAACGATTGCGGGGAAAATAATCTCTGTTCCATCAGCCTTCCTTGCTGATACCTCTATCTCCGAGAAGGGCTCCAAGTCCCCTGAAGCGGGGATGCTGAAGATTTCGGTCCCATCTAGTCCCAATGAGTCGGTGTCGTAACCTCGGGCGAAAGCAAGAGGCAGGACGCCCATCCCAACTAGATTTGATCTGTGGATCCTCTCGTATGACTTCGCGATTACCGCTCTAACGCCTAGTAGGAGGGTTCCCTTGGCTGCCCAATCCCTGCTGCTCCCTGAACCATACTGGGAACCAGCGAGGACCACTAGTTGTGTCGAGTCGGCGATGTACCTCTCACTAGCCTCGTGAATAGATACCACCTCATCGGTTGGGAAGTGAGTGGTCAAACCGCCTTCCGTCCCGGGAGCTGTCTGGTTCCTCATCCTGATGTTAGCGAATGTCCCCCTCACCATGACCTCGTGATTCCCCCTACGGCTTCCAAATGAGTTGAAATCCCTCGGCTGGACGCCCTTGCCAACCAGATACTGGCCAGCTGGTCCCGAGCTCGGGAATGCTCCTGCGGGGCTGATGTGGTCAGTCGTCACAGAGTCGCCAACCATCACTAGGACCCTTGCATCTTCAATTGGTTCAATCGGGGAAGGCTCTGGCTGAATCCCCTGGAAGAATGACGGGAGTCTAACGTAAGTGGAATCTGGATCCCAAGGGAAAAGTTCGCTCGCCTCACTTGGAATGGCATCCCATCTCGGTTCGCTCAGGACGTCCGAGTATCTTCTGACAAACATCTCGGGCCCGATTGCGGCCTCCACGGTGGTGCGAATCTCTTCGTCACTAGGCCAGATGTCTGACAGCATCACTGGATTGCCCGCGGGATCATGGCCGAGAGGGTCTTCTGAGAAATCTACGTCCAATGTACCTGCAAGAGCGTAAGCCACGACTAGAGGGGGGCTAGCAAGGTAGTTCGCCTTGATCTTCTGGTGGATCCTTCCCTCGAAATTACGATTCCCGGAGAGGACGCTCCCGACTACTAGGTCAGAATCGTCGATCGCCCCCTCTATCTCTGGGTCGAGGGGTCCCGAGTTGCCTATGCAAGTGGTGCATCCGTACCCAACTACACTGAACCCGAGAGAGTCCAGGTCCTCTGTGAGACCTGAAGCATCGTAGTACTCTGTGACAACTCTGCTTCCAGGGGCTAGGCTTGGTTTGACCCATGGTTTGATTGAAAGGCCCCTCGAACGAGCGTTCCTAGCGACCAAGCCGGCAGCTATCATCACGCTTGGATTGCTGGTATTCGTGCAACTGGTTATGGCGGCGATAACGACATCTCCGTGTTTCAAATCGCAGTCTCGGCCATCTATGGGGGAAATTGCATCGTTCCTACTTGAGTCTACGCCGTGTCCTTGGTGCCCGGTTGGGGCATTCAGGCTCTTTCTCCAGTGTGACTTCATCTCCGAAAGTGATACCCTGTCCTGGGGCCTCTTTGGTCCTGACAGGGAGGGTTCTACCGTTGACAGATCGAGAGAAAGGTTGGATGTGAACTTCGGGGTGGGGGTCGATTCACGATACAGAAGCCCCTGGGCCTCCATGAATCTCTTTACGTTCTCAACGTGACTCGGTTCTCTGCCTGATAGAAGCATGTAATCTAGAGTAGTCTGGTCGACGGGAAAGAAGCCACAGGTTGCACCATACTCTGGGGCCATGTTTGCGATTGTCGCCCTGTCTGGAAGGCTGAGGTTAGACAGGCCCTGGCCGTGGAACTCAACGAACTTGGCAACGCAGCCGTGCTCTCTTAGCATCTCGACAATCCGAAGAGTCATGTCTGTGGCCGTTACTCCCGGCTCTAGGGAGCCAATGAGTTCGAAGCCAACGACTTCGGGAAGCAGCATGTAGATCGGTTGGCCCAGCATTACGGCCTCGGCCTCAATACCTCCAACGCCCCATCCAAGTACCCCCAGACCGTTGATCATAGTTGTGTGCGAGTCGGTTCCGACGAGCGAGTCCGGAATCCACAATCCGTCTTCCTCCCTGGCTACTCTGGCAATCCACTCGAGGTTTACCTGGTGGACAATCCCCCTCCCCGGTGGTACTGCGCGAAAGTTGTCTAGGCTGAGTTGCCCCCACTTCAGGAACTTGTATCTCTCCGAGTTACGTTCGTACTCGATTTCCAGGTTTCTCTCGCGGGCATCGGGAAAGAGCCCGGAAACATCGACCTGTACGGAGTGATCGATTACCAAATCGACTGGAACCTGAGGATTGACCTTGCTTGGATCTCCTCCTAGTTCCCTCATTGCATCCCTCAGTGCAGCGATGTCAACGATTGCAGGAACTCCCGTGAAGTCTTGCAGGATAACCCGACTGGGGCTGAATGGGATCTCCTCTGGCTTCATCTCTGGAGACCATGAGGCGATTCTCTTCACGTCATCCTCGTTGACCAGAAAACCATCGCATTTCCTCAATGCGGATTCAAGAAGGATCCGGATTGAAAATGGCATTTCGGACAAGTTGCATAGGCCGTTTTCCTCTAGTGAATGCAAGTCCATGAAGCGAGCTAATGAACCGTCAGTTTTCTCGAACTCGGACCGTGCGTCAAATGGATTCTCATTCCCCATTATCTCACCGGGTAATTTCTCCTCGTGAGGAGTACATGAAGTTCACCTAGTGCAAACGGATTCGAATCACACGATTCTAGCAGAAATTATGCGGACGGGATCCACTGGAGAGTCATTCTGAGTCTCTATTTCGCTGATTGCATCGACATGCTCCTGACCTGATATTACGTATCCGAAGACAGTGTGGCAGCTGCTCGTTGTGCAGTCCTTTCCAGCCTCCCAATCGAGATGGCCCGCTCCACCGTCAGTCGGCACGATGTAGAACTGGCTGCCATCGGTGTTTAGGCCGGCATGCGCTGCGGCAAAGGCGCCAACAGTGTGCTTCAGGCCGTTCTCGTGCTCGTATGGGATCGTGTAATCCTCCTTCTGCCTGCAATCGCTTTCTTGTGGGACCTGTTCTCCATTACAGTATCCGTAGTAATGAGCCGCATATCCTCCGGAACCACCCTTATTTTCTATGTCTCCTCCTTGGATCATGAAGTTGTCAATTACTCTGTGGAACTCCACTCCGTCATACTGGAAGTTCTCTACATGGGTCAGGAAGCTCTCAACGTGCATGGGTGCGTCATCCTGGTACATCTCAACTTGTATTTCCCCGGTTACAGATTGGCCATTGAGGACATACTGTACCTCAAGGGACACTATGGGGTTACTACCATCATCTAGGTATTCAGAAACTAGTTTGATCGAGACGAGGAAAACTGCCATTGAGAGAACCATTACTAGAAGCCCCAGAGGGGTCGGGTTTCCTTGATCGAACATCTGGAGTCCTAGGCCGAGTGAGATTGACTGCTCGTCCATCATCGATGCGAGTTTGTTCATATTCCTGCGTGTTTCCTTGTTCTTTGGATCGATGGAAAGAGACTTGTTGTAATTCTTGTATGCCTTCTGCCAGTGTGACTTCTGGTTCCTCTTGTCTATGACACCCAACTCTGAACCTGCATCTGCTGCCAAAGAGAGCGTCTTGGCTCTCTGAGCCTCGTTGTCTATGCTCCCCCACGCAGATCTGAGTGCCTCCAGTGCCCCTTCTGGATCATTCTTTACCTCCAAAAGTTCAGTGGCCTCATCCCAGGCTTTCTGCAGTTCTGCTGGAATTGGCACGGGCTCGCGACAGCCCTCTCATTGAAAACTGCAACGGAAGAGATGGTGTGGCGGATTATTTGATTTTCAGATGGTAACGCATAAGACCCGGAGACATCGCCGATGCCCTGCGAGCAACCGTATCTGGAAGCACTGGGGACGAAGAAAACAATGGGAAAAATCGTCAATGATTTCGTAATCAATGTCGCGACGGCCAACGGGACGGGCTCCCAATCATCCAATCTGATTATTCTCCACTCGATGTTCGAGATGGGGATTCCAGTAAGTGGGAAGAATCTCTTCCCAAGCAACATCTCAGGTTTGCCGACGTGGTTCATTATCCGAGTGAGCGATGAAGGTTACCAAGCCCCTGGAGATTACACCAATATCCAGGTTCTGATGAACAAGGACACCTGGATGAAGGACCTCGAGGGCCTAGAGCCTGGAACAATAGTGGTCTACAACGAGGATGTCAAACTCCCAGTGGACAGGGACGACTGCGTCCTGCTGGGAATGCCGATGACGAAGATGGCTAGGAAAATCAATCCCAAGCTCGGGAGGCTTATTGCAAACATGTACTATGTTGGAGCAGTCGCCCACCTCCTAGGAATAGACGAGGATGCAATTGGGAAGGCCGTCAAAGCCCAGTTCAAAGGAAAGGAGAAGGCAGTTGAGTTGAACATGCAGGCAATCTCTGAGGGTAGGTCATTCGCAGAGGAGAACTGGGAGTTCGATTGTCAGTATTGCGTTGAGAGCAGGGAGAAGGATCCCGACTCTTTCCTGATCGAGGGGAACGAGGCAATTGCTCTTGGATCAATATATGGGGGTATCAGCATGCTATCTTGGTACCCGATTACGCCTTCTTCCTCCCTTGCGGAGTCGATAATCGGATGGTTGCCAGAGCTTCGCAGTGATGGCGATGGGGGTAGCACTTGCGCCGTCATCCAGGCGGAAGACGAGTTAGCTGCAGCGGGCATGGTGC
>Ga0208764_10001885_pt1 | contig 13337 bp, 17 predicted proteins | sample ETNtaG_18_FD_185762 | JGI IMG/M metagenome (GOLD analysis project Ga0208764, IMG submission 185762) | Marine microbial and viral communities from oxygen minimum zone, Eastern Pacific Ocean - ETNP201302SV91 (SPAdes) (version 2) | ecosystem: Environmental > Aquatic > Marine > Oceanic ... | reverse complement strand
TCTTTCTCTTTTAGATTTCTAAATTGCCACTCGATAAATTTTTGATATGCTGGTATGATTGTTGTAAACTCTCTTCTCCAGTCTATGGAGTATCCCATCTCAATCATTCCTGCCTTAATTTCTTCATGAAAATAATCTGCAATCTTCACTGGATCAACAAACTCTTTGATTTTTTCTTCTGGAACATTGTATAGATTCTTGAATGCCTCAATCAATTCTTCATCATTGGCTTGAACTCTTTTTGACATTCCAAGAATTGGCGTTCCTGTATAATGAAATCCCATTGGGAATAATACATTGAATCCCTTCATTCTGTAATAACGTGAATGAACGTCTGCCAATGTGTATGTTCTTCCATGTCCGATATGTTGAGGTGAATTTGGATATGGATATGCAACTGTTATGAATTTTTTTGGTTTATCATTAGGATCTGTTTCAAAGTCTTTGGCATCATACCATTTATTTCTCCATTTGTCGTCTATCTGATTCCAGTTTAATTCCATCTTGTTTACCTACTCAAGAACCATGATCTTCACATTTTTAATTGCATCTTCTTTCTTTGATTTATCAGTTCCACCCCCTTGAGCAAACTTGGAACTTCCTCCCCCAGATCCGCCTAAAATCTGTGAAACATTCCTCACAATTTCTCCTGCACTCTTTTCTTTTGAAATATCATCGCCTGCATGTACTATTACTCGGATCTTTTCTCCGTCTTCAAACAATCCGCAGTACACCAATCTAGGGTCTGCTTTACAGAGCGCTTCTCCTAATCCAATGTGAAAAACGTCATCATAGTCATTACTTGTTGAATAACAAAAGTTTGCTTTTCCTGATTCTGTTGACACTATGATAATATCTTCAATTGTGGATACTCCTTCTTTACATTCTGACAGTGATTTTGCTATGATTGGAATTCTCTCTTTGGCAAGTTGCCTTCTCTCAACTCTCTTTTCTTTTTCTTGTTCTTTTAATTTCCCCTCTCTCTCTTTACTTTCCGAATCTTGCTGTCTCTTTCTAACAAATTCCTTTGCGCTTTCCCCTGAGACAAATTCAATCCTTACAACTCCATCCTGAATTCTTTTGGTTCTTGTAATCTTTATTTCTTCTACATCTGAAGTATTTGCTACGTGTGTTCCACCACATGCCTCTATATCCAAATCTCCTATTGATACAATTCTAACTGATTTTACAGGAACCACGCCTCCTTGGTAAATCCTAAATCCATACTTTTGTTCAGCAGTGCCTCGGTCAAAATTTTCTATTTTCACTGGTATTGATTTTTCAACAATTGAATTGGCAAGATGTTCAATCTTTTTTACATCATTATCTGTGAGTGCAGAGTGATGTGTTATGTCCAATCTTGCATGATCTTCTTCTTTGAAAGCTGAATGTTGCCATACCCATGAACCCAAAACACTTCTAGCAGAAGTGTTAATGATGTGGGTGCTAGTGTGATTCTTTGTAATTCCATCTCTTCTTTTTGCATCTACAACACATGAGATCATTTCCCCATCTTTTGGCATGTCACCTTTTATCTTGTGGACTACAATGTTTCCATGTTTTGTAATGTCTATTATGTCACAGTCTCCAATTTTCCCATGATCTGGCTCTTGACCCCCACCTCTTGCATAAAATGCAGTTCTATCTAAGACTACAAAATTTTCAAATGATTTCAAAACTTTTGCGTCAAATTCTCTTGGATCATCCCCATAAAAGAGAAGTTCTGTATCTGGGATTCCTTCTAATGGGAAACTTTCTTGCTCTCTTTGTTTTTTGGATTGGTGCAAATCAGCAAGTTTTCCATAAAATGTTGATGGAATCTCTGAAATGACTTTCATCTCCTTTAGATATTCTGGAGTAACTCCGTCAGATTCGTACAGTCGTATCAAATCCTCAACACTTGGCTTTTGGTCTAATTTACTAACAATTTTTTGCATTCTTTGTTTTGAACTATCATATCGTCCTGTCTCAATTGAAATAATTTCCTTGACATCTTGTCGTGTTTTTTCTAATTCTGGGTATGTGTTTTTTAAATAATCAATTTGAATATCTATTATTTCATCCAAATCAAATTTTAATTTCAATCTATCCATAGTTGAAATAACTCTTCTAAGCATTATTCGAAGATTATATCCTCCTCCCACATTGCTAGGTAGAGCACCATCTGATATTGCAAAAATCAGTGTTCTTATGTGGTCAATAATTAAATAAATTCCCTCAAGTGGGGTGATGATACGACTAATTTGTTCGTCAGACAGTCCTGTTGATTTGATAGTATTCTTCCTTACTTGAGACAAGTCATCATACAATTCCAAATTCCTTGCAATTTCCGTAAAATATGGGACTAACACTGAGGAATTTGCATCAATACCTGCATTTTGGATTAATTTCTCAGTAATTGGACCAAAACAACAATCGTATGCAGTTGGGGTTCCCATTGTAATCCATGCAAATCTTTCAAGACCTGCACCCATGTCTATTATCCTCTGATCAAGTGTTTTGTAATTTGAAAGGTCACCTTGAAATTCTGTAAACACTGCATTACCAAGTTCCAAACCTCTCACAAAATATTCCAGTGATGAACCAAAAGATCCTCCCCCTTCCCAAACATCTTCTACAAACGTAATCTCTTTTTTTGCAATTCCAAATTGCTGTGTAAGTAAATTAAAATCAAGATTAACACATTCATCTTTCCAATATCCATTCTCATTTGGAATACTATGTTGTCCTATCATACAAAATGATGAAAAATGTCTACCCGTAACGCCGACATTTTCTAAATCTTTGAATCTTAAACATGTTTGCGGTACAACAAGTGGGTTTGCAGGAAATTCAAACACTACTTTACTTCCCATAACTCTTTGAAAATCAACAATCGATGCAATTGTAAAGTAAAGATCATCTCGCCATCTACAAACTACTGGATATCTATTAATTGACGTATGATTATTCTTTACAAAAAATGATTCAACTTCTTTCCATGCTTGTGTGTAATCAAATCTTTTTGCTGTTGGTGGGTCTCCAATGAATGAGTACGTGTCATCAGAATGATCAGGACATTTGCCTTTTTCTGAATCTAAAGTCCAGAAAAATCTATTACAAATATTACATGATTTACGTTCAAATCCCTGATCTTCGAAAAGATTTACATTGTAATATCTCTGAGGTTCTGCTGAGAATTTCTCACGTATCTCTTTTTTATTCACTAAATTTTTGACCTAGTGCCGATATTAAGGACTGTCGATTCAACCATTAAATATACAAAAATGTAGAAACATTTCATGTTTGGAAGAAAAAAGGGTGAAGTGAGAGAGGGTGATTTCATTTTTACATCGAGAAAAGACAAAGAAGGTGATTTTTACAATATAATATTTGGAACTGTAACTGGTGTTGATGGAAAGAAAATAGGAGTTAATGGTTTTTTTGTAAACCCAATTGGACTAAAAAATAAAGTCTCTCAAGGAAAGGCAGGACAACGTTCAAAAGAAATTCTTACAAACCCCACCCCTGAAAACTGTATTTTTGCTCTAATTTATCGAATTGAATATGAAAATTTTACAGATGTGATTGATATTGAACCTGGTAAAGTCGAATTCATCTCAAAAAAGGTTTTCACCATCTTTGATGGTTGGATTAGGGAATCACTTTCAGAATTAATCAATAATGTTTTGTCTTTACCAGATGGTTCTGATAAGGATCATGCAAAAAGAATTCTTAAACAGAGGATGGAGAATCTATATGACAAAGATCTTAAGCAAAACCTCTATTCTGTTTGTAGAAGTCTAAAGATCTTAATTTAAAGACAATTTTTGGACAGCTTTTATATTATGCCTTGAGAGGTTTTTTTTAAATGGAATATGTTTACGCCGCATTAATGTTGCATAAATTGCAAAAAGAGGTAACTGAGGAAAATGTTACTAGTGTAGTAAAAGCAACTGGTGCAGAAGTTAATGAGGCTCAGGTTAAGGCTCTAGTTGCATCTTTGGCAGATGTTAATATTGAAGAGGCAATTAAGGCTGCTCCAGTAGCAGTTGCAGCAGCTCCAGCCGCAGCAGCAGATGCACCTGCAGGTGGAGATGAAAAGAAAGAAGCAAAACCTGAACCACCAAGTGAAAAACAAGAAGAACAAGCTATGGAAGGCTTGGCATCTTTATTCGGCTAAATTAATCCGATCTTCTAACTTCAACATTAATTAGTACAAGTTTCTATTACAATTGATTTGGTTGATACATCACAAATTGATTTTTTTATTTACATCCTAGATCTTTTTGGTACTATGGCTTTTGCAGTTACTGGTGCATTTAAGGCGATAGAACATAAGGCTGATATTGTTGGAATAATAATTTTAGCAACAATTACTGGTCTCGCAGGAGGAACAATACGTGATGTTGTATTTGGAAAAACTCTTCCAAACTCTCTAATTGATCCAACTTATGTTATCATCACTGTAATTTCTGCTATAGTTTTATTTTTACTATATTCTAAAATGAAAAAACATTGGAATGTTTTCTTAAAGTTTGATGCAGTTGGACTTGGTGTTTTTACTGTAATCGGTGCAACGTTTGCTTACAATCTATTTGGAATGAATTTCTTAATAATTGTCTTATCTGGAATGCTTACTGCAATTGGAGGTGGAATTTTGAGAGATGTATTTGTAAATCAAACACCTATAGTATTTGTAAAGGAATTATATGCATCTGCTAGTTTTATTGGCGCAATTACATTTTATTTTACACTATTAATCACAAATGAAGTGTATGCAGCAACTATTCTTGGGATCACATTAACCACAGGTCTACGATTAGTTGCAATGAAGTATAACTGGAATTTACCTAGAGTAAAAAGTCGTTAATTATGCAGGGGTGTAATCTTTTGCTTTTAAAGCAACACCTTTAGCATGTGCATTGGCTTTTTGGAGAATCTGCTCTTTGGTTTCATCAGTAACATATCCGGTTTCAATTGAAACTGAAGTTGCTGATTGTGCTGCTTTAGCCAAAATCTGTTTGATATTATCTTCTGTGATATACGCAGCTTCAATTGACAATGAAATTGCTTCCTGGTGTGCTTGACTTAGACTGTCTCTAAACTTCTCTACATCTATGATCATTTCTTGTTCGGCATAAACTAAGCCTTCTTCAAGAGCAGTATTTAGAACAATACCAGCTTCTATAGGTTTTATATCTAATTTACCTAGAAGCGTTGCAAGTTTTTCAGAAATCACTTCTCCTTTTTTAACTGGGATTGTTTCTTTCATTATCCAGATTGTACCTTGATCAATTTTTGTTGGAACCCCGTTTTCTTTAAAGTCTGTGAGCATAGGACCAGGTGCAATACCGGTATTTTTTGGTGGTATAATTACATCCATACTAGCTAAATCACCACCTCTGGCATTCAGTAACACTTTGTTTTTTGATAGAAGAACATTTAGTTTGAATGGCGACATATTTGTAAACATGAAAAGGCACTGTCCTTCCAACTTACTAACTAATTTTTCAATTCCTTTTATCCCAGTTTTTTCCAAAGCAAGTTTAGCAAGCTTATCCTTAACACTAATTATTTCCACTTCACCTTGAAGTGTTTTTCTGAGTGGAAGTAACTGTGATGCTCTCACTTTTTCCATTCTTACTAGTGCAAGTACTTTGTATTTCTTAGGTAACTCTTGTAACTGTTGATACATCTGTGTTTTTCTTTTAGGATATACAGTTCTATTCTCATGCATTTATTTTCGTACCTTCTGCTCTAATTTGATTGCTTTACCCATAGTTGTTTTAATCATAAATTTTTTAAAATTTTTATCACCATTTGGCAATTTTTTTTCAATTGCATGAATTACTGTCATTGCATTATTTGCAAGATCCTTTTCATCCATACTTTCATCACCAATTTTACATGATAGTGAAAGTGAATTTTTTACTCTAACTCTGATTGAATGTCTAAATCGTTCCAAAAATGATTCAATTGGAGCATTAAAAGGAACAGGTGTAGGCATTTTTCCTCTAGGACCCAATAATTGTCCTAAGGTTTTACCTACAACTGGCATAAGTTTTGTGTCAGCCAAAAAGAAGTCATATTTGTTTATCAGTTTTCTTGATTCTCTTTTATTTTGAGATAAATTATCAAGTTCTGTATTATCAAGCACCTGATCGGCTTTCGCTTCTTTTGCTTTCAGACTCATATCTCCTGTGGCCATAACACAAACTGCCGCGGGCTTTGTCATCTGTTTTGGAAGTTGTATAACTTCATTCAATGCAAAGCCTTTTTTCACGTCTATATCCTTGAATACAATGTATAATTCTAATGCCTGTTTGAACTTTCTATCTTTTTGAGATTTCTTAGATTCCTGGATTAAACTCAAGATATCAGATTCATTTACCATAGCAAAATCGTTTTTAAGCTACTTAAAATCGTTTAGAGCAATTGTATCAAGTTCTAACATTTTTTTAAAAAAACTGATTCTTTATAGAAAATTTCATGGAATTTTGATGATTCAGACCAAAACTTACATTTATGACCTTAGATTAGTAATTTTGCAAATGCAAGATGTTGACGATTTGGATCTAAGATTATTATCGGAATTAAAAAAAAATGGTAATATTTCAGTTCCTGTATTATCCAAAAAGTTAGAAATCAATGCATCAGTACTTTATAGTAGAATTAAGCGTCTGTTAAGAAAAAAATTGATTAAGAAATTTACAATTGATATTGATGAATCTCAATTAGGTTATCAAGTTAAGGCATCAGTTGGTATAAATCGTGATCCAAAATTCAAAAATTCGATACATGATGCATTAATGGAAACCGCTGAAGTTGATCATGTTTGTGAGGTAACAGGTAGATTTGATATTATTATCAGTGTGTTAGCAAAGGATCTTGAACAATTACACACTGTAATTATTGAAAAAATTGGAAGAATTGAGGGAATACAGAATACTGAAACATTTGTAGAATTAGAAAAAACTGATAAAGATCCAGTATATCTATCTAAGAATTAACGATTAATTTTTCGTCCCATTTGCCAGAATTTATCTCTGCAGTCATTTCTTTAGGGGTTTTACCTTCAATTTTTATACCAAGACATTGGCAAGTTCCAACTACTTGTTTTGCGACAGACTTTAACTCAGATGCATATGATGATTCCAGCTTTACGTTAGAAACCTTTACAATTGCATCAATTCCTATATCTGCAACCCATTCTGTTCCTGATGTACCTGAACCTTTCTGAATATTTGCTTCTTTCAGAATTAGTGCAGATGCAGAAGGAATTCCAATTTCAATATCCCATTTTTTGGTATCAGAATCAACTATAACAGTTACAGGAACTTTCATTCCTTTGAAGTCATTTGTTTTTTCATTAATCGCACTAATAACTTCCATAATGTTGACACCCATAGGACCTAAAGCTGGACCAAGTGGAGGACCAGCAGATGCTTCTCCCCCTGTTACTAATGATGAAATAGTTTGTTTGTCTCCCATAACTTTTCGCTATCCCAAGATGATTTATTCGTTCCTATGATGAAGGTTTAAGATAGTTTGCATCTACAGTTACAGGAAGTTGGTATGGTGCATCTAGAAGCATTACTGTTGCTTCTTCCTTTTCATGATCCACACGAGTAATAGTTGCTTTCATTCCTTTGAATGGACCACCAATGATTTCCACTACACCATCTACTTCAAGTTCTGACACAGTTGATTTTTTAATAAGATAATTTTCGATTTCACTGTATTGTAATTCACCTCTTAACTGTCCTTTGACATGTCTGAGTCCCTGTATTGCATTGAACATTATTTGTGGATCTTCTGCCTCAATTACAATATACCCTTTAAGATTATCAACTAGTAGTATTGATTGTATATCAAGTCCACCACTTCGCATTTTAGTTTCAAGTAATCTCAAAACTACTTTTTCTTGACCACCAGTTGTTCTAACTGCAAATAAATGGGAGTTAGTTGTTTCAGACATTTACCCTACAGCCCACCACGCGTAAATGAAAGTGATGAGAAAATAAATTGTATACCAAAACCTAGTAGCCCCACAGTTGCTATTCCAAATAAAACCAATCTTAGATGCTGTTTATAGACATCTTTATCGGATTTTTTCGTTAATTTTATTGTATTATACATATTTTTGACTGTTAATTTTGGATTGAAATTCACAAATTGAAATTAATAAAGTGTCAATATATCTTTTATTCATGGATTTACTTGTAGCATATGAGGGTGATCCTGCCGGAACCAACATGGCAGAATCCATTAGTAAGGATTTAGAAAAAAATGACACCATTTTTAGAGGAAAAAAATTTGATGTATTAATAACACCATCACCAGTAATATCTGCAGATTGGCTAGACAAGAAATTTTCTTATGATAGATACGTGTTTCTCTCAAAACATGCAGCTGAATCTGGAATATTAGCATTAACATGTCATAGTACTGGAAATTTTGATACCGCAAAATTTGGGGGTAATCCTAAACAAATTGCAATCCCTTTTCCATCATTACAAAAAACATATCTACAAAATCTATGGAAAGAACGTGATAACTTTCCGGATTTTCAAATAACTATCGAAGCAACACATCATGGTCCTACAAATCTTAACAAACCTTGCATTTTCATTGAGATTGGTACTACTCAAAAACAGTGGAATGATAAAGAACTATGTAATTCTGTAGGACAAATTGTGAAGCAAACTATTGAGAAACCATCAACACACTTTCCATTTGTTGTGTGCTTTGGTGGAACACATTATTCTGAAAAATTCACAGAACAAGTAATCAATGGAAAATTTGCTTTAGGAACAGTAGTACCTAAATATGCTGTGGAATTATTAGATGAAGAACTTTTTCAGCATATTATTGAACGTAATACTGGTGCAGAAGCAGCATTATTGGATTGGAAAAGTTTAGGAAAGAATAAACAAAAAATTATAGAATTATTATCTACGACAAAATTAGAAGTGATTAAAATTTGAAAATAGACAAGAAAATTTACAAAAAACTTCTTCAAGTTCCACCTGGAAAAATCACAACGTATGGAGAATTATCACGAGCAATCAATCTTAAAAATGGGCAACGTGTTATTGGCCAAATAATGAAAAATAATCCTTCTCCTATAATTGTTCCATGCCATAGAGTGGTAAAATCAAACAGAGAGATCGGTGGATATGCATTTGGTGTTGATATAAAGAGGGATATGCTAACAAAAGAAGGAATTTGTATTAAAAATGACAAAATTGAAAATTTTGAAAAAAGTTTTTTTCGGTTCTAAGATTTTTGTGTTTCACTAATAATAGTTCGTAGATGGGCTTTATTTCGTACTGTGTTTCCACCAATTTTTCTATATATTGATTTGAAAATTTCATTATCAATTTCTTTTCTATCCTTTGCAATTTTTAGTATGTATCTGAGCGCACGGACTTTATTCACATATGCTGTTTTTTTAGTTTCTCTAGCACCTTTTCGACCCTTTTTTGAACCTTGTGTTGCACCACGTTTTGCTTTTTGAATTTTTTTCGTTTTAGCTCTTCCTCTGGATGTACCTTTGAATGATTTTATGGTGATTGTATTAGCAGTTATCAGACTTCTTATATCATCTCTTGTGATTGCATCAGCTATATCATCAAGATGTTCATTATCAAATCTAACTCTATTGGCACCTACACCTACAATTCTTGAAACTAGACGTTTCTTTGATTTCAGATTAACTGGCATTTTTATTCACTCTTGCATTAAACACTTTGAATTTTTTTTCGATAGCAATACTCATCAACTCTTTTCTTTTTTTGGCACCTACACTGTGACCAAATCTAATTCCATCCTCTTTTGGATTTAATTTTTCTAAATCATTTGAATTATTTACTAAATTATCAGTATAGCCTGATGGATGTAATCCTTTTGCAATTTTTGGTGTACCATATCCTACCTTTACTAATCCAGGTCGACCACGGCTTTTTTGTTTTCTTTGATGATTATCAATACCCTTTGGTTTTCTCCAGTTAGTCTCTAATCTTTTATACCTCCAACTTTCTGGTCTAACAAATTTTGGTCTACTTGATGAAACTTGCTCTCTTGCTTGTAATTTCTCCTTGTTGATCGGCATGAAGTACTGACTCGAATTTTTACATAAATACGTATCTCAGTTGAGTTTTCATAATATCTCAGAAAGAGATAATAGTGTTTTATTTTTCGTTACAATTCTTGAGAAAAGACATGTATATCATTAAATTTGGAGTTGGATATGCCTGAATCGACATCATCTTCAAAATTTCTGACGCAGTTAGAAAATTTTGGAATTAAGACCGAATCTGCCCATAGGAATCTTTCGGTAGAAAAATTAGTTGAAATTTCAACTCAAAAAAATGAAGGCGTATTAACATCATCAGGTTCATTATCTGTAAAGACTGGGAAATACACAGGTCGTTCTCCTCAGGATCGTTATATTATATATGATGATGAGACGCATGAAACAATTGATTGGGGTAATGTGAACCGGCAGTTCCCTTCTGAAAAGTTTAATCAACTTTTTGAAAAAATGAAAAAACATGCAGAAGGGCAAGAACTTTATGTTTTTGATGGTTTCATCGGTGCTTCTAAAGAAAGCAGATTACCTATTCGTGTAATAAATGATCATGCATGGCAAAATCTTTTTTGCAGACAGTTATTTGTTAGACCATCATCTACCGAACTCGAAACACATGAACCAGAATTTACAATTGTTTGTCTAAATGATTTTGATGCAATTCCAGAATTTGATGGAACCAGAACAAATGCATTCATCATGATTAATTTATCAAAAAGAATTGTTCTAATAGGTGCTACAAATTATGCGGGTGAAATGAAAAAATCAATGTTTTCTGTTATGAATTATCTAATGCCATCAAGAGGAGTTTTTCCAATGCACTGTTCTGCAAATATTGGAAAAGATGGTGACACTGCTTTATTTTTTGGTCTTTCAGGTACAGGAAAAACTAGTCTTTCTGCGGATCCAGATAGAATGTTAATTGGTGATGATGAACATGGTTGGTCAGAAAAAGAAATTTTTAATTTTGAGGGTGGTTGTTATGCAAAATGCATAAATCTTAATGAAGAAGCCGAACCACAAATTTGGAATGCTATAAAATCTGGAACTGTTCTTGAAAACGTTCTAGTTGATAAAGAGACACAGCGACCAAACTTTGATGATGGAAGTCTTACTGAAAATACTAGAGCAGCATACCCTCTTGATTATATTCCAGGGGCTATAATTCCAAGCACTGGCGGTCATCCAAAAGTTATAATTTTTCTTACAGCTGACGCATTAGGAGTTCTACCACCAGTATCAAAATTAACCAAAGAGGGTGCCATGTATCATTTTATGTCTGGTTATACAAGTAAGTTAGCAGGAACAGAAAGAGGAATTAAAGAACCTAAAGCAACATTTTCAGAATGTTTTGGTTCACCATTCATGCCAAGACCTGCTTCAGTTTATGCAAAAATGCTAGGTGAAAAAATTTCCAAACATAATACAATTGTATATTTAATTAATACTGGTTGGTCTGGAGGAGCATATGGTGTTGGTAAACGAATAAGCATCAAATACAGTCGTGCTATGGTTACCGCAGCATTGACAGGTGCATTTGATATTGTTAAGTTTAGACACGATAATGTGTTTAATCTCGATGTTCCATTGGAATGTCCAGGAGTACCATCAGAAGTATTAGATCCAAAAAATACTTGGATTGACAAAGATTCATACGATTTATCTGCAAAAAAACTAGCACAGATGTTTGTTGACAATTTTGGTAAGTTTGATGATGTTTCAGATGATATACGTACAGCAGGACCACAACTCACTAATTCATAAATAATTTTCTAGCAGATTATCTTCATCTAATACTTGGAGAATCCTTTCGAAGCAAGTTTGACATCTTCACCCTTGACAGTCTTCCGCCCTGCATGTTTTGTCATATCAATAGCACTTTTAGCTATTTCCATTGCTATATCTTCTATAACCCGTCTTAACTCATCAACTGATTCATCACTTATTCTCTCTGCACCAGATTTTTTCAAAATTCTGTACATTGCAGACAATCCTAGTTCAGAAGATTTCATACATTTAGATAAAAAATACTAATAAAATACTTTGAAGAGTAAAAAAATCTCACTTTTGTACAGATTTATGCAGACTAATGTAATAGTAAAAATTTAAGAAAAACATGAATTGGCTTTATGATTCACATATCCATCTATCAGATACAGAATACGAAACAGATATTCCATATATCATAAACTCTATGGAGATTCTTCAACTAAAGGCATGTTGTGTATCAGTAGATTATGACACATCAGTAAAGACACTAAACCTTAGTAAAAAATCACAAAACATTTTGCCCTTCATTGGAATCCATCCAGAAATGGTACAGAGTAATACAGTGAAAGTGTTTGAAATGATCGAAAAAAAAAATAAAGAATTAAGTGGAATCGGTGAGATTGGCCTTGATAGGACGTATATATCATCAGAAGATGAATGGGTCACCCAAAAAAGAGTTTTTTCTGAACAATTAATTCTTGCCGAAAAATTTCAAAAACCAGTTTCAATACATTCAAGAAAGACACTTGATGAAATATTTGAAATTTTACCATCGTTTAATCTTAAAGGAGTTTTATTACACTGGTTTGATGGAAATAAAAAGCAGTTAAAACATGCAATGGATTTAGGTTTGTATGTTTCATATGGACCTCTTCTAGTTTATGCTAATGATAAACAAACCTTATTAGCCAAATCTAACATTGAGCAAATTTTGGTAGAAACGGATGGACCAGTAAAATTCTCACACTGCTTCAATCATAAATCAACACAGATTCAATTTTTACCAAGTGTAGTTTACTGTGCAGCAAAAATCCGGCAAATGTCATATAGTAGTTTTTTGAAACAATTAGAAGATAACTCTCAGAGATTTCTTAACAATTAAAAAATTTTGAATGGTACATATATAAAAAACCAATATGGCGTTATTTCAGTGAATAGAATAAAGCGGCTTTCAACAGAAATCTTGAATGAATATAAAGATAAATTTGGAACTGATTTTTCTACTAACAAACAATTTTTGAATGAGGTTTCGATTATACGTTCTAAAGGATTAAAAAATAAGATTGCTGGATACATTACAAAAATTCTACAACGGAAACAAAAATTTGAAGATAGAAAACAACAGTTGATTGAAAATGATAAAAAATTAGACAAATCTGAACCAACATCTGAACCAGAGGCAACGCCAGAGGCGACACCAGAACCAACACCAGAACCAACACCAGAACCAACACCAGAGGCAACACCAGAGGCAACACCAGAACCAACACCA
>Ga0208764_10001879_pt1 | contig 13350 bp, 17 predicted proteins | sample ETNtaG_18_FD_185762 | JGI IMG/M metagenome (GOLD analysis project Ga0208764, IMG submission 185762) | Marine microbial and viral communities from oxygen minimum zone, Eastern Pacific Ocean - ETNP201302SV91 (SPAdes) (version 2) | ecosystem: Environmental > Aquatic > Marine > Oceanic ... | reverse complement strand
GAGAGCAATAAGACCCCCTGAACCATACAAAGGAAAAGGTGTGAGGTATAAAGGCGAGCAAATTACATTGAAAGAAACTAAGAAAGCCGTTTAAAGAATAAAATCATGATTTCAAAAATTGATAAAAGAAAAAGAAGAGCAAAAAAGACTAGAGCTAAGATAAAGCAACTAGAAGCTCACAGATTATGCGTACATAGATCTTCAAATCATATCTATGCACAAATTATAGCTCCTGATAATCAGACAGTAGCTGCAACTTCAAGTCTTGATCCTGAAGTCAAGAGTATCCTAGGCGATAAGACCAAAGGAAAGATAGATGTAGCAAAGGCTGTAGGGCAGCAAATTGCTAAGAAAGCAAAGAAAGCAAAAATTAACAAAGTGGCATTTGATAGGTCAGGTTTTTTGTATCACGGAAGAGTTAAAGCCCTGGCTGAATCTGCTAGAGAAAATGGATTGGACTTTTAAATATGAACATGAATGTAAATAAACAAGGTGACGACTTAATAGAAAAATTAGTAGCAGTCAACCGAGTTGCAAAAGTAGTCAAAGGCGGAAGACAATTTGGTTTCGCAGCAATCACAGTTGTAGGTGATGGCAGGGGAAAAATTGGGATGGGATATGGTAAAGCAAAAGAAGTTCCATTGGCGATTCAAAAAGCAATGCAGGCCGCAAGAAGAGACATGCATCAGGTTTCTTTGAAAGATGACACTATTTACTACCAGGTAAATGGTAGACACGGTGCAACAAAGGTCTTTATGCAACCTGCAGCTGATGGTACAGGTATTATTGCTGGCGGTGCTATGAGGGCAGTTTTCGAAGCTGTTGGCATTAGGAACATATTGGCAAAGAGTTATGGATCCAGAAATCCAATAAATCTTGTTAGGGCCACAATTAATGCTTTGGACTCTATACGTTCACCACAGAGGATTGCAAAAACAAGAGGAATTCCAGTATCTAAGATATTTACATAAATCATGATTGATAAACAGAATAAAGTAAGAATTAAATTAGTGAAGAGTCGCTTTGGAAGATTAAAAAAGCACGCAGCATCATTGTCAGGTCTTGGTTTGAGAAAAATCAATCAAGAAGTAGTTATTGATGCTACACCAGAGAATATGGGAATGGTTAATCAAGTTAGATATCTACTAGAAGTCGAGGAAGTTAAATGAGATTAAATGAGCTAAAGCCTAACCCGGGTAGCAAGTCTAAGAAGTTTAGGAAAGGCAAGGGCCATGCTTCTGGCCTAGGAAAAACATCTGGAAGAGGCCATAAGGGGCAAAAGGCAAGATCGGGTGGTTTTCACAAAGTTGGCTTCGAGGGAGGTCAAATGCCTCTCCAAAGAAGGGTGCCTAAAAGAGGGTTTACTTCAAACCAAAAAGACTCTGCACAACTCAGATTGGATCAGCTTGATAAGATTGAAGCTGAGGTAATCGATATCGATACCCTTAAGAATGCAAACATCATTCCAAGATATATTCAAAGGGTTAAGGTTATTGCATCAGGCTCAATTGAAAAAGCTGTCAAATTACAAGGCATTAAGTTGACCAAGGGCGCTGAAGAAGCTGTTAAAAAGGCTGGCGGAACAATACTGGATTAATTTATGGCAAACACAATCAACACTGCAGGTGGATCATTTGCTGATATGTCTAGGTTTACAGAACTTAGACAGCGCCTGTTCTTTTTGATTGGTGCATTAATTGTATACAGAGTTGGAACATATATTCCTGTCCCAGGCATTGATCCAAATGCATTACAGAATTTCTTCGAGGAACAATCGGGAACAATTCTTAGTATGTTTAATATGTTTTCTGGTGGCGCACTAGAAAGACTGAGTATATTTGCTCTTGGAATATTTCCTTATATCTCATGTTCAATCGTAATGCAGATGGCAAGCGTTACTATTCCCACCCTCAAAGAGCTCAAGAAGGAAGGGGAGTCAGGAAGAAGGAAAATCACTCAATATACAAGATATGGAACAGTTTTCTTAGCTGCTTTTCAATCCTTTGGTGCCTCAATTGCTCTTCAAAATCAGGGAGTTGTTGTAAACCCAGGGTTTAACTTTTTATTTACTGCTTGTGTGACATTAGTCACAGGCACGATGTTTTTAATGTGGCTTGGAGAGCAAATTACTGAAAGAGGAATTGGAAACGGTATTTCAATGATCATATTAGCCAGTATTATTTCTGGACTCCCATCTGCAATAGGAGGAACACTAGAATTAGCCAATACAGGTGAGATCTCATCTGCACTTGTTCTTATTCTTTTAATGCTTGTTATAGCCGTAACAACCTTTGTGGTATTCGTTGAGAGGGGTCAGAGAAGAATCCCAGTGAATTATGCTAAAAAACAACAAGGTAGAAGAATGATGCAAGGGCAGTCTACACATTTACCATTTAAGATTAATATGTCAGGAGTTATTCCACCTATATTTGCATCGAGTATTATTCTGTTTCCTGCAACAATAGCAAGTTGGTTTGGTACATCTGAAGGTTTTGACTGGCTTCAAGATATAGCTGCAAGTCTTGCACCTGGTCAGCCAGTCTATATCCTACTCTATGCCGGTTTGATTATGTTTTTCTGCTTCTTTTACACTTCTTTGGTTTTTGACTCCAAAGATACTGCCGATAATCTCCAAAGATCCGGGGCTTTTATGCCAGGAATTAGACCTGGAAGACAAACTGCAGAATATATAGATAAAGTGTTAACAAGGTTAACTTTTTGGGGCGGATTGTATATCATGCTCGTCTGTTTGATTCCAGAGTTTATGATTCTCTACTTTAGAGTGCCATTTTACTTTGGTGGGACATCGCTTTTGATTATTGTAGTTGTAGCGATGGACTTCATGGCTCAATTGCAGGCATTAATGATGTCTAAGCAGTATGAAGGGCTTATGAAAAAAGCAAACCTGAAAAATTATGGAAGAGGCGGTAAACCTAGATAGTAGGAAAATGAGATGAAAGTTAGAGCATCAGTAAAGAAAATTTGTAGAAACTGCAAGGTCATCAGAAGAAATGGCGTTGTCAGAGTGATATGTAAGGATCCAAGACATAAACAGAGGCAAGGATAATCATGGCAAGGATAGCAGGAGTAAATATACCAGATAATAAGCATATTAGGGTTTCGCTGACATATGTATATGGAATTGGAAATTCATTAGCAGCTTCAATTTGCGATAAGCTCAGCATTGCTCAAGATACGAAAGTTATGGATCTATCTGAGCTGGAACTAGAGAGTATTAGGACGGAATTGGGAAGTTATCTTGTCGAGGGTGACCTCAGAAGAGATACATCAACTAATATTAAAAGATTAATGGATCTGGGTTGCTATCGAGGCATTAGACATAGAAGAGGTTTGCCAGTAAGGGGCCAGAAAAGTAAAACTAATGCAAGAACAAGGAAAGGCCCTAAGAAGCCTATGAGAGCTTAAAGGAATAAATATGGCTGTTGCAAAGAAAAAGAAAACCAAAAGAAATGTTATCGAAGGAGTCGCGCACATTCACGCTACATTTAATAACACTATTATCACTATTACAGATAGGTCAGGAAATACGCTTTCATGGGCTACTGCTGGTGGATCAGGTTTTAGGGGCTCAAGAAAGAGTACGCCATTTGCTGCTCAAATTGCAGCTGAAAAAGCAGGCACAAAAGCAAAAGAGTTTGGCTTAAAGGATATTTCTGTAAAGATTAAAGGACCAGGGCCTGGTAGGGAATCTGCACTCAGAGCATTGAATGCAATAGGTCTTAACGTTGTCAGCATAGAAGATGTTACACCGCTTCCACACAATGGTTGTCGTCCACCTAAGCAAAGAAGGGTATAAAGAGGTAAATAAGAATGGCTAGATATTTAGGACCAAAATGTAAACTCTCTAGAAGAGAAGGAACAGATTTATTTCTCAAGAGCGGAATTAAGCCTATTGAGAGCAAATGCAAGCTAAATTCAATCCCAGGATCAAAGGTGGGCGGTAGAAGAGAGAGGCTCTCAGATTACGGTAATCAATTAAGAGAGAAGCAAAAGTTAAGAAGAATGTACGGTGTATTGGAAAAGCAATTTAAAAATTATTATAAGAAAGCTTCTAAGATCAAGGGATCAACAGGAGAGAACCTACTAAAATTGCTTGAAGGCAGATTGGATAATATGGTCTATAGAATGGGTTTTGCGGTGACTAGGGCCGAAGCAAGGCAATTGGTAAGCCACAAGTCAATTATGGTAAACGGAAAAGTTATTAATATTCCATCATATCAAGTCAATGCCAGTGACGAAATTTCAGTTACTGATAAAGGAAGAGATCAGCTAAGGGTTAAGAATGCAGTAAATATCTCATCACAACTAGGCATAAGCGAGTGGTTAAGCGTTGATCAGAAGAAATTAAAGGGAATCGTTAATTCGATACCTGAAAGAGAGGATATCTTGCCTGATATACAAGAAAACCTTGTAGTAGAGTTTTATTCAAAATAATTTTTTTGGGAGATTTTTATGTCTGAAAATGAAAATGAAATATTAGAAGAGGTCAGTGAAGAAGCTGAAGTAGAGAAAGAGGAAATTGTATTAGATCTTCTCAATCCGATGGTCATTAAGCTGGAGTCTCAAAATGAGCTCCACTCAAAAGTATCAATAGAGCCTTTTGAAAGAGGTTTTGGATACACATTGGGTAATGCAATCAGGAGAGTGTTACTGTCCAGCCTTCCTGGCTATGCAATTACAGAAGCGCAGATCGATGGTGTACTTCATGAGTATACGACCATTGAGGGCGTTCAAGAAGATGTTGTAGAGATCTTATTAAATCTTAAAGGGGTGGCTATAAATATTCATGACAGGGACTCAGCTGATTTTGTAATCAGTAAAAAAGGACCTTGCACAATCACTGCTGGAGATATCCAAGTTGATGGTGATACAGAGATTGTTAATCCCGATCATCACATTGCGACAATTAGCGCAAAGAAAGAGCTTAAGATGCAAGTTAAGATTGAAAAGGGAACGGGATATCGCCCAGTACCTATCCAAAATAAAGAATCTGATGTAACTATTGGTCTTTTAAAGCTTGATGCATCTTTTAGTCCAATAAAAACCGTTACATACTCAGTTGAAGCTGCAAGAGTTGAGAATAGAACTGATTTAGATAAGCTTATTGTTGACTTAGAAACTGATGGAACAATAAACCCAGAAAGAGCAATCAAATACGCAGGTGCTATTCTTCAAAATCAGCTCAGTATATTTACAAATCTGACAAGAGTTCAAGAACAGAAGAAAGAAGAAGAGGAAGTCCTTATAGATCCTATTATGCTTAGACCTGTAGATGAACTTGAGCTCACTGTAAGGTCTGCAAACTGTCTTAAAGCGGAAAATGCAAATTATATTGGTGATCTCGTACTTAAAACTGAGGTAGAGTTACTTCGTACTCCAAACTTGGGTAAGAAGTCTCTTAATGAAATTAAAGAAGTTCTCGCAAGCCATGGATTATCACTCGGAATGGAGTTAGAGAACTGGCCGCCAAAAGAGGCAGTTGTCGATTAATCAAAATTATTCACTGAGAGTTTGAAATGAGACATAGGAAGACAGGAAGAAGACTAGGAAGAACGAGCAGTCATCGGAAAGCCATGTATAGAAATATGGCCGCTTCCTTGATTGAGCATGAATCTATCTCAACCACTCTACCTAAGGCAAAAGAGCTTAGAAAAACGGTAGAACCGCTTATAACTCTCGCTAAAGAAGACGGTGTTTCTAGAAGAAGACGCGCCTTTGATTTACTAAGAGATAAGAAAGCCGTTGGAAAACTTTTTACTGAAATCGGACCAAGGTTAAAGGATCGACCCGGTGGATATTTAAGAATTCTAAAAAGTGGAATTCGAAATGGTGATACTGCTCCAATGGCAGTTATTCAACTTGTAGACTATAATTTTGATAATGAGCTAAATGAACAATCAGAATAGTTTACATTTTGAACAATAAAAATATTCTCACAGGCATAACTACAACTGGTACACCGCATTTAGGAAACTATGTTGGCGCTATAAGGCCTGCTATTGCCTCTTCGAAAGAGAAAGGGCACGACTCATTCTTCTTTCTTGCAGACTATCATGCATTGATTAAAAGCAAAGATCGTGACTCCATGAAACAATCATGCTTAGAAATCGCAGCAACCTGGATAGCCTCTGGCCTAGATGTTGATCAGACCTATTTTTATAGACAGTCCGATATACCAGAAATATTAGAGTTAAATTGGATCCTTGCTAATTTTACTGCAAAGGGCCTAATGAATAGAGCGCATGCATATAAAGCCGCAGTAGATGAGAACGACAAAACAGACCCGGATAAAGGAATTACTATGGGTCTTTTTTCTTATCCGGTCTTAATGGCAGCAGATATTCTCATGTTCAAGGCCACACATGTACCAGTGGGCCAAGATCAGATTCAGCATATTGAGATGACAAGAGATATTGCTCAACGATTCAATCATCATTACGGAGAGATTTTTGTAATACCAGAGGGTGTTATTGACAAAGACTCATCCGTTTTGCCTGGTCTAGATGGGAGAAAGATGAGCAAAAGTTACGGCAATCTGATCCCTCTATTCTGCGACACCAAAACACTCAGGAAATATGTGATGAAGATTAAAACTAATTCACTCGAACCAGGGGAGCCAAAATCAACCGATGATTGTTTATTATTTGATATCTATAGGAGCTTTGCATCAGAATCACAGATAAGCTCTATGAAAAATGAGTTGGAAGATGGAATGTCATGGGGCGATGCAAAAAATGAACTTTACGAGTTGCTCGATGGCCATTTGGCTGAACCACGTTTGAAATATGATGACTTAATTAGTAATCCATTATTTCTTGATCAGGTTCTTAATGAAGGAGCAGAGAGGGCGAGAGGCATAGCAAGTTCTAATTTAGCTCAAATAAAAAGTGCGACTGGCTTAGGTAAATTAAGTTAATTGATTTTTTAAGTATTTCCCAGTAAATGACTTTCTGTTTTTTGCAACCGATTCCGGCGTGCCTGATGCAATAACCATACCTCCATTTTCACCACCTTCTGGACCAAGATCAATGATCCAATCAGCAGTCTTGATAACATCCAAATTATGCTCAATTATAATCACTGTATTGCCTTCATTTTTGAGTCTATGTAGAACAGTTAGGAGCTGATTTACATCATGAAAATGGAGGCCTGTTGTAGGTTCATCAAGAAGATAAAGTGTATCTTTATTAGACCTTTTGGATAATTCTTTTGACAGTTTTATTCTTTGCGCTTCTCCTCCTGAGAGGGTTACAGCATTTTGACCCAGTTTGATATACCCCAAGCCAACATCTAGCAATGTTTGTAATTTATGATGAATGCTGGGTATGCTCTTAAAGAAAACTGCGGCATCATCTATTGTCATATCTAAGACTTCAAAGATGTTCTTCCCTTTGTAAAGTATCTCAAGGGTTTCGCGATTGAACCTTCTACCTTTGCAGACATCACAAGTTACATAAATATCAGCTAGGAAGTTCATCTCAACTTTTATCAATCCACCACCTTGACATGTTTCGCACCTTCCTCCTTTTACATTGAAACTAAAACGCCCAGGTTTATAGCCTCTTGAGCGAGATTCTTGCGTACCTGAAAATAATTCCCTAATCGGTGTGAATAAACCGGTGTATGTTGCTGGGTTTGACCTTGGCGTTCTTCCAATTGGGCTTTGACTGATATTGACTATTTTCTTTAATCGCTCAGCACCCTCTAGTACCTCATTCTCCGTCAGATCATTGGGTTTATTTTCCAGCTGAGTCCTGAGCAGTGGTTTTAAGGTACCATTTATCAGTGTCGATTTACCGGAGCCAGAAACACCGGTGATGCAGGTTAAAACATTTAAAGGTATTTCTACATTGATAGATTTTAGATTATTGCGTTCAGCATTCAGCACTCTAAGGCATTCTTTTTTATTAAAGCTTGATCGTTTTTTCGGTATATTTATTTCTTTTGATCCATTCAGGTACTGAGCAGTCAATGACTTATTTTCTTTTAGAATGTCTTCAACAGTCCCTTGGCTTACAATATATCCTCCATCTTTTCCCGCGCCTGGACCAAGATCTACCACGTGATCCGATGATCTGATAACTTCTTCATCGTGCTCTACAACAATTACTGTATTTCCTAGATCTCTTAATCTGACCAGAGTATTAATAAGACGCTGATTATCCCTTTGATGTAGGCCAATGGTTGGCTCATCAAGGATATACATAACTCCAACTAAACCTGACCCAATTTGACTTGCTAATCTTATTCTTTGAGATTCTCCACCTGATAAAGTTTCCGCGCTTCTTTCTAGATTAAGGTAGTTGAGACCAACATTAGACAAGAACTCTAGTCTATCAATGATTTCTTTGACAACCCCTTTAGCAATCTCACGTTTTGTGCCTTGCAACTTAAGCTCTTTAAAGTAAGACAGCAATTCTTCAATGTTCATTTGAGTAAGATCAGAAATTCTCTTTTTCTTTAAGAAAATATTTCTCGCACTCTTATTCAGTCTTGTTCCTTCGCAATTACCGCATGCTTTTGTGCTCATAAATTTAGATAGCGCATCTTTAACTCTTTGTGAATCTGTCTCTATATATCTTCTTTGCAGATTTGGAATAACCCCTTCGAATGGATGTTTCCTTTTGATTCTTTTGCCGCCTCTGCCAGGATAAACGAAAGCTATTTTTTCATCTCCGCTTCCATTGAGAAGCATTTCTTTTATTTCTTTATTGATATTCTTATAGGGAATATCAATATCGAAATCGTAATGTTTAGCCAGGTTTTTGATTAGATGGAAATAATAAAAATTCCTTCTATCCCACCCACGAATAGCTCCTTCAGAGATACTCAAGTCTTCATTTTTTATAACTAAATCAGGGCTGAAGAAATGCTCAACACCAAGGCCATCACATTTTTCGCAAGCACCTGCAGGATTATTAAATGAAAAGGTTCTGGGTTCGAGTTCGGGTATTGAGTAACCACACTCAGGACAAGCAAACTTGTTAGAAAAGAGGATATCTATGGATGAATCATCAAGCGAGATTATCTTTGCAATTCCATTTGATAGTTCAAGTGTCGTTTCTAATGATTCGCTGAGTCTATTTTCAATATCAGCTTTTATTGAAAAACGATCAACAACGACTTCAATGGTGTTGTTCTTTTTTGCATCAATCTGTGGAAAGTCATCTATGTCATGTATTTCCCCATTAATTCTGAGTCTAATGAAACCCCTCGATCTAATATTCTTAATAAGATCAACGTGCTCTCCTTTCCGATTATTAATTAGCGGAGCAATCATGGCCATTCGAATTTTTTTTGGTAGCTTCATGGTTTGGTCTACCATCTCACTTACATTTTGGATTCCAAGCTTTCGATCATGATTTGGGCAGTATGGGTCTCCAACTCTTGCATAGAGGAGCCTCAGATAATCATAGATTTCAGTTACAGTCCCGACGGTTGATCTGGGATTATGAGAAGTTGTTTTTTGTTCAATTGAAATTGCTGGAGATAACCCTTCAATAAGGTCAACCTCTGGTTTTTCCATCATGGATAAGAATTGTCGCGCATATGCAGATAAGGACTCCACATACCTTCTCTGCCCCTCGGCATAAATCGTATCGAACGCTAATGACGATTTTCCAGACCCTGAGAGACCAGTTATCACAATTAGTTTGTCTCTGGGGAGATTAACATCCAGATTCTTTAGGTTGTGCGTCCTTGCGCCTTTTATTTCAATATTGCTCATAAAAAATACCAACCCATCATTGTAAATCTTTTTTTCAAATGGGGCTAAATTAACTGCTTTTTGATACAATCTTTCGTGGAATATAGAAAATAGTTTTTAAGGAAATAAATATGGCTAGAGGCGTTAATAAAGTAATCATAGTTGGAAATCTAGGTGCTGACCCAGATGCAAAATCTATGCCGAGTGGAAATATGGTTGCTAATTTTAGTGTTGCAACAACTGAATCATGGAATGACAGAGATACCGGGGAAAGGCAAGAGAAGACCGAATGGCACAGAGTTGTCTTTTTTGGAAGAATTGCTGAAATAGCGGATCAATATCTTAAGAAAGGATCCCAAGTATATGTAGAAGGCAAGCTTCAGACTAGAAAATGGGAAGATAGAGACGGCAATGAAAGGTGGACAACTGAAATTGTAGGAAGCCAGTTAGAAATGCTTGGTGATAGAATGAGCTCCGGTTCCAGCCAATCTAATAATATGGATCAATCAACATCAAAATCAAATTTCAGTGATGATGAATTTGATGACGATATACCTTTTTAATTCATCAGATAAATTTCTGTGACAAAAAAAGTCTTCATAAAGTCATTTGGCTGCCAGATGAATGAATATGATTCATCAAAAATGGTAGACATGATGTGTACCGAACGAAACATGAAACAGACAAAAGATCCTGCTGAGGCTGATCTAATATTGCTGAATACATGTTCGATTAGGGAAAAGGCACAAGAAAAAGTATTTTCTCAGCTTGGACGCTGGAGGCCACTCAAGAATAGTAATTCTGAACTTATTATTGGAGTAGGAGGCTGTGTTGCAAGCCAAGAGGGGAAGAATATTCTTAAAAGGGCGCCATATGTAGATATGGTATTTGGCCCTCAGACGCTTCACCGTTTGCCGAAAATGTATGATGATGCCCTCAAAACTAAAATGCCTTCTATCGATACTTCTTTTCCAAAAATTGAGAAATTCTCAGAGCTGCCAAATGCCATTAACGTTAGCCCTTCGGCTTTTGTGTCCATAATGGAGGGATGCAGTAAGTTTTGTAGCTTCTGTGTTGTCCCTCACACAAGGGGTTTGGAGGTCAGTCGTCCGCCAGAGCAGATCCTGGATGAAATTAAAAACTTATCCGAAAGAGGAGTAAGAGAAATAAACTTGCTTGGTCAAAATGTAAATGCATATAGGGCAAAAAATAAGCATGATGTTAAATTACGTCTAGCGGATTTGCTTCAACTTGTTGCAGATATTGATGGGGTTGATCGAATCAGGTTTACCACTTCACACCCACTTCAATTTACCGATGATTTAATCAGTTCTTTTCAAAATAGAAAGCTTGCAAATTATCTTCATCTTCCCGTTCAAAGCGGTTCAGACAGGATTCTAAAACTGATGGAGCGGAAACATAAAGTTGAGCTCTACATAGATAGAATCAAAAAATTGAAATCAATTCGACCGGATATCAGTATTTCGTCTGATTTTATTGTTGGATTTCCAGGCGAAAAAGAAGAGGATTTTCGAGAAACAATCAATTTGATTAATGAGATTGGGTTTGACCAGTCTTTCAGTTTTATTTATAGCCCAAGGCCTAATACGAAAGCAGCCGAGATGCCTGATGATGTTCCTTATGAAGAGAAACTGAGTCGTTTGAATAGGTTACAGGCTTTGATCAAAGAGAATGCTTATAACATAAGCCAATCCATGATTGGCACCGAACAGAATGTTTTGGTTGAGAGGCAGTCAAAAAAAGATATCAATCAACTGTCTGGTCGAACAGAGAATAATCGTTGGGTTAATTTTGATGGCCCAAATGAACTGATTGGAAGTTTCGTAAACCTGACAGTTACAGAAGCGCTTCCTAATTCACTTAGAGCTAGGTTGATTAATTGAAAACATCAACATTAGAATTTGAAATTAACCCTATTGATAACTCAATACTGGCAAATTTACTAGGCACATTTGACAGCAATATTCGATCGATTGAAGATGAATTAAATATACAGATCAAAAATCGAGGCAATTTATTCTTACTCGAAGGCCAGAAAAAAAATCTACCATTGGGAGAAAAAATACTTCTGGAGTTGCATTCCATTGCAAGCAAAGAAAGTATAGACAAAGAAAGGGTGCATCTTGTTATTAAAAACATCATGAGCCATCAGGAACATTCATCATCGTCTACCGGTCAACAGACACATATAAAAACACCTCGCAGAGAGATACAAACTCGTAATTTGAATCAGTTCGAATACATTCAATCGATTAGGAAGCATGATGTAACATTCGGTATTGGCCCAGCTGGAACAGGCAAGACCTATTTGGCAGTTGCTACAGCCATTGAGTCCCTCCAGAGACAGGAGGTGAAGAGAATTATTTTAGTTAGACCTGCCGTTGAAGCTGGCGAGAATCTAGGCTTTCTTCCTGGAGACCTTTCTCAGAAAGTTGATCCATATTTAAGGCCAATGTATGACGCCCTATATGAAATGTTGGGGTTTGAACAAGTCTCAAATTTGATTGAAAGAAGGGCAATTGAATTGGCACCATTGGCGTTCATGAGGGGTCGATCTCTGAACGAAAGCTTTATTATCTTAGATGAGGCCCAAAATACGACAGTTGAGCAAATGAAAATGTTTTTAACAAGAATGGGTTTTGGCTCTAAATCTGTAGTCAATGGCGATATTACTCAAATCGATCTACCCATTGAAAAGAAATCCGGTCTTGAGCATGCCTTAAGTGTTGTATCAGGTATTGAAAAGATTGCTACTGTGAATTTCTCTCACAAAGATATAGTTAGGCATCGGATCGTGCAAGAAATTGTAGAGGCTTATCAAAAGCACAAAGATACAAAATGACAATCACTGACTCGAATATCGAGATACAGATCGTTCATAAAATACCAGAAAGCATATCACTGGAACTTATAAAGGAAGCGGTCTTGATGGCTTATAAGAAATCAAACAGGACTTATGATTTTAATATATCTGTCAATGTAAGGATTGTGGGAATAAATGAGGGGGCTGAGATAAATAGAAAATTTAAACATAAGGATGGTCCAACCAATGTTCTCGCGTTCGTTGGCGAACCAGACAGAGAAAATAATTTGGGAATCGATGCACCATCAATAGGGGACATCGTTGTTTGTTATCCTGTAGTAGAAAAAGAGTCAGATGAGATGAAAAAGGACGTTGAACAACATTTTGTACATATGATCATACATGGATTTCTTCATCTAATGGGATATGATCATCAGGATGACCAGGAGGAACATGAGATGAATGGGTTAACCAATAAAATACTGAGGTCAGTAATATCATGAATTTAATTGAAAGCATCAGAGGACTTTTAGTAAAGAATAAGAATGATTCAGATGGTTTCTACTCAATGATTCGATCAGAGAGATGGAGGGACTTGCTTGGCAAAGATCAGATTAAGATGATTGAAGGTGTAATTGAGGTTTCAAATCTTCAAGTCAGAGACATTATGATACCGCGATCAAGCATGATTCTTCTCGAGGAGGAGATGGGCATTGATCAAATGCTGAAAATAATTATTGATTCTGGGCATTCAAGATTCCCCGTCATCGGTGATAATCAAGATGAGGTGACGGGAATT
>Ga0208764_10001872_pt1 | contig 13373 bp, 11 predicted proteins | sample ETNtaG_18_FD_185762 | JGI IMG/M metagenome (GOLD analysis project Ga0208764, IMG submission 185762) | Marine microbial and viral communities from oxygen minimum zone, Eastern Pacific Ocean - ETNP201302SV91 (SPAdes) (version 2) | ecosystem: Environmental > Aquatic > Marine > Oceanic ... | reverse complement strand
AGTTCTTCGTAAGCTTTGGATGCGTCATTATATAAGCCAGATCGATCATACGCTAGACCCAATTTGCGATATGCAACTTTACTAGTTTTATCTTGAATAGTAACCTGCTTTAAAACATCAATTGCATCTTCCGGCCTATCAGCATTCAATAAACGCTCTGCAAAATCTAATCCATAAGAAACATTATCAGGGTTATTTCTAAATCTTTCTCCATAAATTTGAAGAGGATCTTTTCCTGTTAGCTCATATACTCTAGCTATATCACCTTGAGCGTTTTCATTATTTGGGTCTATATCTAATATTTGTCTTAAGATATCGATTTGATCATCATAAAGCCCTTGTTCTCCATATAACTTCGCCAATTCTGTCTTAACAGAAATATCTTCAGGAATCAGATCAGATAAACGGCTATATTCTATTATTTCTTGATCAATTTTACCTTGTTTTTTATAGGAATACGCCAATCGTTTACGAAGATTGATATTATCGGGTAAAAACTGTAATCCTTTTAAAAGAACATATTCAGAGCTATCAAATCTTCCCAAATATTCAAAGGCAATTGCATAGTATTGATAAACCTCTTCAGGATCATCTTGATCGCATCTATATTTAATAATGTCACCATAAATTCTAACAGTAGATTCCCAATCTCGATTTTTATAATACTCAGCAGCACTACTCATTTTTCTAGGACACATTACTGCACGAACTGAATCCCAATATGCTTGTTCTTTTTCATTATTATCAGATTCGGAATTTTCTGATGGCGGCACACACATTATGCTCAATAAAACAAGAAACAAAAAAGAAAATATTTTTAAATTATATTTGATATTATTATAAAAGGTAGTCATTATCTTTTGGCCCTCCGTTTAACAAACCATATATCTCCTATAGTAAGTCCTAAATTAAAATTAGTAATAAATTTATCATTATTTATCGAATCCGATCTATTGATAAGGTTTAAGCCAAAATCTAATTGATTTTTAGTTAAACCAAATTTGATACCAAGCCCAACAGATAAGCCGATATCTTTATAATTATGTTTTATAAGTTTATCATCATTTGATACGTATTTTTTTAAATTATATTCGCGGAAGAACAATCCAGATCTCAGATGCACATTTTCATACCAATATCGAGGTAGAGATCTAGCAAATCTAATCATAGAAATATTAAAATGCTGATAATCTGTTAATTGATAATTCATATTGGATAAAATATTATTATTACTGTTTGCCAAATCTGACCAATCAGCAAACTCAGCTTGTAAATTTAATAATTCTGTTAACTCTAAATTAAATCCAATAGCATATTGTGATGGCTTGAATGAATCTTTAAATTCAGATTTTAATGCATTTGGCGGAATAGAGTCATTGCCCGCAGGCTGCGGGAAATCGCTAATATCGTAATATCCATTATTATTGACATCTTCAAATGGATAAAATGAATAATTTTTTATTCGAAAAGGGTTCAAAGTAGAATTAAATAATAAACTTATTGTTAAATTTCGTTTTCCAATATTTATTCTGTTAGAAGAAAAATATCCAGTAATTAAAGTACCATCATATATATTTCGTTGATTATAAAGATAGTTAACGCTTTCTTCTCCCTTCTCATCTATTACACCATCAAAATCATCATCCAGTCCATTTCCGCCTTCATCCAATGAATAGCCTACCTGCTTTCTACTTGACCCAAAAAGATAATTAATTTTCAAAGACCCTTTTTCTTTTTCTGAAAGATTTGCAGACAAAGAAAAAGCTAAATCCGATATCCCGCCTCCTCCATTTAAACTTCTATTTAAATTAAGAGTATCCTGCTGAATATATTTAATTTCTGCATTATTTGATTTTAAAGAATATAATTGAGAGCTATATGGTTGAAAACCAATTCCAAAAGCATATCTACCTTTTATTGGAATAATAAATTGAAATTGTTGTAAACCTGATAAAATATTATTGCGATTATTCACTTTATCCTCAATTTGAAATCCACCATAATTGATCGAAACATAAGAAAAAGGCATGTTGGTCCAAGTAGAAGGATTATTTAATGAAATATCTCTTTGGAAATTGGGCATAAGCCCTACACTTCCAGCTCCAATCTCAGATGCATTATTTGATAACAACATGTCACCCACTCCATATGCGCTATACACATCTTGTGCGGTAATTAAAGAAGAAAAAAGGATTAATAATAAATATAGTTTTTTATGGAGAAACATAATGGATAAACAATTCTGGGTTTAATGAGTCAATTAACGAAGAATGTGAAAATATAGAATAAAGATTAAAGGGATTTGAAGTGTTAACAACTTCAAGTTTTAATCCATAATTCGAAACATATCCAAAATGAATTAATTGTAAATATTCTCTTATATTTAAAACAACCTTCCCATTATTAGATATATTCACAACTGGAAGTATATTAGGAATAACATCAATAGGGTCGTCTAATAGCACTCCATTAAGTTGTTCATAATGCAGACTATCTGATACAGGTTGCACTTGAAGATAAAAATTAGATTGAGTTGTATCAAAAGGATAATAAAATGATAATTCAGCTTTTGTTATAATTAATTGCTCTGGTAATGGAGATAATAAAGAATCTAAATCTGGAATTTCTATCAATCCTTTATATGATAAACCCCTACCTAAAGTTAATAGACCTGGATTATTATCTACAACAGGAGGAACGATAATAGACAAATCTTGTGTGCAAATAAATTCATGAGAAATTGTATCTACAGCAACTGAATCTGATGTTGAATCAATATAGACTGTATCATGAGAAAAAAGATGTAACTGCGGAGCAAATGCAAAACCAGACTCACTGCTTTTAAAAGATAGAGTATTTGATAGATCAAATTTAGGTTTAACCATCAAAGTCCTATTAAAACTTAAACTGGAAGAATCAATAAATGATTCAATGATATGCAACACATTAAATGAAAGTGTGGGGTATATTATCTCACTAGAATCAGGTGGCTTTTGAAACAACCTAGCGCTGGATACATATTCTGAAGCAAGATCACTTTCATTTATATTTAAATAATTACTTTTTGATTCACTAAATATAGAATCCAAAGAGTTGGGAAAATAATACAAGTCAAAAATCATTCCTATATCAACAGTATCACTGTTAAATGTCAGTATAAATTTTGCACTATCAATTTTAACAGTAGAATCTGATAATGAAGCAAATGTTCCAATCGTATTAATACTATTTTCTTGAACTTTAAAAATAGCAAAAGGATTATCAAACCCATTAGAATCAGCGCCTAAGTATAAGAGAGTAGAATTACCAATTTCCGGTGGAGCCTGATAATGAAAAGCTGTTACTGAAGAAACTGATAGAGTATCATGTATCATACCTGGATTATTGAAATCTGTAGACACAGTATTCTCTAGACAAGCTGATAAAGCAATTAATAGAGAAAAACAAACAGAAATATGAATATTTTTCATAGGATAATATTAGTGATACGACAGATTAACTATAAAGTTTCTGCAAACCATTATCAATCTTTGCAGCAACCTTTTCATAGTCTGGAGATTCATCAGAAGTTTTAACAATTAACAACTTACTTTTTTTAATACTAGGAAGCTTAACCAATTCTTTTGATACATGATTGGATGGCGTATCTATGGCAATAATTAAATCTACGTTTTGCGCAGCAGCTTCGTATACATTTATCACACCTTTATTCATGCCTTTTGGCTCCGTTAAGCCAATTTTAGAAAATACTCCTTTTTCAATATCTAAATATTCGTCCTCATAATCATGTACAACTAAAACAGATTTAATATTGGCGCGAAAATCATCATCTTTGTAGTGTTCTTTATAGAATGCTGGTACTAGAGCAGATTGCCAATTATTACACCACATCAGGTCAGGCTTCCAAAATAAATGAGGAAGCATAGCTAGGGAAGCTTTGGAAAAGAATGCAAATCTTTCATGAATATCTGAAATTACTCTCCCATTTTTTGCTTTATATATTAAATTTGTTAAAGGTTTAAATCTTTTAGCATCTTCTAAAAAATAAACTTGTACACGCGTCTTAGGGATAAACGCACTTTTTGCAGAAGTAATAGCGTTTTCTTTTCCAAATTCAAATGGTATTTCTCGTAATCTAATTACTTCTCTAAGGATGTATTTTCTCTCACTAACATATCCATACTTAGGTATCATTGTTCTAATATCATGTTCTTTATCCTGCAACAACAATGGCACCTTTGCAGAGAACTCAGCTAAAGATGAAGTGTTTGCAAACGGAACTATCTCAGTAGTCAAATAGAATATTTTTAATTTCATATATAAATCTAGGGGGTTATTCTAAGCTTAATTGCTTTAGCGACTCTTTAGCTCTACTAAAATACTCACTACTAGGAAAGTAATCGACCATACGTTGATACTCTTCTCGCGCCTTAATAAGGTTACCAAGACTTTGATAAGAAAGAGCAAGTTTTAATTGGGAATCATCATCTTTATCTGTTCCTGGGAAAGTAAATACTTTTTCAAATTCTAGAATGGATCGTTTATAATTTTTTGTTGAATAATAACATTCAGCTAACCAATACTGGCTATTATCAGCAAGTTCATTAGAAGGATCTTCTATGACTAAGCTTGAAAATCCTGTAATAGCTTGACTATAATCACCGTTTTGATAATAACTTAAAGCCTCAATATATTTTTTCTTGTACTCTACAGGACTAATTTTAGTTTTAACACTAACCTGTTGCTTATCAGATCGAAGACTATACATCTCTGTAAAGCTATTCGTTAGGGTTACAATCTTATTTTCAATCATAACTAATTGAGCTAGAATTTCAAAATTTGTACTATCTGTATAAATAGATTTATCTTCTAACATCCTAATTTTATTTTGAAGAGTATTTATACGGTTAATAAGTAAAATCGCAACAGAATCAGTTTGTTTTTTTGCATCAACCGTTGCTCTCAATGTATTCCTTAGATCAGGTAATAAAATGCTTATTTGAGTTTCAAGAGAATCAGTTCTTACTCTTTCACGATCAATTTTAGCATTTAATCTTTTTAATTCTCTTTTTATATCTGCCTGTTGCGCAAATGAAACATCAATAAATAGCACCATAAAAAACGCACAATAAGAAGCGAGATATTTTATAGATTTATTCAAAATAGAATTTCTTGTATGTGAATGACGCACAATATAGACCCCAATTTAGCTATCTATAGTACTAACATCAATTCCTTTTAATGTTCACTCAATTGACTCCATGCCCATTTTAATAATTAAAGAAACCATTATGTAACATGATAATAAAAAGGAACCTCCAGCTGATATAAATGGCAAAGGTAGCCCTTTTACCGGTATTAGGCCAGTTGACATTGCAGTATTTACAAAGACATGTGACAAAAATATTGTTGCAATACCAATAAGGACAAGTCCGGCAAAACGTTCATTTGAATTATATGCTAGATTGACAATCTTCATTACAAATAAACAAAAAAGTATTAGCATTAATGCTATAGTGATAAATCCAAACTCCTCACCAATCACAGAAACAATAAAGTCAGATTCCTGAACAGGAAGAAATTTTAAATGTGTTTGGGTACCCTCCCCCAGGCCCTTACCAAAAAAACCACCAGAACCAATTGCAACTTTACTTTGAATAGTCTGATATGCTGCCCCAAGTGGGTCTAATTCGGGGTTAAATAAAGTTAAAATTCTTTTTTGTTGATATGGCCTTAATCCGTTCCATAATAATGGAGCCAATAAACCGAGAAATATATTTATAAAATACAAAGCTACTCCAAATATTAGGTTTGGGCGAGCAATATATATAATAATACCCATAATAAGAGCCCATAACGTAAATGAAATAGTATGGAAAGCAGTAGCTATACTAAACATCGGAGCCAAAAACATAAACAAATGAAATGGCCTAGACCCAACCCAATATAACATAGGAAATACTGGAGTTATTAATATTAAAGCAGTGCCAAGATCTGGTTGCTGTAAAATAATCGTAGCAGGAAATAAAGCAATTACAAGAGGTAATATTAATGTTGAGAACTTTTTTATTTCAAGATTGTGATCAGAAAGGTATCTTGCTAGAGATACTACAACAATCCATTTAGCAAATTCTGATGGCTGAAAAGCAACTGGAAGTCCAATATTAATCCAACGATGCGTACCAGCAATAGTAGATAATAAAAATGGGACCGCAACTAATGCTAGAATCAAGCCATAAGCTACATATATATACTTATGTATTATATACTTTGGAATAAATAGGATAACTAAAAATCCACCAACAGCAGGAATCATAAATAGTAATTGTTTGGTAAAGGGAGTAATTGCAATAACACCAAATTGATTCACGCTAATACTAAATAAAGCTAATAAACCAATGATGGTTAAAAGTATTGGTAAAAGGAGTATTGATAATGGAAATTTTTGTGATGGATTATATGCTATTTTCAACATTATTTACAATACGATCATGGTTATTATGAAATATATATTCAAAAGCATCACCTGCAAGTGGAGCTGCTATTTTTCCTCCACTACCTCCATTTTCAATTAAAAGCACTATTGAAACCATTTTTTCATCTTTTTCTGCATAACCAGTAAACCAGGCATGATCATCACCATGAGGGTTTTGAGCAGTACCGGTTTTACCATAAACTTTTAGATCATTAATTTTTGGATTTGCAGCTGCTCCTGTTCCATTAATGCTATTTACTGTATTAAATAAATAGCTTTGAATTTTTTCCCAAGTTTGATTTTTAAGAATTATTTTGTTAACTGGTTCGGGTGTTTTATTTAAATCAAAATGTGGAATAAATGTCTCTCCGCTAGTAGCTATTTTATTAATATAGACAGATAACTGAACTGGTGTAACTAATAAATCTCCTTGACCTAAAGCCATATTTAAAAGATGCCCTCTGGACCACCCTCTACTTGTATATCTTTTATTCATATAATCTCTAGTTGGAAGTAATCCAGTTAATTCAGTAGGTAAATCAATTCCAGTTTTGATACCAAAACCAAAATTTCGACATAAGTTAATAAATCTATTCATAGAAATTCTTTGTACAGCTTGATAGAAAAAGATATTACATGATTGAGCTATTGCTTGATCTAAATTTACTTTACCATGACCGCTTGTTTTCCAACACTTAAATAATCTATCACCATATTGGTATATACCAGAACATTCAATTACCTCATCTTCTTCTATCATCAAACCTTCTAATAATGCAATTGCAGTAATCATCTTAAATGTTGATCCTGGCGGATATAAGCCATTTGTTATTCTATTTAATAATGGCTTTCTTGGATCATTTACTAAATCACGCCATTCACGTAGAGATGTATTTCCTGTAAAAATTTCTGGAGAAAAATCAGGAGAACTGACAAATGATAATATTTCACCAGACAAAGGATCCGTTATAAGGGAAACACCTTTGAATTTCGACATTAATTTTTCCATATACTTTTGCAATCCAAGGTCTATAGTTGTAAATAGATCTTCACCAGGTAAAGGTTTTATATTTTTTATACCTTTTACTGTTCCTGCTTCCCTACCAAATGCATCTACTTGAGAGTATAAAACACCTTTTTCGCCTTTGAGCAAATGCTCATATTGCTTTTCAATACCTTGCCATCCAATCAAATCGCCCACATCATATTCTAAATCACTATTAATATTTTGTAAAAGGGATCTATCTATCTCCTTTACGTATCCTAAAACATGACTCATACCTACTTTTGCTGGAAAAAATCTTTCAGACAACTGGCTATAATTAATTCCTTTGAGTTCATGTTTATGTTCTTCTATGCAGCTTAATTCATCAAACGATAAGTCCTTTGTTATTCTTGATGGTATAAATCTCCCTCTATAGTAACGTTTAAAGTTGCTTTTTAATGATGAAGTATCTGTACCAGTACAGTTACTTATAATAGAAAAATTATTATGATTTACCTCATTAGGAGACGCGGTTAAAATATATGTGGGAAAGTTATCTACCAAGATATGACCGTTTCTATCTAATATCAATCCTCTTGGCGCAGAAACAGGCATAGCTCGAATACTATTAATATCAGCTCTTTTTTTATATTGTTTATATTCAAACAACTGTATTTGAGCAAAACGAATTAATAAAATTAAAAAAATAAGGAAAATAAATAGATATGTAATTAAAAACCTTGATCTTGGCACAAGGTTCTTTGATTTAAGCATTTTGCAATTCTTTTATTGGAAAGAAATATTGAAGTATCAAAAAGAAAAATAAAGTATAAATAAATGAAGCAAACCATCTGAATATAAATTGCACCTTATCAATCTCAAATAATAGTTGGTATTTGATATAAGAAAATATCATAAAATGAAAAGCAATTAAAATTATCCACAAAAAATGAAATACAAATGGGGATAAGCGATTATATTTATTTTGCAAATATCCTGAAAGAAAACCTGTCATAGAATAAGTAAGAGGGCTAATGCCAAAGTATGATACCATAGGGGTAATATCAATCAACAAACCTATACAGAAACCTGCTATCACTCCATAATAGGGACCAAAATAAAGACCAAAGTATAAAATATAAATAACTATAAAATCTGGTCTATAATATCGAATTGTTAATAAATCAGAAAGTAAAAATTGAACTATAAAAACTATTATCAAGACAGACCATATTTTTATATCTTTCATAACTATTTATCCACTACAACAAATAAATTCATAATTGATCCAATATTTTCATTGATTTTAACTATAACAGATTTCTGAAATCTTCCTCTCTCTTCTGTTATTTTCACCACTTTACCAACTGGCAAATCACTAGGGAAGATATCGCTAAACCCAGATGATACAACGTGATTCCCAACTTCCACATTCGAATTTTTTTGTACCTCTTTTATCAAAAATAAATCCTTATCCAACCATCGCAATATGCCCGTTGAACCAGATGGCTTAATTCGGACACTTAAACGAAATGTGACATCGTTAATTAGTTGGACAATTGATTCATTTTTACCAACAATAACTGTTTTTCCAATGACACCATTAGGCGTTATAATTGGATCATTAATAGAAACTCCTGACTCACTTCCAATGTCAATTGATAATGAAGATGATAAATGTGGTGAAGCACCCATATTAATCACACGAGCAGGATATATATTTAAATTACTTTCACGCTTAAAACTTAGTAATTGTTCTAAACGATTATTATCATCAAGAAGATATCTCATTGATTCCAATTGAAAAGAGAGTTGAAGATTTTTTTCTCTTAATAATGACGCTTCTTCTTCAATCAATGTCATTGTTCGCACCCAAGTTATAGGGGAATATAAATATGAAAAAATACGATTCGCTTTACTTCTTAATAATCTAATATTATCTGAATCTCCATTAACAAGCATCATTAGAGATAATATGATACTAATTATTAATGCAAAAATATCTTTATGTTTTGTGATTATGAGGTAAAATGTCCTCATAGGTAGAAATGCTAGATTAAAACTGCTTCGTATTTTTTTATATCTTCTAAAACCATACCAGTTCCTCTAACAACGGAAAGTAACGGATCTTCAGCAATATTAACAGGTACATTAGTGCGCTCTCTAATAATTTGATCCATACCTTTAAGCTTACTCCCACCACCGGTCATAATAATTCCCCTATCTAAAATATCAGCTGATAATTCTGGAGGAGTTCGCTCTAGAGCCTTTTTAACAGCTTCTACTATCATGCTAACTGGATCTTTTAATGCCTGTCTTACTTCGTCTGAAGTAACTTCAATAGTTTTAGGAATACCTGAAACCAGATCCCTACCTTTTACCGATATTGTTTCACTCTTAATTCTCATAGCTGAACCAACAGACTTTTTTATGGCCTCACCTGTTGAAATACCAATATCAAGTTTATGTTCATTTCTAAACCATTGAACTAATGCTTCATCCATCTCATCTCCAGCAACCCTAATTGTTTCTTTTGTAACAACTCCAGAAAGTGCTATCACGGCGATCTCTGTTGTTCCGCCACCTATATCAACAATTATATTTCCAACGGGTTGTGATATATCTAAGCCTATTCCAATTGCGGCTGCCACAGGCTCTTCAATTAGAAATACTTCTCTTGCATTAGCGCGAAGACCAGAATCTTTTACAGCCCTTCTTTCTACTTCTGTTACACCAGAAGGAACACATATCACCATCCTCATTCTTGCCAAAGGGCTAATGTTTATCATTCGAATAAAACCTAGAAGCATACCATCAGTCATATCAAAATCAGCAATAACGCCATCTCTAAGAGGTCGAATTGTTTCAATATCCCGATGTGTTCGACCAAGCATTGCTTTTGCTTTATTACCAACTGCAATAATTCCTCCATCATTAACAGATCTAGCAACAATAGACGGCTCATTGATCATCACCCCTTTTCCTTTCATCCACAACAAAGTATTAGCGGTGCCTAGATCAATTGCAATATCTCCTGACAACCAAGTTAAAGGGTTGGTAATATTTGAAAAAATACTCATAAGCTATATTAAAAAAGAAATACCTCGAAATTTCCTATAATCAAATTAACAATTCAAATATCAATATGCTTCAACTATTCAATTTTTATTATTTTAATCTACTAATTCAATATTGCTCTGATCACCGATAAGCAATACCATATAATTATTCTTACTATTAGAGCTAATAATCTTAACGCTCTTTCCCAATAAAGAAGATTGGATATCTATGCCGACTGCATCTAACTCACATTTTTCCATTATAATAGAAGATTCAATTTTAGTATTCTTAATTATACAACTCTTACCTATTGAAGAAAAGGGTCCAATATATGAATCCATAATAATTGTATTATCATCAATGGTAGTGGGCCCTTTAATTGTTGAGTTGATTATTTTACAACCTTTTCTAACAACAACTTCTCCTGATATATTTGACAGGCTATCTACATCTGCATCAATTTTTGTTTTTATATTATCTAAAACTAAACGATTAGCATCCAATAAGTCTGAAGGCTGACCTGTATCTTTCCACCAACCAGTTATTTCTGAATAACTTAAATCATAACCCTTTTCTATTAAAAATTGGTGAGCATCAGATATCTCTAATTCTCCTCTTTCAGATGGCTGGATATTATTAACAGCTTCAAAAATATTACTATCATATAAATAAATACCTGTAACCGCGAGATCACTCTTTGGATACTTAGGCTTCTCTTCAATGCTTACTATTCGCTTATTAACAACTTCAGCAACTCCAAATCGATTTGGATCAGAAACTTTACTTAAAACTAGATGGCAATTTGATTTCATTCGTTTAAAATCATTAATAAAAGATTTGAGACCGCCTACAAGAATATTATCTCCTAAATAAAATATAAAATCATCATCACCAATAAATGCCTGAGAAATCTTTACAACATGAGCGAGACCAAGAGGCTTATCTTGCTCTATATATGTAATTTTAACGCCAAAACCTGATCCATCACCAAAAACATCATTAATTGATGTATCATTAGAATTTATAATAATACCGATTTCATAGATTTCTGCATCCTTAAGATAGTCTATCGCATATTGAAGCATGATTTTATTAGCTATAGGAATTAGATGCTTATTTTGTGTATAAGTAATTGGCCTTAATCTCGTTCCATGCCCACCTGCTGTTATTAACGCTTTCATCTGCCCAACATTCTACCTTCCTTGCTTAGCTTATCAGCAATCTTATTTTTATCTCTCATAATATGATTAATTGTCCATTCATTATATTGTTTCAATAAATTTAAAACTTTTAAGTGAAGTTTTTTCATTCGATCATTCTTAACCTGATATTCTCCATTAATTTGACGAACTATAAGTTGACTATCTGAATATATATTTAAATTTAACAGTTTCAACTCAAGTCCTAATTTAATTCCTTTAATTAAAGCTGTATATTCTGCTTCATTATTTGTTGCATCATCTAAATATTCGGAAAAACTATGAACCTCTTCATTGGCATTATTATAAAAGACACCACCAACCCCAGCTGTTTTTGTATTTAGATCTGCAGCTCCATCAACATAAAGGGAGAATGTTTTAACTTCATCATTCATTTCAGTAGAATCTATTACTTCTATATTCATAAAGCTTTTATTTCCTAAACCCATATCTAACTTATCGCCATGAACAATTGGACCTACTCCACTAGGTGTTCCAGTGAAAATCAAATCTCCTTTTAACAGAGGAACTCTATTCGATAGATAGCTGATTAACTCTTCAATAGAAAATATCATTTCAATGATTTTTCCACTTTGAACAATTTTTTTATTCTTTTTGAGCCAAAATGATTCGTTCCACTTTGAATTATCCCATTTATAAAACTTTGAAACGACAGCAGACCCTTTAAAAGATTTAGATAGAAACCAGGGTAAAGATTTGCTTTTTAATTTGGCTTGCAATATTCGATCAGTAAGGTCTAAACCTAGACCTACGCCTTTAATATGACTGAATGCATTATCTAGGCTAATATTTTCCCCAGATTCTCCTATTAAAACTACTATTTCTATCTCATGATGAATCTCTCTTCCATGAGGAATAATAACAGTTGAGCTTTTCGATAATGATGTAAGTGCCTTTTGAAATAAGATTGGGTCCCTAGGAATAGAAGATTGCATTTCCTTTGCATGATCAATATAATTTCTCCCAACAGCATAGATATTGGTTACTTCTATATTTTTATCATTTAATAAAACAGAATAGCTATTATTAATCATCTATATAAGAATTATTAATCGCCTTATTTATATCATCCCAATAAAAACCTTTATTTTTTAAGCGATTAGTGATTTTAGCTTTTATTTTTGTATCATTTCTAATGCTATCTTTTACTTTCCATTTAGTCATTAATTTTTTAATTAAAAACTCTTGAGGAAAAATTTCATACACAGAGGAAATAGCGCTTTCAACATGATCAACATTAAGATTGTGTGATGACATTTCAAATTTTAACGCAATAGGCCCTATTAATTTATTCTTAACCTTTTCTTTTGCAAATGCGTGAGCAAACTTTTTATCATCCAAATATCCTTTTGATTCCAGATTATTAATTACATCAATAATAGAATCTTCATTATAATTTTTTCTTATTAATCTGTCTCTCAACTCTGACGTACTCCGCATCCTATAGCTTAATAGATTAATAGCTGAATTATATATTTTTGTTTTTGATTCAGAATCCAGTATCTCATTAAGCACTTGTTCTGAAATAGTATCTCCAATATATATTGGAGTTGAGAAAAAAACATCATCAGAAATACCAAAGACGCTTCCATCATCAAGAAAAATACTCCGTCGGTTTTTCCTGCGCTTCTGT
>Ga0208764_10001870_pt1 | contig 13378 bp, 9 predicted proteins | sample ETNtaG_18_FD_185762 | JGI IMG/M metagenome (GOLD analysis project Ga0208764, IMG submission 185762) | Marine microbial and viral communities from oxygen minimum zone, Eastern Pacific Ocean - ETNP201302SV91 (SPAdes) (version 2) | ecosystem: Environmental > Aquatic > Marine > Oceanic ... | reverse complement strand
TGAAGGGCCGCAATCAGGTACGCCGGTGGAAATTTGTTGGCGGCCAGAGCAGGTAGCCAGACGACAAATGGTGGTTAATGTGGGGTCCGGTATGGTGCCTTCACCCAACCAGCATCGTCAAATCATCGACTTTGTACCCGTGGACGAGAACGCCAAACAGGCCGCGCGGGTAAGATACAAAAACTATCAGCAAGCTGGATGCAATATGCAGTTTAAATCTGCATAAGTCATTCGCGTTTAGCTTCAATTTGAGAGTGTGTAATGGATAAAACCTTCGAACCGCAGTCCATCGAGCAGCAATGCTACAAGTCATGGGAAGAGGCGGGTTTATTTAAAGCTTCAGGTAGCGGCGACCCTTATTGTATTTTGCTTCCGCCACCAAACGTTACCGGTAGCCTTCACATGGGCCATGGTTTCCAACAAACCATTATGGACGCCTTAACCCGTTATCACCGCATGAAGGGCGACAATACGCTATGGCAAGTGGGTACTGACCACGCCGGTATTGCAACCCAGATGGTGGTAGAACGCCAACTTAACGCACAAGGCAAGACGCGCCACGATTTAGGTCGCGAAGACTTCATCAAAAAAGTGTGGGAATGGAAAGAGCACAGCGGCGGAACGATCACCGGTCAAATGCGCCGTCTAGGTACGTCTCCTGACTGGTCTCGTGAAGTGTTCACCATGGACGAAGACCTGTCTAAAGCCGTAACTGAAGTGTTCGTTAAGCTACACGAAGAAGGCCTTATTTACCGCGGTAAGCGTTTGGTTAACTGGGATCCAGTGCTTCACACAGCAGTATCTGATCTTGAAGTACTAAATGAAGAAGAAGACGGCCACATGTGGCACATGCGCTACCCACTTGCAGATGGTAGCGGTGAGCTAGTGGTTGCGACAACGCGTCCTGAAACCATGCTAGGTGATACCGCGGTTGCGGTACACCCAGATGACGAGCGTTACCAAGGCTTTATCGGCAAAGAGATTAAGCTACCGATTACTGGCCGTTTAATTCCGGTTATCGCCGATGACTATGTCGATCAAGAATTCGGTACAGGCTGCGTTAAAATTACGCCTGCTCACGACTTCAACGACTACGATATGGGTAAGCGTCATAACTTGCCTATGATCAACATTCTTACCGACGATGCGAAAATTAATGATGATGCGCCAGAAGCGTATCGCGGTTTAGATCGCTTCGACGCCCGTAAGCAAATTGTTGCTGATTTAGACGAACAAGGCGCATTGGTTAAGATTGAGCCGCACAAGCTTAAAGTGCCGCGCGGCGACAGAACGGGTGCGGTAATTGAACCATACCTAACCGACCAGTGGTATGTAGCCGTTGAGTCTCTTGCTAAGCCTGCAATTGAAGCGGTTGAAAGCGGCGAAATCCGTTTTGTGCCAGAGAACTGGAACAAGACTTACTACCAGTGGATGCACAACATTCAAGACTGGTGTATTTCACGTCAGCTGTGGTGGGGACACCGCATTCCTGCGTGGTACGATGAAAACGGCAACGTTTTTGTTGGCCGTACCGAGGAAGAAGTACGTGAAAAACACGGCCTTGGCAGTGACGTAACCCTTTCACAAGACGATGATGTACTAGATACCTGGTTCTCAAGTGCACTATGGCCGTTTGCGACCATGGGCTGGCCAGAAGAAACGTCAGATCTAGAAACCTTCGTGCCGTCTTCAGTGCTAGTTACAGGCTTTGACATCATCTTCTTCTGGGTTGCCAGAATGATCATGATGACCAAGAAGTTCACGGGCAAGATTCCGTTTAAAGACATCTACATTACTGGTCTTATCCGCGATGAGAATGGCGATAAAATGTCAAAGTCGAAGGGCAACGTGCTCGACCCAATCGACTTGATTGACGGTATTGATATTGAGTCGCTAGTCACTAAACGCACCGCGGGCATGATGCAGCCTCAGCTTGCTGAAAAGATTGCCAAGCGTACCCGTAAACAGTTCCCTGATGGTATTCAGGCCTACGGTACAGACGCATTGCGCTTTACCTTTGCGGCTATGGCGTCAACCAGCCGCGATATCAACTTTGATATGGCCCGTGTTGAAGGCTACCGCAACTTCTGTAACAAAATTTGGAATGCATCGCGTTTCGTATTGATGAACACAGAAGAGCACGATACAGGTCGCGACGGTGGTGAAATGGTCCTTAGCATGGCCGATCGCTGGATTTGGGCGAAGTTCCAACAAACGCTGGTCGAGTTCGAAAAAGCGCTTGAAGACTACCGTTTCGACATTGCTGCGCAAACCGTTTACGAGTTCACTTGGAACCAGTTCTGTGACTGGTATCTAGAACTTACCAAACCTGTGCTTAACAATGACGCCAGCACCGAAGCTGAAAAGCGTGGTACCCGTCATACGCTTATTAACGTGCTTGAAAGCTTGCTTCGCTTGTTGCACCCGCTTATGCCATTTATCACCGACACTATTTGGCAGCGCGTTGTGCCACTAAGTGCACTTAAAGTGGAAGAGGGCGCAAGCATTATGGTTCAGGCATTCCCTGAAGTTGATGCAGCGAAACAAGATGACAAAGTACTTGCTGATATCGAGTGGGTGAAGAAGTTTATCGTGGGTATTCGTAATATCCGTGGTGAAATGGATATCTCGCCAAACAAACCGCTTAATGCGCTACTTAAAAACGTAAGCGACGAAGACGCGCGTCGTCTTGATGCGGCTAAGGCATTCCTAGATAAGCTTTCCAAGCTTGAAACCGTGACTATATTGAAAGACGGTGAAGAAGCGCCAGCCAGCGCGACAGCGCTTGTGGGTGAGATGGAAATTCTTATCCCGATGGCAGGGCTTATCGACAAAGACGCAGAGCTTGCTCGTATTACTAAAGCCATGGAGAAAATCGAGAAAGATGTATCTCGTACTCGCGGCAAATTGGGTAATGAGAAATTCGTAAGTAATGCGCCAGAAGCAGTAATTGAAAAGGAACGCGCTAAGTTGGAAGAGGGTGAAAAAGCCCTAGCCAAACTCAAAGAGCAGTTCGAGACCATTAAAGCGCTTTAGGTGCAGCCCCTAGAACGGGGTTTATCGATACAAATTAGAAGGGTTACCGAAAGGTAGCCCTTTTTTATTAGCGATTTAACAGGCCCTAAACATAGCGCGTTTGTTCGAAAGCCGTTCCTGCATTCTCACACTTCGCTAGGAAGCTTGCCAGCGCCTATTGAGTGGGTAACTATTTACGCGAACTGGTATACGAACCTATCTTTACGTTGGCGTTTAGAGCTGTTTGCCTAAGTACTGTTTTAACATGCCTATCAATGATTTTTGCTTTATTGGCTTGGTGAGGTAGTCGTTCATACCGGCGTCTATCGCGCTTTGTTTATCTTCCTTCATTGCATTGGCCGAAAGGCCGATAATAGGTACGCCAGTAAAGCCTTTTTCGCGGAGTTGTTTGGTTGCCTCATAACCGTCCATCACCGGCATTTGTACATCCATCAATATTAGGTCGTACTGCGGGGCATTTTCTACTTTTTGCACGGCTTGCTTGCCGTCTTCTGCAATATCGAAAGTAAGCCCAAGATTGGTAAGCATTTCTCCGGTGACGAGTTGATTTATATTATTGTCTTCTACTAAAAGCACGTGGCCTTCTAGTGATGTTGCTTCCGCTTCTTCACTAAAATGATGTCCATCATAACTTGCATCTTTAGATATCACCTGATGAACAAAACGCTCAAATTGCGCAGGTGTGAATGGATGCATGATAAGTGGGCCTTTCCATAGCGTGTCATATTTAGCTTGTAGCGCGCTGCCTGCACTTTCCATTACCAGACCTACCGACTTCCCTTTTTCTAGCAAGGTGTTTAACCAAGCAATATTCTGTCTGAATTCACTGAACTCATGGATATCTACAATGATATGTTCAGGTAAAGCGGCGGTATTTTTGGCATCTTCTATTGATAGCGTTGATTTAGTTGGCAGCTGTATCTGGTTGCAATAAGCCGCAGGCAGCAATGCTGCTTCAGTAACATAAAGGCTATCAACAGGTAGCTGGGGTGTTTGTTCAAGCACGCCAGGTTGGTTTTTAAATGCTTTCAGCGGCAGTTCAACTTCAAACGTACTGCCTTTTCCCATAGTAGAAGTGGCATCAAGGCGGCCGTTCATAAGTTCAGTAAGCTGGCTTACAATCGCAAGGCCAAGGCCGGTACCGCCGTATTTTCTATTGGTTGAACCGTCTGCTTGAGTGAAAGGCTTAAATATTCTATCTAGCTGGGCTGCACTCATACCTATGCCTGAATCGGTGATTCGCATGGTAAGGTTTAACACGTTCCCTTTTTCGTTCATGTTGCCGTCAAACTCAATATCTATACGCCCTTGCTCGGTGAACTTCACAGCATTGTTGCCTATATTCATAATTATTTGGGCAATACGCAGTGGGTCGCCAATTACTTGCGGAGGTATCTTTGGGTTTACCGTAAAGTGCACCGATAAGTTCTTTTCTTTTGCGCGTAGTGCAATGACTGCAATGAGGTTGTCGAACAGTGAATGCAAAGAAAAGCTCACTTCCTCAATCTTCAATTTACCCGCTTCAATTTTTGAGAAGTCGAGAATATCGTTAATTACGCTCAGTAATATTTGCCCAGAATACGCTGCCTTGTCGAGATACCCTTTAACAGTAGTGGACAGCTCTTGTTGTTGCGCCAGTTCTATTAGCCCGATAATGCCATTCATCGGCGTGCGGATTTCATGACTCATATTGGCTAAAAACATACTCTTTGACGCGGTTGCTTGCTCCGCTTTTATTTTCGCCTCAGTAATCGCTTTATTTAAGCTTTCAAGCTGAGAGTTCATGGTTCTTGCTTCATCTAGCAGTTTTTCTGTCTCTCGGTTTTTATCACTAAAAACAAGCGCCGCTTTTGCTAGCTTGCCAATCTCATCTTTTCGACTGCTGCCAGGAATATTGGAAATTTGTACGCCTTGGGCAAGTTTATTGAAAACTTGAGTGATAGAACGAATAGGGCCCAATATGCGAAACATGGCAAACAGCGCGGCTGAGAGGGCGAGTAGAATGGCAAAAAGAGAAAATAATTCTCCGTTACGCTGCGTACTTTCTGCCAGTGTGTAGGTGCGTTGAGTCGCGATTTCAGAGTCTGAGGTTACTTTTTTGGCTAGCTCACCGCTCAAATAGAGGAATTCATTGGCAGAACCCGCCATCACTACGTTAACCAAGAATAAATTACCTTGGGTTATCTGGGTTAGCTTAACGAAATCGGCTTTAATTTTTTCCGACAATCGCTCCACTCTTTCCTGAAGAGATGTATTTTTCGTTAGCGTTAATTTTCGTAGTGAATCTGCGGCTTCGTTGAATGCTCGAATAAAACCCATGTCGGGTTTCATCAGATATTTCAACATCGCATTTTCTGCCCGAATAAGAAGCGTCTTTGCCTGTTCTTCAGAGGCAGCAGAGATATCTCCGTTTGTTCTAGCGTCACTCAGTATCTTTTCCAGTAACGTAATATCAGATAGTGTGCCTCTTGCTATAAGGTTATCCCTTTCAGAGCGCGCATCGACAACTTGAGTAAAATTCTCCTGATAGGCGTTAAGGTGCTCCTTCATTCTTGAAAGGATATGGTTGTCTTCCTGTATTTCCTTGTCTTCGTCTACCAGGGCTAACTTGTCGAGTTTGGTGTTAATAGTCACCATGAGTCGACTGAAGCGAGTAATGGCTGATTTGCTCGCATTCTCTTTGAATATGAGCACGTTTCGCTGTAAGTCCACCACATCCCGTTCAAGTTCCTTAACAAGTGCAACATCAACTACTGCCTTTGACGCTGATGCCACGCCTTTGTTTAGGACTTCTTGGTTTTCTCTAGCAATAAACCCCTGTGCCAATATAAGCGCTATAAGAGCGAGTAGCACGGTGATAAGCTGAATTCGAATTGACGATAACATGTGAACTAAAAAAGCCTTATTCCATTAACGTTATGGGTTTTTACTTAACGCAACATTATGCAGTGATGAATTCGTACCACTTCTGCAAACTGTATTCGTAGGTTGGCATAACGGTATTCCATACGGCAACATTACTAAAACGCTCTTCATAACTCCCACCAGTGCGCTGGGCGCCTTGTCTAACACTAATATTTCCGTCGGGCCCTTTTAGCGGCTCTGATGCTACTTGCCCTTTGTACCAGTAATTCCATTCGGCGTCTGAAAGATATTGAGCTGAACGTTTAGGGTTGGAAATATAGTAGCCTTGTCTGGCAATAAATGCGCCAGGCCACCCCGACAGCCACCAATTCATATACTCATAAGCCACGTCCTTTATTCTACCTTGTGTGGCAGAGGACATGCACATTACACCGTGCCATCCGCGGTAGCCTTCTTTCGGTGCTGCAAACGTAACCGGAATATCTTGACCGTTCAGTGCGGAGACCGCAGGCGAGAACATGCTTTCGATTGCAACCCGTCCACTTTTCATGAACTCAACAGACTCAGGGACCGAGGTCCAGAATCCATTGAAATGGTTTAACTGAGTCAACTCTATAAGTAAGCTAAACAAATCATCAAGTTCATACTCGGTCATGGCACCGATATCTTGGAATTGAATGAATCCTTTAGCTTGTGCGGCAAGTGCTAAATCGAATAGTCCGATAGTGGGGTCGTTAACTATGCCCACTTTTCCTGAATAGCGACTGTCTAAAAGCCAGCCCCAGCTTTCTTCTTGCCCTTGTAGTTCGTTGGGTAACTTTGATGTGTCATAGCCAAAAGAGTCAACATTGTGCACATAAGGTAAAAAGCTAATTGTGTCTGTATGGTTGGCACCTAGTGTGCCGTCGTCCTGAACATTAATAATTTTATGCGGTGCGTCGCCAGCGCCCATTCGCGCGTTCTCGGTAAGTTTTCCGGTCTTGCTTAAATCGTTTATTTCTTCCCAATACTGAAGGCGTTTTTTCTCTATGGGCTGAATAGCGTGAGCACGCCACAATACATTAATGCTATTAGACCACTGCTCATAAAGGTCGAATGACGTAGGGTTCATCGACGCCTTTTGAAGAACGGTTGCACTGCCACCCGGCTCGAACTCAATATTAATGCCTAAGTCTTCCATGGCGCGCTGACGAATGGCTTCTTGAAGCGTGACATGAGTGCCTAATACGCGCAGCGTCGGTTTTTCTTTTCCGATTGAAAAAGGGGTAATGCCCGCAGTAAGACCAAAGGCGAGACCGCCCTTTAACAAGGTACGGCGCTGGAAAGAAGAAGCGACGTTTTTATCTGAGTTTGAAGGCATTAACGTACGTCCATAGTAAACGATGACCCTCCATTATTCTGGCATCTATTTCATAGAGTTACCAAAAAATGTTACCCCATAGTTAAAAATAAAATGTTGCTTTGACATATTTGGTAACACATCAAAATTAGCGAGTAGTTAAATTTTGTATTATAAAGATATCAAAATGATATCAAAGGTGAGTGATATGAAAGAAAAGAAAGGGTTTTCGGTAAACGGTTATTTGATGATCTGTGTTTTGCTAGTCGCACAGGTTGCTACGTTTTTCTATGCAGTGTCGGGTAACCCCGAAGCTGGTGCAATTCTAAGCGTTTTAGTGGGAAGTTTGTGGTTGGGCTATTTCATGGTGCAACCCAACCAAGCTAAGGTCATGACGTTTTTCGGCAGCTATGTAGGTACTGTCTCTGATGTTGGATTACGCTGGACAATTCCTTTGTTCCGTAGAGCTAATATTTCTTTGCGCATAAGAAACTTTGAAAGTGCCAGAATTAAAGTTAACGACAATCAAGGAAACCCCATTGAAATAGCCTCTATTGTCGTGTGGAAAGTGAGCGATACTGCTGAAGCAATGTTTGACGTAGACGATTACGAAAGTTTTGTCCGAATTCAAAGTGAGTCCGCGATCCGCAATATGGCAAGTAGCTTTCCTTACGATCCTCGTGACGACGAGCAAGCGGAAGTCGCACTTCGTAGCCACCCAATAGAGATATCAGCGCGTTTACAAGAAGAGATCCAAGCTCGCCTTGCGAAAGCTGGGATCACAATTTTGGAGTCTCGTATCAGCCACCTTGCCTACGCGCAAGAAATCGCAAGTGCCATGCTTCAACGTCAACAAGCATCAGCTATTGTGGCTGCCCGGAAGCAAATTGTAGATGGTGCTGTGGGAACCGTAGAAATGGCACTTCAGCGATTAAATGAAAAGGGTGTAGTAGAGCTTGATGAAGAGCGTAAGGCGACGATGATCAGTAATTTATTAGTTGTGCTGTGTGGTGATAAGTCGACGCAACCGGTTATTAATACAGGTACAATCTACTAGCTCGTTTTTTTAATTTAAGTTTGAAATTGTAGTGCCGCAGCGATGCACTGCGGCACATAAGGTTTGTGATTTTGGCAAAGAAAAAAGCGTATCCACTTAGGATAAATGAAAATGTACTTGCCGCCATGGAGCGATGGGCTGCCGATGACTTGCGCAGTGTAAATGCGCAAATAGAGTATGTATTAAGACAAGAGCTAGTAAAGCAGGGAAGAGTGAAGCTGGTAGAAAAAGTAGTAGTAGAGGTTGAAGGTATTGAGCCGCCTGACGGGGGAGAAAACTAAGCAACGTGGCTGGACAGCCAAATCGATGCTGAGCTGATAAGCTAACGATTTAGGTTATTAAAAGTGAGCCGTAGTGAACAATATGCTCATGTAGCGTTACCACGAATCAATATTAGCTTTTACGTAACATGATGAGGTTTAGAATGAGACTCTGTGCCAGCTCTACCATCTTCACAGGGTTCTAACCCTTCGTTATCGATATCGTCATAACATTCACACTCTATGGTATTGCGACCTTTATTTTTGGCTCTATAAAGGGCTTCATCTGCATCGCAAAGTAGTTGCTTTATGCTTGCCTCTTTTAAGTCGCTTACATATACCGCCCCCAAACTAAGGGTAACCTGTCTTCCTTTCAACGGAGGATGGGTTTCATGGAGAATGCTGACTTTCTCGCGAAATCTGTCTAATAGTTGGCGAGGGGAGACTGGACTTGTTAGTACCATACAGAACGCAAACTCTTCGCCACCTATGCGGCCAATGGCATCTTCTTGACGAAAAAATTGCTGCATTGTCTGAGCAACGATGGTTAATACGTCATCGCCAAATCCGTGGCCGTAACTATCATTAATAGCCTTAAAGTGATCAACATCGGCGATGCCAATCAACATTGCATGTCCATTGCGTTTTGCGAAGTTTAAAGACTTTGCAAATGCGTCTAGAAATGCCCGTCTATTTGGAATGTTCGTGAGCGCGTCATAATATGCCAGTTTCTCTAATTTATGATTGGCTGAACGAAGCTCGCTGGTTCGATGGTTAACCAGGCTTTCTAAGTTCTGCTTTATTTTCTTAAGTTCTGAATTGCGCTTATCTAGCTGTTCAGATTGGAACTTCATTTCGCTAACGTTACGCTGAACAGCTGCAAAATGGGTTACTTCACCGAATTCATTGGTAAGCGGGAATATGTTCATTTGAACCCAGAAAGGTGTGCCAGACTTCGTATAATTTAAAAGTGTTTCGGTACATGGGCGTTGATCAATAAGTGACTGCCGAATACGCAGCGTAGAGGCTTTGTCGGTTAGGGCACCTTGAAAAATGCGAGGTGTCTCACCCAATAACTCCTCAAGACTATATTCAGTATGTTTACACAATGCTTCATTTGCATAAATGATTTTAGGAGAAAGCGGGGCATCGATATTCTGAGCTTCCGTTACCAAAATCATATCTTGTGAATGTTGAACAATATCTTTGTAAGAGAAATCACTAATTTTTGCCGTGATATCAGTGAAATAAACCACTACAAAAGACGGTGAACTGCCATTGACCTTGTACTTTTCGGGATATGCGTTGACATTAAACCACGTTATTTTATCGGTATCTTTATTTATCGTTCCCAATATTCGGTTATTTATAGCGGTGCTAGTAGCAAGCACCTGGGCAATGGGAAGTTCGTGGTAAGGTACTTTTCTGTTTTGCATGTCAATGAACTCCCAGGAGTCCACGTCTAAGCTTTTCTCTTTAAGTTTACCTATACTCAATCGAAGTAGCGTTAACGCAGCGGGATTGGCATACTCTACAACGCCAGTAGCATTGTGAATGACTACGCCAATTTGCGTATTTTCTAATAGATTGAACAAGTTAACATTGTCGATGCTCATTGCACTACACCAATTGAAAGCGTCAGTATGTACTGTTTTCCTTGGTACATTGGCGAATCAACGTTAATTGGAAAAGAAGGTTTATATTATATAATAGACTTTAGTATAAAAAATAGCCAAAAGCTGCAGGTGCATGCAGCTTTTAGCTGATTAACTTTCCAAGATAGTTAGCAGTGTCGGCGTCTAACAGTTCGTCTAACAAGTACAATGCCACCTAATAGACACAGTGGGAGTAAAGACCATGCTCCGCCATGCTCTTCTACTATGACTACCGTATCTTCAACAACATATTCATTATTTTCACTTTCAAGGGGAAGATAGGCGAGTGCACTGTCATCATAGGCATCGGTATACGCCACAAGCATTTCGGTATCTGCATCATAAAGCTCTAATAGAATGTCGTACTCACCGGGCGGATAGCCAGAAACTAATGTGCTTTCAATGGTAAAGGTATCTGTTGAGTCTTCTGAGTAGATGTAAAATTCAGACGACACGTGAATAGACTCGTACACGTCGTTTTTGCCCAAATACAGAACCGCGTATACTGGCGCGCGAGTGAAAATGGTGTCGGCGTCAAACTCAATCGAAAACGTAGAGTGATAACCATCGTAATCAATGTCTTGCTCAAGCGTTACCCAGCTTTCATAAATCCAAAACTCATTAATACTGCTGACTACGATATCGCTAGAGGACTTACTCACGGCTAAATGCTGTTGATGCTTACCCGCCTTGGGAAGGGACTGTTGATCAGTCTCAACGTCATCAACAGATTGAGAGATTGTTTCTTCGCTTGTTAATGCACCTGAGGTTTTAGGCAGCAGCGATTCAGCGGCAACAAATGGTTTGTCGTAACGGTATTCGTTAGAGGTAACGTTTTTGTTTTGTGCGCTATTTTCGGTACTGGCATGCACAGGTGACATAAGCGCAAGCTGTAATGTTGCAATAGCAGAATATGTAGTAAGTGAGAAAAGTAGCTTTTTCATCTGTCCATCCTTTTCCAATCGATAATGACAGTGTCATTGTTGACGGAAAAAGATGAACAAAAGCTGAAGGGTAACTTAACGCCTTCTCAGTTAAAACGGTGAGGGTGCCTTAGACATCAGTCGTCGAAGTAGTGATCTTCTTCTTCGTATTCACCTTCTTCACGCGGCTCGAAGTAAGTACCCCAACCGTCGTAGGTTACATCATGCTTGTCGGCAATTTTAAGCAAGGTGTCAGAGTCCGCATTAAGTTTTTCAATATCTAGCTTTCGCTCTGCAACCGCGTCGAAGCAGAAAATGGTTTCGCCATCGTCAAGAATAAGCTCTTCTGCGTCGGTGACTTCAAAACCAGCTTTAAACGCATCAACAGCTGCCTTTTCTAGCACGTCGAAGTCAGTGCTGGCGAAGTGGTGCTCAATGGTATAGTCGGCATCGGCTTGGCTGCCGTCTTCTAGAAGGGCATCAATAGTTTCTTGGTTAAACTCGTACCACTCTTCTCTTTCATCGAACTGGGTCATAATAAACACTCGTTAGCAATTTTGACGCAAGTTTACCTGCTTTTTTCCAGTTCATCGACCTGTGTATTAAACGTATCAAACTTTTGTTTCATTTCATCGTTAAAATGCACCATCCACTCTTTAATTGTCTTGTCTTCGCTCAAAGCCTGAGGGGCGGCAATATCAATAAGCACAATGCCGTTATTCCAACGGTTCCATTTTACTTTATTGTGCAAATTGCTGGCGGTTACCATGACAACCGGTTCGTTGGTGGTCTTAGCTAGGCGAAACGCACCTTGTTTGAAAGGTAATATGCCTCTGCCATAGCTTCGTGTACCTTCTGGGAATAGCCATACCGACGTTTTCTTTTTCGCAATGCGTTTTGCAGCAATATCGAGTGTATTACGGGCTTTACCGGAATTCTTTCTATCAATCATGATATTGCCCGACAACCAATAGATTTGGCCGAAAATAGGGATCCACTTTAAGCTCTTTTTGCCAATGGTTACCACGCCAGGCAGTGCAGCTTTACAGATAGTGATAACGTCGAAACTGTTTTGATGATTGGCGATGTAAACGTAGGGCTCGTTTATTTTAACCGCAGGATCTTTCTTTATAATAATTTTGAGACCTACGACCTTAGCCATAAATGAATACATACTACCCGCAATATGCACGTTATCTTTGTGAAAAGGTCGTGCGATACAAACAATTAGCAGAACGATGTTAATGAGTAAAAAAGCGATAAAAAGCGCCGGAATGCGGAATAAAGCGATCAAAACAACTCCTAGATACAATTGACGCGCGCAGTATAGATGAAGTTTCAGCGTACACTTGTCCGATGAGTTTTTACAGTGCGGAAGGTATAGTTGAGCAATAAGTTGGAAAAGTGGCTATGTTTCTCACCTTTAGTATGAGGAAATTTTGCCGATACCCAATTACAATAATAAAAAGCGCAATCGAACCTAACTCGGTAACCACTATATGCAGACATTTACTCCAGACGACCTAGAAGAAGATATTCTTGCTGACCTTATGGAGGAAATAAACGAACTCTATGAATCAAGTGAACAAACCTTGATTGAATTAGAGCTTCGTCCGGAAGACAACGAATTGCAGCGTGCTCTGTTTCGCTCAATCCACACCATTAAAGGTGATTTAGGCCTGGTTAACTTCTCTCCCATGATCCCGCTTTTGCAGCATGTAGAGGACTTGCTAGATTATTTGCGCAAAGGGCAGGTGGCCTACACGAGTACTATGAGTGACTTGGTATTGCTTACTATGGACAGAGTAAAAGCCTTTGTAGAGGCTGTAATGGCCAATGGCAAAGCCGAGTACGATGACAATCTTCACAATCAGCTGGTTTTAGCTATCGGTCGTGTGACACCTGAAAATACTGCTGAGCATGAAAAACGCCTTACCGAAGCGGTCTTATTACTTAACCCAGCGTTAGATATTGTTGCGGATGAAGACGACCCACAAAACGTTCAGATAAAGCCCCCTACGTTAGCGGCTACAGGTATCCCTAAAGATATTAGTAGTGAAAAGAAGCAAGATATTCTATTTTTCCGCGACTTAATGCAAACCATTGAACGCCGCTCAAACTACTGGTCTGGTCGTGGTGATCGCATTGCCAAACTGGCTATGTATATTAACGACGTGGCCGAAAACCCTATAGACGAAGATCAGCTTGCCGTAGCCAGCTATGTACATGACTTCGGAATGGCC
>Ga0208764_10001868_pt1 | contig 13387 bp, 8 predicted proteins | sample ETNtaG_18_FD_185762 | JGI IMG/M metagenome (GOLD analysis project Ga0208764, IMG submission 185762) | Marine microbial and viral communities from oxygen minimum zone, Eastern Pacific Ocean - ETNP201302SV91 (SPAdes) (version 2) | ecosystem: Environmental > Aquatic > Marine > Oceanic ... | reverse complement strand
AAAGCAGATGGGTAAGGTTATGCGAAATTCAAAGCGAGCGTTTAGATTTGGAAGTCTCATGTTTAGATTGCCTAATTGGATGTTGAATGCGCTGTTCAATCGCCTCACTAAGGGCATTATTTGGCGCGCAGTGACCTGTAGGCGAATGTTTTGGATAATTTGAATTCATGCGACTGTTTTCATACTTTGACCTTTTGGCCTCCTTGTGGATTGGGCACACTACTCACTTGCGCTAATCGCAGGATTCGCTCTGACACGTTTGGCCACAGAGAAGCTGAAGGTCCGTCTCAAGGGCGGTGGGTTCTGGGTGCACCATTGGATTCTTGCAGCGGTTGCGATGGTTGGGATCTACTTTACTGGCATCGAACACCCTGCCGTTTGGGGTGGATTAACTGGTGTCGCCCTTGAAGGCCTACGAAGGAAAAATTGGGGCCTAAAGCACAAAAAATGAAAGGTTCCTCCTACGGAGGAAACATTATGGCTGCAAAGTTATCACTTGGGCCATGACCTCAACGACCGTCAACCGAACCTTGCCGCTGGCCACCATATTGGTTGCGCTCACCATGTTCCTCGGTAGCGTGCCTAGCGTGGATATAGCAGCGCTAGCTTCTTACTCAGATACCGAAAAGGTTCAGACTGAAACATTTTACTTTGATGAAACGATTTACCATGAATCTGAGAACGAATTATTTGCATCACACAGGACATTGTTCACGACTCCGAGTATACCTGGAAATGCTCCCTGGTATAATGCAGATGAGGCGACTTGCCTCGTAATCAAAGGATATGCACCGGTTTGGGATTGCAGAGATTTGGATGGTAGCCCTGGAGGTGCGCAAGGGCATTATCTTGAACACGATAAATACTCTTTCAATGTCGCAATGGTTTACCAATATAAAATCGAATATTCTGGTTCGGTTGAAATAGAGACTAGGACAACTTGGTCTTATGGCAGTGCTCCACAGACGACGATGACCGTTACCGATTCATCAGAAACCATGATTGTATCTGCAAAGGCATCATTACGATTGAATCTATATCGACATTATGTTGGACCTAATGGCCATGATTATCAACTTCGCAATGAACTTCCATTCGACTATCCTGCCCTATCAACAAGCGATATTGATGGGAGTGGAAACTCTGTTACAATAGGAGGTCAACGCTTCTACAAATGGGATCAATACAGTGTAGTTGATTCGGAATATAATCAGCAAGATGAATTGGGTTCAAAGCATACTTTAGCGGGCTCAAAAACTGTGGCGGAAATCGATTTGCTTGAATTGGCAGCAAATCGTGCCCCGAGTACGACGATTCGTTCTATCGCCACTGCATTCAGTTATTTTCTTGAAATTAGTTTCCAAATAAACTTAAATTTGAAAACTGAAATGACCAATTACGCACAACTTTTCCTTGGCATGTCTTCAGTTCAATCAATAAGAAATAGTTTCAATCATCCAAGTCAGAAAGCCGCATATAATTGCGCATTAACTAGTTCAAATTATTGTATCAAGATGGTTTCTGGACAAGGTACTCAAATAAATGGATTTTTAGGATTTTATCATCAAATAAAAACCTCAGAATCCTATAGTGCGGATATTGTAATAGGTCCAGCAGATTCATGGGAAGCGCAATTATTGTGGTCTTTCTTCACAAATCAAGACGAATGGTCAAGAACACTCTCAGAGGGCCATTTCGCGACAGCAAGCACGGGATATCACTTCACCGAAACATCTGAAACAATATCTATTGATTTGTCAGGATATGTACCTGCACCACCAAATAACGCCCCTACCATTTCGTTACAGAATTCACAGATCCAGGGTTCCAACTTGTTTGTGAACACTGGTGACTCAGTCCAACTTTCAGTATCTGCTTATGATGCCGACGGAGATAGTATGAGTGGCAGCCTATCGTGGGGGGATGGAATGGCCACAGATTGGAGTACCTCAATTCCAAATTCAGCATCCCATACGTACAGTAGCACAGGGATTTACCATGTCGGTGCAGTGGTACAAGATGATGTGGACTCTTCATACAGCGCCCCACTTACTGTGATTGTCACACCGGATACAAGTGCTCTAGAAAGTCTAAGTATTGTTTCTTCAGATTCCATGGTAGATGAAGGCGGTACTGTTTCTTTCACTTTGAGTTCTAGCAACCCATCGGCAAATCTTGATTTCGTTTTTGATGACGGCAATGGTAATTTAGAAGATATCCAACCAACTTCTGGCCATCTTTCATCCGTACAGCGACAAATCACATACGATATCCCTGGTGATTATACTCCAAATATTCTAGCTTATGATTCACAATCAAATTTGTTGGGGTATGAAGAAATTTCAATTCGCGTATTACCAGATTATGGAAATGGAACCGTGGACCCTTCACAATTTCAGATCATAGGCGATGGTGTTCTGATTGTCCTCGATGACAATGGCTACGAATTGTCTGCAGCAGAGAGGACGGAGGATTATCAAAATAGCAATATTAGTTCCATGGCACTTTTGCAAGCAGTTGCTAAAGTTGCCACTATTCGAAACGAGTCTATGGAGATTCATATTGTAGGCGACACTGATTTGGATGGAGTGGTCGATTCACCTGGGGCAAATGGCCCAGGTTTGAACATTCTACGCCATTATTCGACAGTGTTGTGGACGACAGGAGGGGATTGGTCTTCACCATTGACTGAATTTGATGAAGCCGTACTTACGACGTATGTGCGGTCGGCAGGGTCCCTTATTTTGTTCTCGCAGGACTATTTGTATAGTGTCAATGATGATGTAAATCAGAACGATTGGGCACTAGGCTCATTTGCTTATGATATTCTCGGGATTGGTAGTAGTGATCAAGATATTGGAGAACCAACAGGGGATCTCCAAATTTCTGATGGTGGCGGTACGGTAAATGGTGCTTATCTACCTCTTGCAGGAATAGAATCAATTTCAATTGATTCTCTTCAAGCAGCACCATATCAAGACCATATTAGTCGTGAAGAAAGTATGATCATGCCTTGTGAATACCAAGGCTTTGAATCCTCAAGCCTTTCTAACTCAAGGAGCACTTTTGTTGATTGCAATACGGGTGCTGATGTGACTTCTCAGTATGGCCAAGGTTCGATAAGTTGGACAACATGGTCAAGTCACTGGATGCGTGATTGCACGTACTATTATTCAGGATCTTGTTCATACAAGTCGGCTCCTACCTCCCACAATGGAGGAAAACAGATGCGTGCATATGTTCCAGCATCCAGCACGAGTCAACAAATCTCATTCTATTTCATGGTCTCAACTCAAGCAAATCACGATGAATTGCGATTCATTGTAAATGGTGGGAATCCTGTCCAAGTATGGTCAGGTTCTCAAGGTTGGACTCAATATCAATACACATTGCCAGCCTCAAACAGTCAGACAACTCTTGAGTGGTGGTATGTGAAGGACGGTTCAGGTACTTCTGGAGCAGACACAGTATGGATTGATCAATTCTTCATTTGCTGTGATGTAGGAGTTTCAGAGCGATTGACAACGCTAGAAATTCTATCCGATGGAACATCCAATTATGGTGTTGCTCATCACGCGCTTGCAGATGCCGATAATGATGGTGTTGAAGATACGACTACACATACTGCCTTCATCACTTTAGATCCCGTTCAATTTGAGTACAAATATGATTTGGAAACTACGCTTTTACAATTGGTTGATTGGTCCACGAACCGGAATCCAATCGGCTCAACTCCAGGCGGTGGAATCCATGCATCCGATCGAGCAAATTGGCTTCCCGTAGGCATTGATATGATGCATCCTTCGGCCCATTCTCAGGGTGGGGAGCAATGGTACAATGTACGGCTATTTGAGGGCCAAAATATCCTAATTGAATCTAATATCTACAACTTAAATGGTCAACCTTCAAGAGCAAATTATGATATTTACAGTTTCAAAATATTCGACCCAGATGGAGTTTCAACACTCGGTACTGCAACAACTTCTGATGATTGGGTCATTGATTACACGGCAGATAGTACGGGAATTCATCAAATTCGCATAGAATTGGATTACACAGGCACGCAGGAAACCTTACCTAGTCCTTGGTATCAAATGTCGTTGGAGACATTGAGCGACAGCTATTATCCAACCTTGGTTTTAGATGGTCCCGCCGTTCACGATGCCATTTCCCCTCAAAATTGGACGTTGTCTACTGATGATCATGATGATTACTCTTCAACACCGTTTAATTTAGGCACTTTGCAAAACGGCGAAATCTACGGTTTGACATTTACTTCTTCGGACACCTCAAGTAGCCATTCTTTGGATTACGTCCTCTTTGACGTTGGGTGGTATTCTATGTTGTTAAATCAGTCTCTAAATGGTGATAACGACAATGATGGGGATGGAATAGCCAACGATATTGATACCGATGATGATAACGATGGTATCCCGGATGAATCAGATGCGACGCCTTATGATCGAGATGGTGATGGCATTAATGATGCAGACGATGACGATGATGATGGTAATGGTATTGATGATATCATTGAAATTGTTTTCGAAATTGACTCTTTTGTTCTTGAATCAAGTTATTCACATACTCAATTAATACAGGTTTCTGGCACGAAACAAGTCGGGCTTGTAGTATCCAATTCTGACGCCTATAATCATCCTTTATTGGGTACATTTGGATATGATGTTGAACTTTGGAGCCTTCCTGCTGAAGACGATAGTGATTTAGCAACAGGTGCATACCAACTTACAGAAGATTTTGAAGAATCATTTTGGGTGTCTAGCATCGCAGATTTATCGGATACTTTCACAGTTGATGTCGCTTGGGATGAAGGAATGGTTGTAGAATTTGAATCAGATTCGATACCAATCGGGGCTGTTGCTGAAGTGAGTTGTGGCGTTGGACCTTTCAACATCATTGAACTTGAGAAGGAATCAATCATTGAGATTAATTGTGAACAGGCTCATACGTATGCAACAATCGTGATTTCTTCAGATTCTCAATTGATGGAATATTCTCTTTTATACAAGCGAAATGATGCTGTAGTTGAAATATTGATGGATACACCAATGTTTGGGATTAATCAGGTCGATGACGGTTCAGATTTCTGGAATTTAGTCTCAGCAGCTCCTGGACAATTAATCGATATTTACGGGGATGAAGGTGGCTCAATCAAGTTCTATAATCACCTAGGGCAAGTCGTCAAAACTGAAGATGTAAACCGAACGACAGACATCATCAATATTCCATCGAATGTGAGGCTATTTTCGGTATCTAATGCCGGGGGATATGGTTTCATCGTGATTGAACCAAACCACCCAACACTTGCATTGAATAATCCAGAACCGGTTGTAATTGGAGAAATGATTACCATTGAAGTAGCTTCAAGTCAAGCACACAATCTGGATTCAATGTCTAATTCAAATCGTGTGTACGATATGTGGGACCTTTCTACTCCAGTGCTAGAATTTACAACGTCCTCGCCCTACATCCTTTCTAACATCACGGAATCGACCAATACCATTGGATCATGGCCATCAGTTTCAGCATCATCATCTGCGACAATTTCGGTCAATTCCAATGATTTGGGTGTGGGGGAGCATTCTCTAACCTTTGACCTTGTATCATCGTGGTCTGGGACCAGCAGTCATGAAGTGACGTTGGTTGTAGATGACCTCGAAATAGATCCAGTGGCAGATGTATCCGATTTGACTGCGACCCAACTACCAGGTGCAATTGTGGAGCTGCAATGGAGTAATTACCCTATTTCTTTATTGCAAGACGGAGATTATGCATCCATCTATTACTGTACGGGCTCCAATTGTGACCCTCTTCAGGGACAGAGTATTATTCATTCACTTTCCGTGCCTTGGAGTGAGACATATTCGCTAACACTTACGGATGGTGAAACTTACAATATTTTAGTTCAATTGGGAAGGCCAGATTCTTCTGCGGTTGGGCAATCTGCTAGTGTGGTGGTTACTGCGGATGGTAGCGTATCTCCATCACCAATAGTCTCCGCTTTCGAAGTAACAGCGAAGGATTTAGACAGTTCAATCGACGGAACAGATGCGCTAGGATTCACATGGTCAGCAAGTGATACTGCTGATGTCTCAGGATGGATGATTTGTTGGGCAGGATACCAGTTCCAAGAATCTGATTGGAACGGCCTTGTTAACAGTGGGACTGGCTGTGTTCAAACCTATGGTTGGCCAACAGGTTTAGCAGATGATTCAAGGTCCGCAGATGTTACAGAACAGGCCATTTGTGGAGGGGAATGTAATGGCCAACTATACTTCGGTATAGCTGGCATTGATGTCATTGGAAACATCGATTCTGCGGAGGCAATTTATGTCTATGATGCAACCGATCCTACCCCGTCTCCCCCTGTTTGTTGTTTCGATGATGATGATGATGATGATGATGATGATGATGACTCGGATCAAGATTCACAAGTAGACAATCTGGATGATGACGATGACAAAGAGGGGGCTGAAGAAGAATCCAGTCAAAAGTCAGATTCTGACACCCCACAAACAATGCTGATTGTGATTGGTTCAGTTGTAGTTCTCCTCATACTACTTTGCATCGCCTCCATGATGGTCATACGCCGAAAACGGGGTGGTGAAATCATCTTAAATCATCAGATGCCATCGATGGAACAATGGGATACATCAATGCAGGGGATGATGCCAACATCCCCTCCAGTCGGAGCAGTACCAATGGCCGCCCCAATCTTTTCACAAACGCCGACGGCACCCCCAGTGATGCAACAACTAGCAACACCAGTAAGTACTGAACCAGAGGTCCCCAGTCGAGTCAATAGTTACCTTGAACTGGTTGGTGGTGGTGAATATTCGACTGATGAAAGAGGAACGATTTACACCGACCCGACTGGATATGAATGGGTTCAACTCGCAGATGGTTCGTTTGTGCGATTGAGTTGATATTTGATATCATTCCGGCTTGTGTGCAGTCCAAATTGTCGCCATACCTGGGAAGACGACCTTTGATTTCACATCCTTAAATCCAACATCTTTGAGCATCTTGACGTAGGTTTTAGTTGTCCCAAAATGTACGTAAGTCTTGGTCAACCATTTCCAGGGGTGGTCCTTCATCTTGCAAATAAATCGAGCATATCCTCCCACCCAGATTCTCATCCAAAGGTAGCCAAACCATCCGTGCACTCGATTCATTTTGGCAGGATCAACAATAATCAGTTTCCCACCTGGTTTCAAAACGCGTTTCACTTCAGCAAGCCCGGCTCTTTTGTCGAACCAGTCGCGAAATGAAAAGAGTGAACAAACTCCTTCAAAACTTCCATCCTCAAAGGGCATATTTTCAGCAGTTGCTTCAACAAATTTTGCAGGGGGGTCTCGATTGGAATTAACCCTCTTCTCTGCTACAGAAAGCATTTCAGGAATAGGATCTAGACAAGTCAATTCACGCTCTGGAATCATCTCTGCAAATGTTCCTGGCCCACACCCTACTTCGAGGATAGATCCTTCCTTGGGAAGGCGACTGCGAACCATTTTACGCCACCTTTTGTCTTGGCCCATAGTCGCAAATCGGTTGATTCTATCGTAAACTGGAATAGTGGCTTCTAGATTGCGCTGAAGTTCAGCCCAATCTTCTTGCCCCATCCTTTCGTTATCCATTGAGGAGTGCGGCTAGCCCCGCCTATTTGGTTCAATCCTCTTTTGAATTTCTTGTCACATCTAAAACGGCACTTCTCATTGTCGACAGGGTATCATCATAAACCCCTCAAAGTTCGGCAATGCCACCATAGGTGGATTTCATGAGTCGTGCAGATGTTTTACGCACTATCAGAGATGCCGAAGCCGATGCCCGCGCATCTGCTTCTAAGGCAGAGTCTGATGCTAGCAATATTTTGACAGAAGCTCGCGTTAACGCAGCAGAAACTGTAACTGAAGGACGTGCAAAGGCACAAGCAGATGCACAACAAAAAATTGACGATGCCCGAGCAAAGGCACAGAAGGAGGCTGACAAAGTATCCAAATCTGGTAACAAGGCAATCGATAAAATCCACAGTAATGGTGAAGAAAACCGCTCCAAGGCGGTTGATATTGTACTTGGAAAATTCCGCGCTTGAAATTTTATTTTAGAGAGTTGATTCGATGTCTATGATTCATACCCAACAAATGGGGCGTTTGGTCGCTGCAGGTATGTTGGAGGATCTGGATGCGACAATCAACATCTTATCTCAACTCCGTGCGTTACACATAGTTGATTATGATGGTTCGGAACAAGGGTTGAACCTCGGAACTCCTGATGGATCCACTGAAATTCTGAGTCGCGAACTCAACAAAATGAGGGCAGTTTCATCTAATATACCTTCGAATTCAAAGAATGCATCAATTGCTTCTGAAATCCGTCAGGCCTTAGACAAGGATTTACCGACAGCAGTTGAATCTTTAATAGCAAATACGGAAAGGATGGATGAAATTGAAAATATGCTTTCTTCACTTGGTGATGAGGAAAATCAACTTCGAATGATTGCACCGCTAGGTGTCGAAACTGAGTTACTTGATGGTTATGAATCATTAGCAACATTTGTTGGTACAGTAAACGATCTTACGGCGGCTAAGAAAGCAGCAAGTGATGGTATCATTCTTTCCGGTAATACTGGGAAAGAAACCATAGTTGGAGTCTTTGTCAAGAAAGAAATTGCGAAAGACGTTCAATCAGATTTGGAATCTGCTGGATTTTCTGCAATACAAATTCCTGAAGGCAAAGGAGAACCAAAATCTCGCCTCGTAGAAATTGATTCTGAGAGATTATCTTTGATCGATGAAAAGTCAACTCTTTCAGGGAAATTGGAATCTTGGAATAAAGAAAACGGTGAAAAATTCCATGGTGGGTTAGAACTTCTTGAGAGAGATCATGCCATGGCGACAGCCCCAGTCCGCCTCGCTGTTACAGAGCATACATTCCTTATCGATGGTTGGGTTGAAATGATCCGTGCGGAAGAAGTGAAATCTGCACTAGTTAAAACCTGCATCGTTGTTGATGTGGAACCGTTCAAGATTCAACCAGGAGGAGGTGGGCATGGACATAGTGATGACCACCATCATCAAGAAATGCCACCAATTGCCTTCACTAATCGTACCGCAAGCCGTCCGATGGAATTACTGACTGATGCAGTGGGCCGTCCTGCTTATGGTAGAATCGACCCGACATTATTCATGTTCTTCACATACCCAATTTTCTTCGGAATGATGTTGGGTGATATGGCGTATGGTTTAGTGACTATGGGCCTTGGTTGGATGGTTTTACGAAAGGCTGGGACTAATGAAATGATGAATCTTGGAGGTAAATTCCTGCTTTATATTGGATTGGGAACTTTCGTCTTTGGATACTTATATGCTGAATTTGCTGGTTTTGAAATATACCCTCACCATGGTAGTAACCCTGCTGAAGCATTAGCAGTACTCTACCCGGGGGTAGATGCACATGGCCACCTTTGGCATGCAAGTTTACCATTCGGCATGGAATTGGCTTTCCCATTCCATAGAGTATTAATGGCCGAAGACGGAGGAAATCTTGAGGACCTCATTTTACTTACAATATACATTGGTGTCGCACACGTTGCATTGGGTCTTATTGTTGGATTCAGAGATGTCTATCTATATGGAAATGGTCATGGCGATTCGGGTCTTGTTTGTGCCATCTTCGAGAAGGGAAGTTGGCTCATCCTACTTTCAGGTGGCTTCCTTGCAGCATATGCATTTTTGTCCGCGCCCGCGTATGAAGAGAAATGGGTAAACCCAGATCAAGCCTATCTCGATTTACTTGACCAATTGTTGATGATAGGAGGAGTATTAGTTGCAATTGGTATTGGTATGATTATTTGGATGCTTTATCGATACCATGGAGTCCCATTCCCGATAAATGTAGGTTTAGGGCCAATTGAGGCAGTTGGGATGATGCCAACAGTCATTTCCTATGTGCGATTATTCGCAGTCGGAGTGGTTGGAGTAAAAATTGCAGAAACAGGAAACAATATGCTATTTGATCCAGCGATGGATAGCATTCAGTCGGGCGAAGGCCTCTTTTTAGTTCCAGTAATGATTCTTGGGTGGTTTGCAGTGCAGATATTCGCTTGGGGACTTGGAGTATTTAGCCCTAATATTCACGCCGCACGTCTACACTTTGTAGAATGGATGCGGCAATTTTACGACGCGAGCGGCGAGGCATTCGACCCGTTCGGCTTCAAGGCACACCATGTGGAGGTGGAGTGACCGGGATATCATATTCCAGCAATATAGCTAGGAAAAAAATGGAGGAATAAAAAATGAACAACAACAACAAGACCATGAAGATTGGTTTCCGCACCCTCATGGTGCTTAGCGTACTGGCATTAGTTGCTGGTGTTGCTAGTGCACAGGGTGATGAAGCTGCAACAAGTGAAGACAACACAGAGGCTTTCGCCAAACTCGGCGCAGGTCTAGCATTGGGCCTAGCCGGCGTCGGCACAGGTCTGAGCCAGGGACAAATCGGCGCTGCTGCCGTTGGTATGATTGCCGAAGACAACAGCAAGTTCGTAACTGGCCTAATCTTTACTGCACTGCCTGAAACCATCGTACTATTCGGATTCTTGGCCCTGTTCCTGCTCTGAGCAGGATGGCCAATCGATATACGATTACTATTGAATGAGGTGAAATGATGTCGCTGAAAGCGTTATCGGAAGAGATCGAAACACGATCCAAATCTGAAGCCAAGGCGATTGCAGATGCCGCCAAGAAACAAGCAAAAGGTCTGAAGAAAGAAGCCGACTCTGAAGTCGCTGAAATCCGAGACCAATTGTTGGCGCGTGCTGAGCGTGAATCTGCTCAGTTATCCAATGAGCTTGTAGCATCTGCAAGGCAAAACAACCAGAAACGTGAGTTAATTGCAAAAGCTGCAGAACTCGACGCAACTTGGGAAGCCGTAGTCGCAGAAGTCGGCTCAGCGAAACTAAAGGGGCGCGCAGACCTTCTCAAGGCACTCGTTGCAGAAGCCAAGAAGGCTGGAAGCAAAGACATGAAACTACTCCCTGTCTCAATTGATCGAAAGGCAATTGAGAAGGTGGCAAAGGGCTTTGACATTGGAAATGATGTTGATGGCCTTGGTGGGTTTATGCTTGAGTCAAACGATGGATCGGTTGTCCTCGACTTCAGATTTGATGCACGTCTGGAGACTGCTTGGAAAAGTAGTCTTGGAGATGTAAGTTCAAAACTATTTGATTGAATTAATAATGAAAAGGAAGTGAGTATGGTGGCTAAAATCATGAATGGTCGTTCTAATATGGCCAATGCCTCTGCACGTGCTAAGGCACGTAAGGCATCTTTGATTGACGCTACCCGTATGCGCCAACTACTACAACTGGGCCCAGATACGATTGGGGCCAGTATCGGTGAGCATGGATATCGCAATGAAATCGAGGAGTATGCCTCCAGACTATCTGGGGCCGATTTGATTGAAGCCGCATTAAGCCACAATCTCGACAATGATTTGTCGACAGTTTTGGGGTTCTGTCAAGGACGGTTGAAAGGTATGGTTTCAGTCTATGTCGACCGATTTTCATACCATAATGCAAAGACAGTATTACGTGCCGTGCATAGTGGTGCAGATGTTGAAGTTGTAACTAGCCAGGTTCTTCCTGAAGAAAATTCCAGCAATAGTCGTTGGATTGAGATTGTGCGAAATGCCGACACATTGGCAGAAGCAGTCACCTCAATGTCTGGAACACCTTGGGGAAATACTCTATCCAAGCTTGATTCAGATGCTACATTGCAGGAAATGGAAGATGCTCTTGATCGTTCGTATTACAGTATAGCGCTTCAAGCCATGAGTGGCCCTGATGGCCATCCATTAATCATCCGTTATCTTCGTTCAGAGATTGATAATCGAAATATCATCAACCAATTCCGCGCTCTTCGCCAAGACATTCATGGCGATGATCGTGCGACGCTAATGATTACCGGGGGCAAGATTGGTGAAACTGCTTTGAGGCAGGCTTCACATGCAGATTCGGAAGCATCTCTTCTAGAGGCCTTCCGCCGTGCACCGACATTTGACGATACTGGATTTGAGGAGGCCCTAGCAGTTAGTGCCGAGAAAGGAACAATGGATCCTATTGTGACATTGCTACAACGCCGTCACTATGCGATTCTACGCAGATTTGCTCATCTCAATCCAATTTCAGCCTTCCCGATTATTTACTATATTGAAAGCAAAGTGCTTGAAGTACAAAATATCCGTTTGCTCGTGCGTGGTAAAGCGGCTGGCCTTTCAAATGAGGTCATTGAAGCGCACATGGATATCTGAGGTGAAAAAATGGAGATTGCTGTTGTTGGTACACCTTCCTTCACCCTCGGGTTCCAACTTGCAGGTGTGAGTTTGTTATATCACCCTGGAAATGATGAAGAGCTCACGACTACAATTCGTGACTTGCTTAATCAAAATGAGGTTGGAATTGTCGTAATTGATAGTTCAGATCTAACTCGCTTATCCGATAGGCTGCGTTCGCAGATAGCGGATAGCATTACGCCCACTGTGTTGGGCATTGGGACCGAGGAGGATAATACTCTCCGCGAGTCCATCAAGTCTGCGCTTGGCGTAGACCTTTGGAAGTGATTCCTAAAAAAAAATGGAAGTGACAAAAATGAGTGATGAAAAAGGAGTGATTTACCGCATTTCGGGACCTGTGGTAACAGCCACAGGCATCCGTTCTCGGATGTATGAAGTTGTGCGTGTAGGAAATGAAGGACTGATGGGTGAAGTAATCGAATTACACGGTGAAAAATCAATTATCCAAGTATATGAAGACACGTCTGGCATTAGACCAGGCGAACCGGTAGTACGAACTGGTCAGACATTGTCTGTTCAATTAGGCCCCGGTTTATTGACACAAATTTATGATGGTATTCAGCGACCATTACCAGTTCTTGCTGATGTCATGGGCACCTTCATCGAACGTGGTGTAGATGCTGATGGGTTAGATTTAGAGAAAATTTGGGACTTTGATGCCACAGTTTCCGTTGGAGATGAAGTGGCATCTGGAACAGTGATTGGAACAGTTCAGGAAACTGAAACTATTGTTCACAAAGTCATGGTTCCTCCAGGTCAAAGTGGTAAAGTTGCTAGTGTAGAGAGCGGTTCGTTTAATGTCACTCAGACGGTTTGTACTCTAGATGATGGCACCGAAATTCAAATGATGCAAAAATGGCCAGTTCGAACTCCGCGTCCATTCCTGCAGAAGTATGCGCCAGATACACCACTTGTTACCGGGATGCGCATTTTGGATTTCCTTTTCCCACTGGCTAAAGGTGGTGCAGCAGGAATTCCAGGACCGTTTGGTTCAGGAAAAACAGTCACACAGCAATCT
>Ga0208764_10001867_pt1 | contig 13389 bp, 8 predicted proteins | sample ETNtaG_18_FD_185762 | JGI IMG/M metagenome (GOLD analysis project Ga0208764, IMG submission 185762) | Marine microbial and viral communities from oxygen minimum zone, Eastern Pacific Ocean - ETNP201302SV91 (SPAdes) (version 2) | ecosystem: Environmental > Aquatic > Marine > Oceanic ... | reverse complement strand
GTTTTAGCTGCTTTTATACCTGTTATTATTGGTATTGGGGGCAATATTGGCACACAATCTTCAACTATTATAGTGCGTGGACTAGCAACGGGAAGAGTAGACGTTGGGAACACTTCTTCTTTGGTAATAAAAGAAATCATTGTTGGTGCAATTTTAGGTGCTCTTTATGGAGCATTGATTGGCTTTGCTTCAGAGCCAATTACAGGAACACAAATAGAAAATCTTGGTTTGGTTGTAGGGTTAAGTATAGGCTGCTCTATGACTATTGCAACGGCAGTGGGAGCTAGCGTTCCTTTAATATTAAAAAAACTATCTTTTGACCCAGCAATCTCAACTGGCCCTTTTGTCACTACAGCAATTGACATATTGGGAGTTGCCCTATATTTTATAATTGCTTCTTCTATCTTGTTATAAAATTGAATTACAAACATACAGTCTTTTTGTTTTTTATATTATTTCACTCAATATTGTTGAGTAAAAATAAAACATATAACATTTATGCTTATGACACCCTAAAAACCTTCACCTTAACAGTGAAAGACGATGTAATACTGGTTGAGCCGATTGGGGTTGGGTCATTTTTGTTAAAAGAAAGCATAGAATACAAAAATCAAGTTGATGGTGATAATTTAATAATACGGCTTCTATCAAGCGAAAAAATGACTATTGTGGATACTGTTTGGGAAAAAGAAATTTCTCTTCTTGATAGCACAAAAGTTGATGTCCGTTTTTTATTATCAGAAGAGGAAGAGATAACCGTTAACAATGAAAAAATAATTGCGCTACTATATAGAATGGATATTAAAAATCAGGATAAAGAGCTTGATCAAACCAATATGATAAACAAGGCATTAATAAATAGTTCAATAAGAAAGGTTTGGGTTGATAAAAATTCTGAATCTGTTGTTAAAATAAACATTATGTATAACAGAATATCTTATATTATCAATATAAATGAAAATTAACTACTACATCGCCTTAACTCTTTTTTTGGGTGCATGCACAGCTCCCACCACATCAATTAATATAGAAACAACCACACCTTCAACAGAGGGGTTTTTATTTTATATAGATGAGAACATCAATCTCCACAGCTCTGAGTTATTACAAAAAATTAAATTGCCGTCGGAAGACTACGTTGTTCCATCGATATTAAACTTACTTCCTAACGCAAAAAGAGAATATCGAGCAGGCACGCACGAAGGTATTGATTTCTCTGTTCCTTTAAATGCGCCCATTATGGCCGTTGCTAGTGGTATTGTGGTAAGAAGTAACCCACAGCACGTAGATGTTGATATTGATACCTATAATGCGTTTCTAGCTACATCTGCAGAGCTTAATAAAACCCCTGATGATATTTATAACTATATATTGCTTGGAAAATCTGTTGTAATTGATCATGGATATACCATTACATCAAAATTTAGAACAATTAGCGTCTATGCTCACCTGTCTAGCATTCCAGAAGGAATTGTACCTGGTGCACAAGTAGAACAAGGAGCTATTATTGGTTTGTCTGGAAACACAGGAACATCAGATGGTGCTTTAAAAAATGATAAGGGAGCACATCTACACTGGGAGTTGCATTTTGATAGTGCAAACGATCGATACTTCTTGGGTCAAAATATCCCATCCAATTACTTATATAATAATATTCAATTATTGTTTGATAATTAATAATCTGCTTCTATAGTAGAAATAAAAAGGGGCTCTAAAAAGAGCCCCCTTTATTTTGAATCCTTAACTCAACAGTTTAGAAATCAAAGGTAACTTGCATAGTGCTATGATCATCAAAGTATTCATTTGCTGTTCTCATAGCATATGAAACATGCATCATATAGTCACCTACTGGCAACGATACTCCTGCACCCATTGAAGCTCCCCAATTGGTTCCGCTCCATTCGTCCCAATCTGCATCGGAAACGTCGCCTGGTTGTTCGTCATCGCCTACAGTCATTGTAGTCGCTGCACCAACCCAAGCACTACCCAACACATACTTCGCACCAAGTGCTAAAGTATTTGATTGGTATGAGTGATTAGTAAAAGTTGCACTAACATCTAAGTTATTAAGCACTGAGTAGGTTGCAGAAAGATCTAGGCTTGTTGGCAGAGCAAAGTTGTCTGCAACAATTCTAAATGTTTCAGATGATGAACCTGATTCAGATCCCTCTGGTGTGAGGTTCTGATCAAGGTTAATACCATCGTAGTGCATTCTACTACCAACGTTCTTCATTGCAACACCTAGTGTTAATGGTTGATCTGGGAATTTGTATTGAACACCTACGTCCAATGCCATCCCTGTTGCAGATGTTTCTTCGATTGTCTCAGAAATCATCTTTGCTGCAACACCAACATTAACACGGTCAGAAAATGCTCTCGCAAATCCTGCTGTCGCTGTGAAGAAGCTAGGGGAGAATGTTTGTCCGTCTCCCTCAGGAGCAAAAGCAGTAGTTTTTGGGATATCGCCAAAGTCTAGTGACTTTAATGTCATTCCAAATGTTCCTGTTTCGCCCATCGCCATAACCATACCTGCATACATCACGTCGATGTCTGCGATATAAGATGTGGTTGAAACTGTTCCTTGTAAACCAGAGTTGTGTCTTGCTAAACCAGCTACATTAGTAAATAATGCATCTACTCCAGCTACGGTACCAACGTTTGTTCCGCTAAGAGCTACCGTTTCAGTTCCTACTGGAATAAGAAGCTGTGAGGCACCAGCGGTACCTTGAGATCTTACTGTACCAGCAGTCAATGCTGAAACCAACACTGCGCATCCAAGGAAGATTTTAAATGTATTTTTCATTTTCATTTTCTCCTTTTCCTTAATAAACGTCTAAACGTTGTTCTGGTTGAATTACAGCTAACTTGAGAATTTTATCTCCCAGGTTAGTCTCTACGTGAGCCAGGTACATTCCACTAGCAACTGGTAATTCGAAGTTGTTCTTCATATCCCATGTTGCGTGTTGTGAACCTGTATCATTGTGATGAATTGTTCTTACTAGTGTACCGTCTAATGCGAAGATACGAATTGTCGCAGGACCTTCTGTAGGTAGATGACTAAACATCACTCTACGATCTAGCGCATCACGCTCTTCTGGGTTGTACCCATAGTATGGATTTGGCCACACTGAAATACTATTTGGATCGTATCTCTTAGCCTCCATGCCTAATCCGTCAGTAGTAAACGTAAACGTATCTGCTGATGAATTTGGCTTACTCATTTCCCAAACTACAGAACTAGCTGTTGTGTAACCACCCCATGCAGCAAATCCTGCTGCGTCTGGTAGTACACCTGACCCTAAATAGTCAGTGAACATTGTTGCTGTCATATACGGATATGTGATTTGTGCACCACTTGTGGTACTGTTATCACAACCGCCTGATCCCCAACCACAACCACCTGAGGTAGTTAGGTCGTCTTCAGCAATATATTGTGCTTCTTTAGCTGGATCATATGGTGTTGCAACCATACCTACAAAACAGTAGATAGGTTCCCAACCTGGAGCACCATAAATTGGTCCTGCCCATCGTCCATCGTGAATACTAAGCTGATAATCACCATCAGTTTCCCACCAACCGGCAAAAATTTGCTCTTTGTTTCCTGTAGCAAAATTATGTCTGTATGCTGAGAATGGTGCATAACCATTAACCCATTCAGCAAGATAATCATATCCTAATGATGGGGTGCTAAAGTCAAGCTCTACGTCATCTGATTCCCAGTAATTAAATCGGTCAAAGTCACGATTATAAGGGGCAGAGTAGTGTAAACCTGCTCTATTTTCAATAATGTATCCTGTACGACCTAAACTAGCCCAAGGTACATAAGAAACCGCAGGGTCTCTTAATACTTGGTTTTCTTTCCAGCCGTGATCCCACTCACTTACTGATAGTAAGTCTTCTTGAGGACCATTAACTAATAATTGAACACCTTCAACAACTGGAGTTCCACCTGGTCCAACTTCCACGCCTGTAGCGGTGTTAACACCACCTACAACTGGGTTGTTAGCAATCAGGACTGCTCCTGTGTTGTCGTTTGTTAATGTCCAATTAACAGCTACAGTACCATCTGGCATTACATCATCCATTGTTACTGTGTAGTCGTCACCGGTTAGTTGAGAAGCGTCTACTACAACTACATCAACAGAACCTTGAGAAGGTCCAGTGTGTACTGTTGCAATCAGATCGCCTGCTGATGCTGTGTTTTCACCTGCAGTCACTGTGTTAGGCACTTCTGGTCTTACAGTTAAATATGACGGGCTACTTTCCAATGTTTTTGGAATACCGTCAGCATTGTAACCATATGCGGTTACAGAATAATAATAAGAACGATTTGTAATCAGCTTTGAATTACCATTCAATCCATCTGTTGTGATAGATTCAAAGTGTGATAATCCGCTGTCTGAACCAAACTGTGTTCTAATGTTAATATTCTCACCTAAGCCAGCATCGAATACGGTGTCATAAATTTCAGTAACACCATTTACAATATCATAGGTAGCTAGTCTTTTCTTAGCTCCAGCCCCTGATGCTGTTTCGTGCTGATAAACATTGTATCCTTCGAATACAAAGTTAGTAGGATTACCATTAGCGTCTAGATCAACTTCACTAGAAACATTGTAGCTTTCAGGAGCGTCGTCCCAAACTAATATGATTTGATCTGCTAACGCACTCGCTGTCACGTTTGGTGAAGGAGGTGAGTCAGGCAAAGCAAAGTCAATGTCATAAGCTGTTTGTGCTAAGGCATCTACTTCTTTTAGGTAAGCTACAGAAGCTAACGCGTCACCACCAGCAGCGTGGAAAATACCAAACACTACTTCTTGTGAATCGCCCGCTGCCATAGTAAATGGACCAACACTCATTAGGAAACGTCTGTCAGCTGAAGCTGCATAATTTCCGTCAACAGGGTTAGCAGTACTATGTCCTGCGGCATCGTTAGGGTCTCCATAGAAACAGAAACGTTGATCATATAGATCTCCTGCTATTTCATTTGGATACGCACTTCCGTCTTTTCTTAAACCTTGCAAATAGTAATAACCTTCTGTTTCATCAGAAGGGTCAGTGTATGTCGCATCTCCATTAATATAAAATGCAAATGATGACATACTTAGGTTCTTTTTACCTGGGTGGCGGGTACCAAACATTTTAGCACCTACTGAACAGTCTTCACCAGCGTCACAATCTACCATTGGACCTTGGAAGAAGTCATACCCAGCTGCTGGAGTACCAATGCTTAAGTTGTCATAGACACTGTCAGCACCGTCATTCCAAACATAACCCATACCTAATGCTACGTCACAACCAACAAAGTCGTCACCGGCATATCCTAAGTCAGGGTCTGACCATAGTCCCATATATGTATCAACTAGGTCATCTGAACCTTTATTAATTACTAATTGTTTTAAGAACACCATGTCACCAAATACGTCAGGTCTATCAAAACCAAACATAGTTGTTTGAATCTCCACGTTTAGTGGTGATGTTCCAAAATTCAATTTATAAGCTGGATCACCATCGTTACTAACAAACCAAAGTACTTGGTCTCCTAGGAACTCTGGATGGTCTGGACCTGCTGGTAACGGAGAATAAACTCCATCGCCATCGACGTCAACCCAAGGTGCACCAAAATCAACTGGCCATTCTTGGAAGTCAGCAAAGTCAAGGGGAGAAGCTAACATAGATTTCTCTACTTTATAGATTCTGTGAACCGCTGCTAGCGGGTCACCACCCCATGGACCTGGACCCATATCTTGTGTATAATCTCCAACGATCGTTCTAATAGAACCGTTCACTGTCGCTCCCATCCACAATGCAGATTGGAAGATTGAGTGAGCTCCTGTACCTATTGGCCATTCCAACGCTGAATCACCAGAAATGTGATAATCCAGAAATAGACCATTATTAGTTACATCGGCATAGATTTGGTTCCCATCGAACGTACCACTGGAATCCACATAATTTGATGAGCTGCTGAAGTTAGAAACATTCTTGTCTCTCGCTTCAAGGCCAGTAGTCACTGACAACAACATCACCAATGTGAAAACGGTAATATTCTTTAAGATTTTCATATTTACCTCTTTACCTTCTTATTTAATTAAAAACTAACGTTTAAACCAACTCTAACTGTACGAGGAGCGCCCCATCTTCCAGGAAATGCTAGATTGTCCTGGTAAAGTGCACCTGCGTCAACGTCAGGGTTAGTAGCTAATCTATTGGCAAGCCATTGTTGCCCACTTTCAGTTGCAACCCAGCCATCTTCAGCTACGTTACCGGTTCCATGATAAACATCATTAACCTGTTCTGAGTCTAGAGCGTTAAATACAGAAATATATGCATTTGCTGTAACGCCGCCTAATTTAATGGCTCTATCTACACGCAGATCAAGGTTAGTATAAGCAGGCATTGTACCTGAGTTTACCGGACCCTCTGGGAATTCCCATCTGTTCTCAAAAACTGTACTATAGATTTGAGATGGTGTGAATCTAGTACCACTACCAAAACTCATTACAGCATTGAACCCTGTATTAGCTAATGCACCAGTAGCATCTGGTGAACGCCAGTCAAGAATTACATTTGCAGTATGTGTTTGGTCATAGTCTAATAGATTCATCGCTTTTGGATATCCATCGTCTGTACCAATCCAAGTAACATAGAAGTTCTGTGACCCATAAGATCCAGTACCTCTAGCTTCTGAGTATGTATAATTTGCTTGCGCATACAAACCTCTAGTTCTACGCATTTCAAAGTTTGTTGTCAAACCTTGTGAGACCATAACGTCTCCATTTAAATACTGTGCCCAGTTTTGTTGAGTGTCTGCACCACCAGTATTTGTAAATGCTTCTGTACGATTTGCAAGCGTCAAGTAATCTTTACTTTCTTTATAAAACCCTTCAACCTTTAATGATGCAAATGCACCGATACGTTGCTCAATACCAATTTCATATTGAGTTGAACGCTCAGGTTTTAACGCTGGGTTTTCAGACGCAGTAGCGTTACCAGCTAAGATGTCAGCTGATAGCTGTGAGTCTGATAAATATAGATAAGACATTGGAACTGATTGCCAGTGTGTTCCGTAGTTCGCACGAAATACTGTACGATCGGACACTGGGAATGAGATACCAATTCTTGGGTGTGTAGCAGTTTCTTTCTTTGTTTTCTTCCAAACAAAGTTACCGTTACCGTCACCGTTTCTATCTACACGTTGTCTATTAAAGTATAGGTGGTTGAAACCGTCTGAGTCTCCATATCCGTCACCATCTGAGTCTGGAGCCATTGCACCAGTATCAATTGATTCCATTGAAACACCGACCTGTACCACAACATCTTTAAATTCAAGCTTGTCTTGAATGTAGAAACGTGTTTGTGTTGGTTCTGCTGGAGATAACATATGATCGTCTTGATTGTATGTTCCATTCCATTCATCACCATAAATATTGTAACCAAGATTTGTTACATATAGAGCTCTGTAGTTAATGAATCTCCAGTCTGCTGGATCACTTCCTGCAGCGATGATTTCTTCATTAGTAGCTACACCATCATAATTAGCATCAACTTGGCTAATTGCTCTAGCAACACCTGATGCAGATAGACCATAACGACTAATTTCGTGATTGTCTACTGAACCACCAACTTTAAACTCATTATAACCGATTTGGTTAGTGTAGTCAAAGCTTAGGGTGTTTGTAGTAGTTTTTCTTGTATTGTAACTAGTATACTGTGATCCGTATCCTGCTGCACCAATAAATTCGTCTGGTGATAGTGGATTAAATCCAGTTCCGTCACGTTTGTAATAATTTGCTGAACCAAATGCTTTGGTTCTTTTACCATATGCTTCAATGTCATGTAAGTAATTTTCATTACCACCTGTTGTTTCATAGGTTTGATTTGAAATCGAAACCTTAGCATAAGATAGTGGACTAATAGTATATCTGAAGTTCATATATCCCATAGCGAAATCTGCCTCGTTCACATATGAACCTGCAGTTCCACCTAGAACTCTACTCCAGCTATAGCTGTGTCCAGTATAATCATAAGCCTGTGTACCAAGCTTGACACGTAATGGACCAAAATCCATTGTCATGTTACCATTTACAGTAACACGTTCGTTGTCATCTTGTGGTTGTTGTCCGTACATACGCTCATAGTTACTATATACAACATATGTTGTGTCATAAGCTGCAACACCAGAAGCCAATAATGATGGATCTGTTTGGTTGTCTCTTATTACAGTTTCAATGTGTGCAATTTTGTTACCATTTGCGTCATTGCCGTATACAAAACCGTCTGTACCGTCGCTATAATAATCAGCAGGTACTTCAGCCATTGGCATAGCATCATACTTAGGGAAGTAACTATAAGAAACGTCACCAGCCTTTTCTTTTGCTTCAACAGACAAATATACTTTTACGTTGTCGCTGATTGGACCACCAAAGTCAAAGTTGACATTTTGATAACCATCAGAGTATAACTTGTCAGGATCAGTACTTGCATCAGCTCCCAAGGACGCTTCTACTCCTACTTTTGATCTCCATTGTGTACCACCAGTTTTGGTAGTAATGTTTACAATCCCTCCGTTAGCACCACCATATTCTGCAGAGAAACCTCCAGTTTGAACTGAAATCTCTTGTAATGCTGATTGAGAGTTACCGTTTAGCAGGTTTCCTCCACCGTAAATATCTTTTACAGGGACTCCGTCGACATAGTATCTACTATCTCCACTTCTACTTCCACGGAAATATCCATTAACAACACCTGTTTGAAGGTTAACAATATTTGATACCCCTCTTACAGCAAATGCATCAATCAACTCTTTATCAACAACACGAGTTGTATTTGTAGCATTCGGATTAATTAATGGTCTTTCTCTTGTTACTGTTACTTCTTGACCAGCAACTGAGGCAACATCTAGTGCAAAATCAACTGTGGTTGTAAAACCAACAGAAGTTCTTACTCCAGCTTCTACAACTGTTGTGTAACCGATGTATTCGGCTCTTAAGTTATAGTCACCTACAGGAACGTCAAGAATATAGTATCTACCTAATTGATCGGTAGCTGCACCTAAGTTTGATCCTTCTACAACAACGTTTGCTCCAACCAATGCATTACCATCGGCGTCAGTAACAACCCCTGCTAATTTAGCAGTAGTTGACTGTGCAAACATCAAAGTAGGAAGAACAAGAAGCGCAATTAACATACGTAGTTTTCTCATTATTCTACCTCCAAATGAGTTTTTATATACAAATTTTAATTTGTTATTTTGTTTCATTCATTTACCCTTATATATATTAATGTATATATAATTTTCAATTTCATACATACTTTTTACAGTATATATATACCACTTTTGGGGGACACGTATCCCTTCAAAAGTTAAATCCATTTAAATTGAGGAAAGTTTTTCCGGATGTCAATACTTTTTTGGTATTGGCTTCTACGTCGACAAATTAAATAAAAAAAATAAGCAATCTCTTTTTTTGCCACAATAATTGGCTCTTTTTTAAAAAATCTTGTTTTGAATTTTCCTAGCCAATTTGCTGCTATTTGATCTGCGGCGATTTATATTTTGATTAATTAGTGTCATAATCTACTATTATATCTTTGTGGTGTTGATCTAAAACCGCCGTATCAAATGTGTTGTTTTTAAGGGAGTAGTTAAAAAATTCTAGTATAGACTTGTTCATGATTTCTTTGATTCTATTTTTTGGTATTTCTCCCAGCCCCGATATTGGAAAAGTAAATGGCCTGTCTTGAATATATATTTGTTTAAAGTCTGTAAAGTCATAATGCAGGCTTTCCTTAACATAAACCATAAAGGAGTTTGAGTTGTTTTGTAAAATTGTGTTGTGGATATCAAAGTTTATTCTTCCCGATTCGCTATTGTTAATATCTCCCTCGATTTCGAGACTTAAGAATTCTTCTTGCGCTAAATGCAGAAAGGGTTTTTTTGTTTGGGCGGAAAAGGTTTTTTGGTCTAAAGGAAAAAACCAGCCGTCTAGGGCTACTGCCGATTGAATGCGCGCATCGTTTATAAGAGCGTGGTAGCTGGTCCCGGCACCCATAGAGTGTCCCATAATCCCGACTCGATTGAAATCAATCATTTGATGATAGGGGTTGGGCAAAGAAGAAAAAAGTGTTTCGTTTGAAATTGTATCTAAAACAAATGCCATATCTTCATATCTATATCTTATAAGGCGGTTTGCATAATATTTTTTGTTGTGCAAGGCCTGTTCTCTCCACGTAACATTGGATTGATAAACCACAGAATTGAGGTCTTCGTCAAACGTAATAGATGCGTTGTAGGTGTGGTTGGGCGCAATAACAACATACCCTTGGCTTACCAGCATCTCAATTTGCGAAAGATTTTGTGTTCCTACGCCGCCGTCTCCATGTGAAAAAAGTATTAAAGGAAATATTTCGCCCTCTACGGGGTGTGCGCCCTTTACTGCGTTTGACATCAGCTGTCCTCCGTGCTGAATAAGCCCTGCGGGAGCATTCAATGTTTTTGCCATAGACCCTAGGGCAAGCTTAGGGAAAACCATGTGCGTTGTTTTCTGGTGCCCTTCTTTTATTTGTGCAGGATACCAAATTTGAACTAATAGATTTCTAAGGTCAGTGGGATCAACGGTATATTGTTCGCTTCTGCTTTCATCGGTCCAAAAAAATATCTGAGTACCAATGCTGTAGGGTCCGCTTGGTTTGTCAATTGATTCCATTGGAATAGCAAGTTGTCCAACAAATGCGCAGCCGTTGAATAGCAAAAAACTTAAAAAAATTAGGGTTTTGAAAGTATTATTTTGGTATATGAAATCCACGACATAAATTACACCTTATCAACAACATCAAAAAGTGCAAAATAATAAAAACAATATTTCTGTTATAATTGGAGCCCAATGGGGCGACGAGGGCAAGGGAAAGGTTACTGATTTTTTCTCTGCCAAGTCAGATTATATTGTGCGCTTCCAGGGCGGCAACAACGCTGGACATACCATTATTTTAGATGAAAAAACCTTAAAACTACACCTAATTCCATCTGGCGTTCTGCATCCAAAATGCAAACTTGTGATTGGTAGTGGCGTTGTCATTGATCCGTCAGTTTTAATTGACGAGCTCGATTTGTTAAAAAAAGAGGGTCTCAAGGTTAATTTGTTAATTAGCGATCGTGCACACCTTATTATGCCCTACCACATTGATATTGATCATCATTTAACCGACCTACAAAACGACCTGGCTGCAGGAAGCACTAGGTCGGGAATTGCGCCAGTTTATGCAGATAAAATGTATCGCCACGGATTACGCGTCGCCGACCTTTTAAACAAGGACGTTTTTGCAAAAAGGCTAAAAAAATCTTTTACGTTTAATAAAAAGTTGGTTGAAAATGTTTTTGATAAAAAATTTAACTACTCTTATGATTCAATTTTGAAACAATATTTAAAATATATAGAGGTTATTAAGCCTTATGTTGGAAATATTACCAAAACACTAGGTCGTGCAAACAAAGAGGGTGCGTCTATTTTATTTGAGGGAGCACAGGGCGCTTGTTTGGATGTTGATCACGGGCTATATCCGTTTACCACAAGCAGCAACACTATCGCCGGCCAAATAGAGGCGGGCGCAGGAATTGGCTTAAACAGGTCTAAGCGCATAGTCGGGATTGCCAAAGCATATTTAACATATGTTGGTCGCGGCCCTCTTCCAACAGAAATTAAGCCCCCGTTAGAAGAAAAAATAAGAGAGGTGGGGCAAGAATATGGAACAACCACGGGGAGGGCTCGAAGAATTGGATGGATTGACTTGGTTCAGCTTAAACATGCAAACAACCTAAACAGTTTTACCGAATTAATTTTAACTAAAGTTGATGTTTTAGCTGGGTTGGACGAGGTAAAGCTTTGTGTTGGCTATGAGGTTGATGGTGAGAAAATTAACTATGTTCCTTCAGATTTAGAGGTTTTTAATAAAATCAAGCCTGTTTATGAGACGCTGAACGGCTGGGCTTCTTTGCCAAAAAAAATTAACAACATTGGCGAGTGCCCTTCTGAGCTCCAATCTTTTATTAAAAAAATTGAGAATTTTACAGAGACTAAAATTTCATTGATTTCTTATGGGCCAGACCGAAACCAAACATTTGCCCTATGAGAAAGCATGAAAGTTGGGACACGTTTGATTTTTCCAACCTTTCCGACCAAGAAATTAAATCAATTTTATCTGAACAAAACATTCCTTTAAGCATCGAAGAAACAAAGGTTGTTCAAAACGAATTTTTAAACAGGCCTCCTACGCTTACAGAGCTTGTGCTTTTTTCTATTCAAGGGTCTGAACACAGCTCTTACAAAAGCAGCAAAGAACACATCAAACACTTTGTAACAGATGGGCCTAACGTCATTTTGGGAGCAAAAGACGATGCGGGAGTTGTGTCTTTATCTGTTGATAGCAGTGGCAATAGGTATGGGTTGGTTGTTAGTCATGAGTCTCATAACCACCCAAGCCAAATTGTTCCCTATGAGGGGGCTGCTACAGGCATTGGCGGCAACGTTAGAGATGTCTGTTGTATGGGAGCCGAGGTGATGGCTCTTGGTGATAGCTTGCGTTTTGGTGGTGTTGATAGAAATAAAACAAAATGGATTCATGATGGAGTTGTATCTGGAATTGCTGGATATGGAAATCCTTTGGGTATACCAAATGTGTGTGGGGATCTATATTTTGATGAAGAATACAACGAAAACTGCTTAGTTACGGTTTTAACGGCTGGAATAGTAAAAGAAAAAAACGTTATTCGTTCAAGGTCGCCAAAAAATTCTGCGGGGTACGATTTAATATTGGTTGGAAAACCAACAGACAATAGTGGCTTTGGTGGCGCTAGCTTTGCGTCGCTTGAACTGGAAGAAGAAAAGAAACAACAAAACAAAGGTGCGGTTCAAGAACCTAACGCTTTCTTAGAAAGACATATTTTAAAATCCACCTATGCCCTTTTTGAACAGCTTGAAGAGGGTGGTTTAATTGAAAAAATTGGATTTAAAGATCTTGGGGCGGGGGGCGTTGCTTGTGCCAGCATAGAATTGGCCGACGCTGCGGGCTTGGGGGCTGAGGTTTGGGTTGATAAAATTCATACTAGTATGCCCAGTTTGGATAGCCACATTATTTTATGTTCCGAAACCCAAGAGCGATTTATGTGGGCTTGTCCGCCAGAGTTAACTCCAAAAATTTTAGACCATTATAATAATAAATTTGATTTTCCAAACGTATCAGTGGGTGCAAAAGCAAGTTTGGTCGGGAAAATTATTCAAGAACCACACTACACTGTTTACTCAGGAGAAAAAAAGCTAGTGGATGGTCCTATTGAAAAAATTAATGAAGGCTTTGTTTATAATCGACCGATGAAAGAAAAAGAAAAAAGCA
>Ga0208764_10001866_pt1 | contig 13389 bp, 10 predicted proteins | sample ETNtaG_18_FD_185762 | JGI IMG/M metagenome (GOLD analysis project Ga0208764, IMG submission 185762) | Marine microbial and viral communities from oxygen minimum zone, Eastern Pacific Ocean - ETNP201302SV91 (SPAdes) (version 2) | ecosystem: Environmental > Aquatic > Marine > Oceanic ... | reverse complement strand
TGCTCATGCCGAGTTGAACCTGAAGGCCAACCTAATGGACAGGGAGGAGCTGATCCTGGAGAGGGTCGGCCTGAAGGCTGTTCAGGTGAACTGGGCCCAGATTGGGGAAGCAGAGGGTCAGAGGCCGGATGACCTGACGAGGATACAGGGAGTTGACGAGTTCGCCCAGAAGAAGTTGAACGTCCTTGGGATACACACCTACGACCAGTTATCGAAAATGGACCCGCTCACAGCAGAGGTTGTCAACGACGCAATGGAGTTCACACCAGGCAGGATCACCAAGATGATGTGGTCGCAACAGGCGACGCAGTTGATGCACGAAAGAGGGCGCTGATCACTCGGCCGGGGCATAAATCTGGAATCCGCTTAGTGGCGGAGTGTATATGTGCAAGTTGATCAGGTTGGTGCTCTCCTCGTTAGAAACGCGGTGGATGTCCGGCTCTGCTGCGGCACAGACCTCACCTGGCATGTATCTCCTGTCGGAGATCGGGTATGCGAGGCCTTCCTCATTGGTCTCGTAGACAGTCTCGGTGGATACCCCAGAGGCGATCAGGAAGGCGCAGTCGCTCCCCACGTGGTCGTGGATCGGCGTATCTTGGCCTGGCTTCCAACATATGGCAACTAGCTCGTAGTTCTCGGTCCTCTTGATCACGTTCCTCTGATACCCGTCATCGGAGTAACCTATGCAATCCTCCAGTGCCTCGATGTTGAAATCCAAGGAGGAGAGCCTAGAGTCGAGTTCGTCCAGACCCGGTCTTCTGTCTATGCCGTCGAGCCAAGAAGTGAGTCCCCGGAGACCATCACATTGGGACAGGAGGTCTGCACGGACCTCGTCTGATAGTGCGGCATGCGTCACCACATCCCTCGCACGCAGGCGTGGCTCAAGACTCTTCTGACAGAACACATGCTTGCCCTTTGAAGATGAATCCGGGCTAGCCGACCAAGGAGAGGTGCCCGGTGATCTTGTCGATCTGGTCCCTGGGACCGGGGCCGATCCCTACGACCGTCTCAGTCCCGGGTGGTATCTCAGTATGCCCCGCGTCGGTGACCAAGTGGCAGACCAGGCCCGCCTTCTTGGCTCTGGAATGGACCTCCTTCAGTGAAACTAGGTCAGGGACCTTGCAGACTATCTTCCTCGCGCCCCTCCTGAGGTACCTATCCAGTGACCTGGGGCTGCTTCTTTTTGCAGAGAGAACGCACTCCGCTGAGGCGTGAGCGCATTGCGCGGCGAGCTTTCCCTTCGATAGTTGCAAGTCCTGCCTAGTGACGAGGACCATGGTTAGTTCATCAGTTGGGGGCACGATCTCTCACCGCTTCGAATGACGGAGAAGAACGGTGCCTGTGCATCATATCGCCCAAGGGGGATGCCATCCATGCAACGAACAGCACGTTCCCAGCAACGTGGTACAGGTCAAAGGCCAGGCCGTTCAACAGGTATGGTATCAGCATCGATGGGCCTACGTCCAACAGTATGCTCAGTGAGACGAACCAGTTGAATGCCAGTCCGCATATCGCTGCTATTACGGCCAGAAGGCCGATTCTGACATTCCCCTCTACGACGATTCGATTCGCTGAAATCGCACCCACGAGAGCGACTCCGCCCCAACCGATCGCCTGGAAAAGTGTCCAGGGGCCATGTCCGAGAAGCATCGCGTTCGATGCTAGTGCGATGATCGCGGCGAGTGCAATGGCACGAGGCGCCCCGAAGTACGCGCCCGCCAGCAGGACCAGGACAGTTACCGGCTGAACATTTGGGATTGGGTCCAGGAGTATCCTGCCCGAGACTCCGAATACTGCTAGCAGGAAGAGCATCGCCCACTGGCTCTGGTCCCTCAAAGACCGCTCGCTCCTAATCAGAGAAATTACGATAATCGATAGTATTGCGATATTCAGGAAGAGTGACTGGATTGGCGACAGTGCAACATTATGGAAGTCGTACAATCGCTCACCCCGTTCCTCTGGTGTGCCCTCATCACTTCATACTTGCGAATTTCACCATGTGCCGATGCTCCATGAGAGCACGTCCCCCTCGGACATCACCAAGTCTCCAATTCCAGCTGTGGAAGTGGCGCCATTGTGATCCAGGTGCCAATACGCCCCATTGAAGTCCCCCGTCATGGTATCTGCATTCAGACTCCCTATGGTATGGACGAATGCCCCCCATTGTCCAACGTCGTAACCGACCGAAAGGCCCCCATTTGCCAGTCTTGTAGAGTCCATCATGAAATCCAATCCATTGGAGTACCCCTCGAATCCACCGATGCAAGCTCCGGTACTGTTGAGGTCCTCGTTCACCCCCAACTCAGCCCCATCGGACCCAATCATAGTGACGCCCTGGGAAAACTCGTCATGCGGCGAGGACGCTGGGAAGTGCACGCAGATAACCTGTTTTCCGTCCCACTCGGTTGGTAGGCCGTCGTGTGCAGATTCATTGTCGTCTATGAATTTGGAAGCCTCTTCGGAGAGCCTGTCCTGGATGGAGGGGGAGACTAGTATCAGAACAATTAGCGCTACGACGGATGCCGGTTTCAGTATGTCAGACATGGGTTCCGATGGTGGAAAAAATAGGTCTATGAAGATAGTTAACAATCATGCAGGTGGGAATTATCAATCCTTACCCGTGGAATCAGTCGATTTTCTCATTGATCCTATCTCTCAGTATCTTGCTGACCGCCTTCCCGTCGGCCGAACCGCCTAGCTTCTGCATCACCATCCCCATCAGGGGCCCGACAGCACCCATTCCTCGCTCTTCGATGAAGTCGGATCTCTCGCTGATTACTGCATCTACTGCCTCCTCGATTGATGATGTGTCAGCGGGGAGGAAGCCCCGGGACTCGGATTCTGATGACATCCACGAAACCAATTCCTCGATGGGCGCCTCTGAGGATTCAGCCAGAAGAGTCTCGGCCCCCTCCCTGGTCAACAGCCCCCTTTCCCGGAGGTGGACCGAGGCGGCCAGCGCGTGTGGCCTGTCGGTGCCGCTTTCCAGCAGAGCGCTTGCCCAGGCTTTCGGAGGGAGCTCGAGGGGGCCCTCGATGCCTTGGAAGAGAAGATCGTCGATCTCGCCGTTGAGTAAAGCCTCGACTTGGTTTGGAGACAGGTCAAGGACGTCTAAACGCTCCTTCCTCTCTTGGGCGGTCAATGGCAGGTTTTCGCAAATAGAGCTCCACCTGTCATGAGGGATCTCCAAGACCGGGATGTCTGTCTCGGGGTACATCCTGGCACCCCCGGGGAGGGGGCGCAGTGCCGTGGTTGTCCCATCCTCTGGCTTCCCCTTGCGAATGACCACGTTTCTGACCTCCTGTGGGATTCTGTGGAAGGCCATCCTAGCTCTGTTCACAACTGACTCTAGTGCTAATTCACCCTGCCACCTAGGAGCTACGCATAGGACGAAGGCGTCCCCATCTGAGAGGGCCAGCGCGGCCCTAACTGCATCGACCTCCTTGGTCCCTATCCCATATGCGGGAAGTTCGTCGGAGTGGAAGATGCCTCGCACCCCAGCTAGTTTGGCGGCGCTAGCTAGCTCTCTCCCCAGTCTGGGCAGTTGAGCACCGTTTTCGATAGCGTCCTTCTTTCCGAGGCGGCCTGAGAATCCAGGCAGGCGGATTCCGAGGACCGAGGACCCGGACTCCAGGGACGAAGAGAGCATTTCTGATTCGCAATCGGAGAATATCTCGGAAACCTCATGGATATCCAATGGGATTCGGCTTGATGTGGCAAGTTGGACGCGGTTTTCGACGGGTTTCGAGTCCATCTTCCTATCAGGCGGGAGCGGGGGTAGTTCTGCTTCGCTGCGGAGTTCGTTGGCGAGGCGGTAGAAGTGCAGCTGGCGGGCCATCTCAAGACGGATTATCTGAGGTATCCAATCCAGATCCTGGCATCCCTTGATCTCGACCCGGTCGCCACACGCGATGCTGACATTGAGGTCCTGCCTGATTGAGCCTAGCCCCCTCCTTACCCTGCGTGTGTCACGAAGCAGACGCCCAAGGGCGATCGCGGTTTCCTTTGCATGCTCCGGTGAGCGCACATCCGGTGCCGTTGCGACCTCCACCAACGGGACCCCCAACCTATCTAGGTTGTAGACGACCGTTTCCCCCAATTCACTTTGCTTGGTGTCCAGCTTCCTAGCTGAATCCTCCTCCAGTGAGATGAGGTCTATTCCCACCTCGGCCGAGTTTGTCTCTATCTTTCCATCCGTTGCCACTATCGTTGTCCTCTGGAAGCCGCTGGTATTGGAACCGTCCACCACCGTCTTCCTCATAGCCTGGAGGTTTGGTATCGGCTTTGCATCCATCAGTGCGGCCATAGTCAGGACCACGTCCACTGCCTCTGGTTCGTGGTTTCTGGGAGGGGATTCATCCAACTCAATCAGGCCCGCGTTCGGGGGCTGGACGTACTCGAAAGTTCGATTCCTCCTCTGCTCGAACCTTGCTGCAACATCGGTCTCGCCGCCCTCACCTCTGGAGGCTCGTAGCCTCCTAGTGGATCTGGGCCAGTCGGCGGGGATATCCTCGGACTTGTGCTCATAGAGCTTGCTTGGCATTCTGGAGTGGAGTTTTGCAGTGTCCAACTGCTGGTGTATCTCGAGGCCACACATGAATCCCAGGGACACTGGGTCAAGCGCTTCTGGTTCCTTTATGTCTCCGATTGGCTCCATTTGCATTACCTAGGGAGGGGGTCGGACTCATAGGCTCAGCGGGTGAAACGGTACGTGTCGGTCGATGCTTCGTACAACTCGCCGGTCTGGAGCATCTTGCTTACTACTCGGTCTACCTCGTTCTCTGAAATCTTCCTCGGGAGAGCGAGGTTGTATATCTCAGTCAGTTCTGCCTCGCCCTTTTCCGAGCAGATGTCCCTGACCATGTTCATTATCACGGAGTTGTTTGAGCGGGCCTTCACAGAAACCCCCGAGTGAAGCTCTGATTCGTCTTCTATTCCGGACTCTTCCCTCCAGTGCCTGAATACGGCTAGGGCTACCTTGGCGTTTTCCACTGTGGCGACTTCCTGGAGGTGCATCCTTGCATGGGCCTCGGTCAGGCGGATCAGGGCCTCCAGTGCTCTGGCAGTGATCGGAATCACTGTGTCCTTTTCCTTTTCGGACTCGTATTGGGATGCCCCTTGGTCCTCTCGTCCGAAGGACTGTCTCTCCTCGGTGTAATACTTGAGTATCGCATTCTTTGCCTCTTGGTCCAGTTGGGGGTGGATGGTTCTCTTTGCGAATGCGATGTACTTCTTGAGGAAATTCTGGGTTAGGTGTTCTTTCCCGTCTTCAGGGGTGACTATGAATGATTCATCCTCTGGTTCGGATGGCCCCAGTTCGATTGAGTTCTCCATCAGGGCCTCGCTCTTCCCAGTTGTGCGGTTATCCAGGATGTGCCTAGCTATCTTCTCGTCATCGTGAATCCTAACCTCGTCCCTGATCATCCAAATAATGTCGAATCTGGAAGCCAATGGAGCAGGTAGGCCAGTCTCATTGAATGATCTCATGACGCTCTGATTTGGCCCTCTCTTGCTGAATCTGCCATCCTCTGGGTTCGCAGCCGCAAGAATTGCGCATCTGGAGTGAAGTGTTGCGGTAATCCCTCCCTTGGCGACGTGGACCTGCTGCTGTTCCATGGCTGGGTGCATCATCCTCCTGTCGTCAGTAGATATCTTGTCGAACTCGTCGATTGCGGCGAGCCCCCTGTCAGAAAGTGGTAGCACCCCTGCCTCTAGGGCGAACCTCCCATCGCCGAATGCGTCCCTAACTGCAGCAGCGGTTAGCCCAGCACCCGATACCCCGCCACCAGTAGCGAACCTCCCCCTCGGGGAGAGCGCTGAGATGAATGAGAGCAATTGCGATTTGGCGACCCCCGGGTCACCCATGAGTAGTATGTGGATGTCTCCTCTGGACCTGGTCTTGTCATTCAGCCTGCGGGACACGCCTCCGAATAGTTGCAAGGCGAGCGAGCGCTTCACATGCCCTAGAATCCCGGTCGCGAAGATGGAGGGGGCTATGGAGTGTTGAATCAGGGACATCAGGTCCTCCCTCTTCGAGACCTCTAGGATTCTGGCGCTGTCCTCCTCGTCGATTGCGATCTCCGTGAACGGGGTGCTCTCGTGCTCTGAGCTAATCAGATGGAAAATCACATCGAACATCGGTGTCTTCTTGCGATTTCTAACCTCGCTTCTAACGACGGGGATGACGTTCGCGGTTATTCTCTCTCCGGGGAGGTGCTTGTTGACCTGGTCACCCTCGATCAGCACCATCCCCCTTCTTGGCTGTGCCCCGCTTGGGACATACTCGGGCTGCTCTTGGATCTCGATCCATTGGTTGTTCACCATCCGGGAGCTGATGAGTATCAGGTCGAACCTGGTTTGTGCTTTGGGGAGTCCGCAACCATCCCCATCTGGGCATTTCAGGGGCTCCTTAAGCTCACGCTCGTTCTCCTGGTCTACTTCGATCTCGACACCGCATGACTCGCATCGGAAGACGGCTCTGTGTATCCTTGGCTTGATCTCAGAAATCTTGGTCACGATCACATCTACGCTGCGCAGTTTGTCTATGTCGGAGCTCCCGATTTCCCTCAGGGGGACACGGGTGTCGCCGGGGAGTTCACCGACTCTGAGCAATGCGTCTATTTCTTCCCCCCTTTCCCTGCAAATCTCCATCAGGGTCTTGGATCCGGCAGCGAGAACCTGCTTGGGATACTGCAGTACGTCCTCGGCGAAGTCCGGGTCGAAGGTCTGGAGCTCGTGGAAAGGGACGGAGAGGAATGGGAAGTTTGACTGCCTTGACAGCAGGGTCATCACCTCTGTCTCCTTTGCCTCCTCTAGGAATGTTCTCCATCTGGCAGAGGCGTCATGTGCTGCCATTGTCATCTGATTTGCCACCGGGCTTTGCGAGTCGGAAGACACGGCCTATGAACAGTATGGTCGGAAAATCGAACCCCCTTTCTTCCAGTGGAGAAATGTTGTACACTCAGGGCTCTTTTCTTGCAATTTTACACTTCTACTGGAGTTGGTTTTGGGAGGACTCCGAGTGAATTGGTAATGGTGAGTTTGAAGTCTTAGACCCGAATGGGCACGCATGGAGCACCGACGTATAGGCCGTGACCTGTTCATCCGGCTCGATAAGGGAGAGGAATTGCATACCTCGATTAGGAGCCTGAGCGAACACGGGATTAGGGTTGCTGCCCTCACCAGCGGCATAGGCAGGGTCCGTAACACGGCGATAGGTTTCCTAGACTCTGAGGGAGTCTACCAGAAGGTAGTTGTGGACGAGCCGATGGAGCTTCTCTCGATGCAAGGAAACCTTGCTCCGGGACCAGATGGTCCCTTCTCACATATTCACATTGTTGCCTCGGACGATGATCATGTGGTCAGAGGGGGGCACCTCTTCGAAGCCACCGTGGAGGTAACCGCTGAGATCCACATGAGGGTCCTGGGAGATGATTCGACCCCGATGGAGCGAGAAGAGACCGAAAGCGAGTTCCTCAGGATCTCATTCTGTGACTTGGGGGAGTAGTCCTGAGGGTGCTTTTTGCGCACGGGTTCGAAGGCAGTCCCACTGGTTCCAAACCCACTTACATGATGGAAGCCCTAGGGTGGGACGTCACCGCACCAAAGATGTCTGAATTGGGCTGGAGCATAGCGAGTCAGACGGAGGTACTCATTCGCCATCTCGACAAAGGGGATTTTGATCTGGTGGTTGGATCCTCAATGGGTGGGCTTGCCGCGGCAAATGCATCCTCGATGAGGCCACAGGCGGAAACGAGGCTGCTGCTGATAGCGCCGGCATTCGGGCTAGCCGAGAACTGGGAAGGAATGGAGGAAGCAGGCAGAAGCGCATGGAAGACGACCGGGGAGAGGAGATACACCGGCTACGAACTGGACATAGTGCTCCCATGGGAATTCATGGAATCGGCCGAGAAGATGTCTTGGCCCAGGCCTGCGCATCCCACTGCAATAATGCATGGCAAATACGACGAGGTGGTTCCAATCAGCTTTTCTCGCAAGGTCGCAGAGGGATGTGAGAACGTTAGCCTCCACGAGACGGATGACAGCCATCGGATGAAGGAGTCGCTTCGATTCATTCCTGAAGTCGTTTCCAAGTTGATGGAGGGCTCTGGCATCTCTTTGGTCGAAATAACGGGAGAACATGGGGAGGACCCGGCAAACGAAGAGGAGAAACTTGAGGTACCCGAGGAACTATCGACAGAGGTGAGTGAAATCGGAGGCGAGGGGGGTGTTTCCGACAGTCAAGCCGATATCGAGCAGCTAGAGGCCGAGATGAAGAGGCTCGAAGCCGAGATGGAGAAGAAGAAGGCGGCTCTAGAATCCTCAAAGAAAGAACCCGTTCCAGAAGAAGTTGAGCAGGTAAATGAGAGCCTGGTCGATGAGAAGGAGCGATTGTCGATAGAGGCGAGTGATGCGATTGTCAAGGCGGAGGAAGAGGTCGAGTTAGCCAAGGAAGAGGCGGCTGAGGCAATCAAGAGGGCCGAGCAAGAGGAGGCGGAGGCAGAGGAGGCGAGATTGGTCGCTGAGATGGAAGAGGATGAGGCTAGGGAAGCCAAGGCATATGCTGAGGCGGCAAAGAGGAAGCTCGATGACGCCCTCAGAAGGGCTGATCTGGCTGGCAAGGACGCAGAGCAATACACAGAGGAGATGGAGAGGGAGAAGAGAGAGGGCTTGATCATAGAGAGGGTCACCAAGAGAGGCGATTCCCTGGACTGGTCGAAGATCGGCATTTCCGAAGGCAACAACCCCGATGACCTGACGCTGATCAACGGAATCGAAGAGTTCACGCAGAGGAAGTTGAACGCACTGGGGATTTTCACATTCAGGCAGATTGCCAATATCGATTCGAAGGCTGGCAAGGAGGTCAATGACGCCCTCGAGCTTCTTCCCGGCAAGGTCGCGGAGCTGGCTTGGGCCCAACAGGCCATCACCATGCTTGAGCTTAAGGGGGTCGACGAGATGGCTAGCAAACCTGAATTGGATGACGACGAAGTCATCGCAGACCTCAGTGCGGCCCAAATCAAGTGGGCGCAGATTGGGAAGGCGGGAGACAGGAAGTCGGATAACCTGATGCTGATCAAGGGAGTCGACGCAGAGACGCAGAAGAAGCTGAAGGTTCTGGGGATTCGGACCTTCGATCAGCTCTCAAAGATGGACAATGAGACTGCTGAAGCAGTGAATGGCGCGCTGGGCCTGATGCCGGGAAGGGTGTCGAAGATGATGTGGGCGGACCAGGCCAAGACTCTGAAGAAGAGGTAGTTTGGCACTCATTCCCCCGTTGATCCTAGGAAGTACTCGCCTATCTCGGGATCGGTCAGGATGTGCTGTGCATCGCCCGTGTGCACCACCTTGCCGTTGGAGATGATGTATCCACGATCGGACCTAGCGAGGGAGAGCCTGGCATTCTGCTCGACAATCAGGATGGTGATGCCCTCATCTCGAAGGGAGTCGATGCTCTCGATTATCTGCTGCTGGTAAAGGGGTGACAGGGCTGCTGTCGGCTCGTCCAGAAGCAGGAACTTGGGGTCGGAAATCAGTGCTCTGGATATTGCCAGCATCTGCCTCTCCCCGCCTGAGAGGGACGCTGCGAGGTCGTACTCCCTGTTCCTCAGGTCTGGGAACATCTCAAGGGACCTCTCGATCCTCTCGCCCAGAACTCTCTGCGAGAGTGAGTTTCCGCCCATCTGGAGGTTCTCCAACACGGATAGGGACGGGAACACGTTGTCCACCTGTGGGACATAGGCGATGCCGTGGTTGACCAGTTGGTCGGTCCTCCATCCGGATACCTCCTCGCCCCTGTAGAGTATTCCTCCTCGGTAGTATGTAGCGATTCCAAATATCGTCTTGATGAAGGTTGACTTACCACACCCATTCGGACCTATCACGGTTACGAACTCGCCCTCGTCGACGTACATGTCTATCCCATAGAGGATCTGGACTGACCCGTACCCCCCTTCCAGGCCGCTGACATCCAGGACTCGGGTCACTCTTCTTCACCTCCTGATTCTCCTGCAGCCCCTAGGTAGGCCTCGATGACGGCCCTGTTGTTGCGAACCTCGTCTGGGGATCCTTGCATCAGCACCCCTCCCTCGTTCATTACGATGATCCGATCCACTCCCTGCCTGAGGATGAAGTCCATGTTGTGCTCGATTATCAGGACGGTGATGCCGGTATCGTCGACCAGCTTCCTGAGGTTGTTGAAGATCTTCATCGCGAGTGGCCCGGCCACCCCGGCTACTGGCTCGTCGAGCAGCAGCAGCCTCGGTTCGCCCATCATTGACCTGCCGATGTCAACCAGCTTGCTCTGCCCGCCAGACAGTTCGCTGGTCAGGTTGTGGGCCATGTGAGGGACCTCTAGCTGGTCTAGGACCTCGTATGCCCTGGAGAGTCGTCCCTCTTCGGCGGGGTTGGCTGGGAACAGAAGCGACTTGGCCAATTCTCCGATCGATGACCCAAACTGGCCTCTGGGAGGGACTAGGAGATTCTCTATCACGGTCATCTCCCTCCAAAGGTTGGTGTGCTGGAAGGTCCTCGTCATCCCGAGCTTCTGGATCTGGTCTGGCCTTAGTTCGGATGCGTCCTCTCCGAAGATCTCGATGCTGCCAGAGGTCTGATCCAGGAGGCCGCTGATGCAGTTGAATGTCGTGGACTTCCCACACCCGTTGGGTCCGATCAGGCCGACGAACTCCCCCTCCCCGACCGTGAAAGAGACGTCCCTCACGGCAACCAAGCCGCCGAATTCCTTCCTGAGGCCTGAGACCTCGAGGGCTTTACTCACTGCCTGACACCCCCTCTGGCCTAGATGGCCTCACAGGCACCTCTGGCAGCAACCCCTTCGGGTTGTACTTGAGGGAGAACAGCATCAGGCATCCGATTAGAAGTAGCTTGACGTATAGCATGTCGGCGGTGACGTTCCCCCCGAAGTAAGACTCGTCGATTGACCTCTGGCCAAGTGCGACGGCTGTGAATGCGAAGATGGCTGCACCGGATGCCCCGATGTCCATGAGCCTCTCGGACCTAGTCGCTAGACCGAGCAGCGCGATTAGGGAGAATATTCGGAATACCTCCCACTGGCTCGTTACGAGCCACTCGAATAGGCCGTCGATTCTGTCTGCTACGGAGTGTAGCGGGAGGTCGGACGAACCCTGGCCGGCTACCAGCACGTTGAAGACGAATTCCATCAGAACGATGATGAAAGCGCCAACGACCATCCCCCTGTTGTTGGACCTGCCCCCGATGACGAAAGCGGCCCAGACAAGGAACGTGGAGCGTGCTGGGGACATGAAGGTGGGCTCGAAGCCGGTCAGCTTCCAAGCCCAGAATGCGCCGGCTAGACCTGCTATTGCGGCCCCCAGGGCCAGGCTCGCCGCTTTGTGCGTCAGGACGTCGTGACCATGGTGCTGGGCCACCTCTTCGTCCTCCCTGATTGCCTTGAGGACTCGTCCCCAGGGAGATGAGATGAGCACAGAGAGGAGCCTCCAGACCACGGCTACTGCGACTAATGACATAATCATCAGTAGGAACATGTAGGGGGCCGGTTCGCCTAAACCGAGGAGGTCTCCAATGTTGGCTGCCGGCGTGTCTGATAGGGCCAAGTCATCCCTGCAGTCGTCTGGTCCTGCCCAAGCCGAGTCTGGTCCCGGGGTCCTGGATCCGCAGAACCACCAGTTCTCCAATGGGAGGGGGTAGGAGGAGATCCCTATGGCCGACCCAACGGATCCGACCCTTAGCAGGGGCTCTCCTGCGAGGAGGACCCTGACGATCTCACCCAGTGAGATGGTGACGATTGCGAAGTAATCCGTCCTGAGACGGGCTGTGGGATAGGCCAGTGCCCACCCAAAGGCGCCGGCTAGAGCTACGCCGAATATCGTGGCCGGGAGGATCCCCCACTCATACCCATGGAGCCTCTCAGGGGCTGTCAGTATTCCCACCGTAATCGCCCCGACCGAGACGAAGAAGATGACGCCGAAGTTGACCATTCCCGTGTAGCCGGTGTGCAGGTTGAGGGAGAAAGACATCAGGATGAAGATAGATAGGGACAGAAGGACGTTCGAGACCTGCAGGGTCTTCTTGAATCGGAAATCGTCGGATTCGGCGATTGGCAACCAAACCAGGAACATGATCAGAATCACCATCAGGACGAAGAAGAGTGCCCATGATCCGAAGGCGCTCTCTCGGCCGTATAGCTCGGCCTTTCTCCTCCCATCGGAGATCCTGGAGCCGAGTAGTTTTCCAGAGGCGTCGGAGGCCTTCGAGTAGGCGCTGCTGCTAACGATTTTGCTGGTCGCGTTCTTTCTGATCACTGAAGCCCAGCTATAGAGTCCCGCTTGGGACTGACGGACCAGCGATATTGCCCCCTCAACGGCAGTCTTGTGCCTCATATCCAATTCTGACCATTTCCTCCTCGCCTGCAGAATCGCCCCGGATATCGAAGAGGAAGCATGGTCCCGTGCCCTCTGGAGGGTTGGCCACTCGATGGGCTCATACGAGCCCGATAGCATCCTGAAACCCTCGTATGCAGAGTAGAGCCAGAGCGCCACTATCGCAGCGGGCCAGATTGCGTCACCCAGGTCGACGATGAAATTGACGAAGTCGATCTCGAGACTCATCATGTCGAACCACGAGGAGTCGATTTCCGACACTTCGGTGTCGAAGTGGGGGGAGTCCTCCACAAGCAGCGTGCCGTCGTTCCTTCCCGTCAGGACAGCCAGGTTCGTCTCTGCCGAGGGGCTGGCATCACAAACTTCGGAGCATGAGCCGTCGGCGAACGAGTTCTCCCCCACGAATACGCTGAATCTGTGGAATGCATAGGCTGCGAAGGCGGCTATGGAGAAGTTCTGCATCCTGCTCACGCGATTCCTCCACCAATGGTGGAGGCCGAGGATGCCGGTAGGCAGTATGGCCAATACCGCTGCCGTCTTGATGTTCCGATCGGAGTCGTCGGCCTCCCTCTTCCTCAGCCTCTCTATCTTCCACTTCTCGTAAGCATCCCCGATCCCCTGGGGCATGATCATCAGGATGGCGATTAGGAAAATGTACGGCATCATTGAGTCGAGCGTCGTGAGTGCCGGCCTCCCTAGGGGGTACCCTATCCCGATTGTCACCGGCCCAGAGAGGGCCCTGACGAATCCCACTACGATGGAGCCCACCAATGCACCCGGGATGGATCCTATCGTCCCTAGGACGATGATCGCGAATGAAGGCAGGAGGAGGGTGAAGGCCGTTTCCGCGCTGAATCTCAGGGTCATGGCGAATATGGCCCCTCCGATCCCCGACAGGCCGGCCGAAAGGAAGGCGCTGGTCATGTGGACCCTCTCTACGTTGATCCCGCTGCTTGCTGCCAGCTCGGGGTTATCAGCCACCGCCCTCATCCTCCTACCCAGCCTGGTC
>Ga0208764_10001865_pt1 | contig 13391 bp, 8 predicted proteins | sample ETNtaG_18_FD_185762 | JGI IMG/M metagenome (GOLD analysis project Ga0208764, IMG submission 185762) | Marine microbial and viral communities from oxygen minimum zone, Eastern Pacific Ocean - ETNP201302SV91 (SPAdes) (version 2) | ecosystem: Environmental > Aquatic > Marine > Oceanic ... | reverse complement strand
TTGAGGAACTGTGTAATCCACCTCTCGATGAGGATGGGAAACCCGAACGCGAAAGCATGATCGACTTCACCAAGCGAATGATCAGCACCCGTGACTTTGTGATGGGTAAAGCCGAAACGTGGGAGGATTATGAAGAGCGTGCTCCAAAATTTGCCATCTCCTCCCGGTTATTCCTGATGGACCAGGAGGAGCCTTTGCCCGAAGGAGTGCCCGTCTTGATGGTGGATGCAGGTTTACTCGGGGACAAGGCAGTGTACTGGGCAGACCAACTTCACCGCGTTGGCCCGGCCCTCTCATGGTATTGCCGTCATTCCCTAAGAAGATCTGAAAACCCAAAAGACCATGATTTGGGCGACAAAGCCATCAGCCGCCTGCGGCTATTGGGAACCCAAATCACCGAGACAGGCACCATGGCCTGTGCTTCGCCCGTTTCGCGTGTCCTGGCCTATTCCCGTGCCAAGGCCCGCGCGCTTATCCCCATCCTAACAGCGGAACAAAAGCACCTGGGCGATTCCATCCGTGCAGTGGTGCTTTGTGACTTTGAGAAATCCTCCGCAGTCACTGCTGAACTGGATCATCTACTGGATGAGGAATCAGGCGGTGCCATTGCCGCATACCGGGAGCTTTTGACTGATGAAGCAACCGATAAACTCGACCCGGTACTCTTGACGGGTTCTTCAGTCCTGGTCGATGACGACCTGAAAGACACGTTTGAATCGGCTGCACGCCACTGGCTGACCAGTAACAAGTACTCGGTGGATTTTGTGTGGGAGCAAAAGGCAGGATTTTATCACCTGTTGGCCAAGGGCGGTGACTGGTGTCCCCGGGTGTGGATCGCGATGATCACCGACCTATTCCAAAAAGGTATCACACGTTGCCTGGTGGGCACGCGAGGACTACTGGGCGAAGGCTGGGATGCCAACAGAATCAATGTCCTGATAGACCTCACCTCAGTAACCACTTCCATGACCATCAACCAGTTGCGAGGCCGGTCCTTCCGGCTGGACCCCAAGGCCCCCAACAAGGTCGCCAACAACTGGGATGTTATCTGCATCGCCCCTGAGTTCAAAAAGGGCCTAGATGACTACAAACGTTTTCTCAAGAAACACCAACACCTCTTCGGGGTCACCGATGACGGAGCCATTGAAAAAGGTGAAGGCCATGTACACGCCGCCTTCACGTCCATCAAGCCTGAAGGCGTGGAGGAAACCATGGTGGATATCAACAAGAACATGCTCGAACGCGTAACGCAGCGTGAGCGTTTCCGGAAACTCTGGCGCATTGGCGAACCTTACAATCCCACTCCCATCAAGGCGGTGGAAATCCAGATTGGCAGGGATCCAAAAGCTGTCACCAAATTACCCCCCTTCCCACCATTTTTATCTCCCGGCACCCGTGAAGCCTGGACCGATGGCACTCTCTCTTTGGCCATTGGGCGCGCAATCATTGGCGCCTTTGGAGAGAGCGGCATGCTGGGTTCCCTGAGCTACGAGGAGGCCCAAGAGAGGATTCATTCGGCTGAACGGGCTGGTGGATATGTGCGGGTTTTTCTCGAGGATTCAGATGAAAAAACCAACGAGATGTTTGCTGAAGCCATGGCCCAGGTGTTTGGCCCGATTGCCGGAGCACGCTACCTTATCCAACGCGAAGCAGATTATCGCTATCAGGAAAGCCGCTATGCAGACACCTGGGTCACCAGCCAGTTGCCTGAGTTTGTGTCTGAATACATCGTTGAAAACTCACTGGAGGAAAAATACCGAAGGGAAGTGGTCAAGGTACATGCCGTGCCCCGTGAACTGGCACGCAACAAGGAACGCGCCGAAAAATTTGAGGAACAATGGAACCACCACGTAAGCCCAGGTAACCTTTGGTTTTATAAGGATGACGGCACCAAGAGCATGCTCAAGGAAGCGGTTGAGAAGGGTTGGCTCCCTTACGATACAGTCCGCCAAAAAGAGGTATTCATGTAGGGGAATAAAATTGTATTTAAAGGATTCATTAAGATGGAAGAACCCCAAAAAGATTTTAATAAACTAAGTGTTCGGGAACTTAAAAGTGAACTGGAAAAGGCAGAAACCAGGATGAAAGATTTAAATGAAGCAGCCGAACTGGCCTTTAAAGTGATCCGGGAAAAAGAAAATGCGCTCCATAATGAAATCTCCACCTTAAAAGGAGAGATCAAGAAACGTGGCAGCAGGGATTTAAATGGCTAATAACAGTTGGTATAGGCAATTGAGGAAGTAATCCGCATGGGATTAAAGTAAAGAGGCTACTTCACTTCTTGGGTTTGCCGCGGATGTCGCCGTTTCGGCTGCAATGCTCTGGCAGGCTTGGTCGCGTTGTATTGAATCGCACCGATATCCCAGTTGCCGGTCTTAGGCAATGGACGACCGTCGAAGTCCGATTTATAGAACTCGCTGAGGTTGATCGCTTTGCCGCGTAATGGGCTATCTGCTTTGAGGTGATAATCTTGTTTCTGCAGATCGACAAGGCCCGGATCGCCGCTGCCTGCTTGGCTGCTGTCACCCTTATATTTAGTGCCGGGAGATTTGTACTTTGAGTACCAGTTGGCTGTTTTCAGGGCGCCACCCGATCGATTGCCGGTATAAGGAGAAGACGAATAGATAAACAGATTGTTTCTGAAATGGGCCCCCGAAGGTTTACCAACAGGGCTCCCGCCCCGGACATCAATGCGGGCACCGGCATTTTGTGATCTCCCGAACCCATTGTATCGGGCTATCGTATTGTTATCGAAATAGATACCAGTGCATGGTGCCAACATGAACAGCCATGACTGTCCATCGTAGCATACATTGAAGGACACTCTCCAGTTATAGATTTCCTGCCGATACCGCGGCCAATCGTAGTCCCAGCTGGATTCTAAGAATCCAGCATTGCCTTCCGAATAGTTATGGTGAATGTAGATATTTTTCTTATGATATCTGCCACAATCTATTTCGATGGCGCCGCCGTCTGAGCCCCATGGGCTATCTTTGGTCCCAAAGTTCTTAATTGTGTTATATGACACTTCTTGGTTTCCGATGTTTAAGTGTATCCCCATCGGCCCCCAGCTGCTTTTTGACGTTCGCCACAGTGCATAACTCGGGCCATCCAGATAATTCTCCGTTATCAAGGTATGCTCGCCAGCTGACATGATGCCCTGACCGGTCTTGATGAATTCATTGTTTCGGATAATGCAATGATCCGAACCGCGATCGATACGGAGCGCGGCCAGTCTCGTCATGATGAGCATCCCCGATACGTGCTCCCCCGGGGTATCGTGAAAATGCAGGTTTTCCACAATGATGTAGTCGCCGCCAAGGATGATCGCGTTGCCGCTGGCATCGCGGGTAGTGGGATTGGTAAACTTGGGCAGCTCGCCCGCTCCATAGGAAGTCAGCCGTATCGGCTTGGTAGCTGTGCCAGATTCACTGATCCGAATATTGCCAGAGAAGGCAGATCCCTTCTTGAAGTGGACTACATCTCCCGCCGCCAGTGATACCGACTCCGCTTTCATATGCGACTTCCACGGCTTGCGTATCGAGAGACCGTCATTGTTATCTGATCCGTCAACCGAATCGATGTAATAATCTGCAGCACTGCAATGTGTGACCAGGGTACAACTGACAGCGAGGAATAGCGCCAAACCTTGTGCTTCTTGGAGATGTCTCATGGCTTTAAGCCTCCAATAGTTTATGCTGCCGCCACTTTAAGGAGTTCTTTCTCAGCTTCCTTGGTCCAGATGCCTGCATCCAGTTTTTCGGCAACCGTCGGATATTTCCCGGCCAATTCAGAGAGTGGAGTCAGGGGCAGTTCCTTTAATTGCGGGTACACAATAATTTTTCCGGCCAAACTCCGCGCTTCCACTGCGCGTATCCCATCAATCGCTCCAGCCATGCCGCTGACTGCATCCACTGAGCGGTCGGTATTGAGTTGGCCTGACAAAACCTTTTCCAAAACGACTTTCATGTCCGACAAACGCGAGCCGCTGGTGCCGAACATGAAACAGCGGTTGGCAATGTAGGTATCCAGATCAATCTCCTGTTTCACGCTGGCAGGAATGCCGGCAAATATATTGATCAAGGCCCCTTCAGCACTATCCTTCACTGCCTGGGCCACCACTGCGCCCACCGGGGCCATGATGGCGAAATAGCTGAATTTATCGGTAAGCGGTGTTTCCTGCGGGTTAACCAGTGAGAGGGACACACCGCGTTCCTCCGCCAGTGAGTTTACCTTTTCACCCAGTGAGGCGAGCCGGTCATCATCAAAGTCGGTCCCAATCACTGAAAGATTTTCTATACCTGAGGAAACCAACCGAATGGTGTGCATCTGGCCCATCGGTCCGGCCGCACCGACAATGAGGGCATTGTCACCAGAACGGGCTTCACCGGTTGCAGGAATATTCTTGTAACTCTCGACTGCACTCGTGCCGGCGGTTCCAATCCAGCGGGTCATCCCGTAATGGGTCCGGCCCACTCCCACTGATACCTCTACACCAATGGTTTCACCGCCCAGAACGACGTTGATAATGCCATTGGCAGCGAGTTTATCGTTAAGCACTTCGATGGTTTCCTTGCTTGAACCAAAATACACGATGTCATCAAAGGCCTCATCAGCCAGCCCGGCTACTGAATCGGCTGCCTCAGGCGTAGCCCCGTGGCCTGCAATGGCCTCCTCCTGGCTTGGGTCGGCGCAACAGATGGTGATGGAGCCGGGACCGCCCTCTGGTGAAAAGGATTCTTCAAGACCTTCAACCACCCGACCTGAATCGGCGACGACCAGTAACCGGCTGCCAGCTAAAATGGTGTTTCGTTCCTCGGTAACATAAGAGCACTCCACACAGGCCCATGGTTCAACCAGGGCAATCGACGAAGAGCTCATGTCCTTTTCAACCGGAAGCAAAAAACTCTCATCGAGATTCGGGTCCACGATCACCCGTTCATCCATCAGCACATACTCCTGCAGTCCGCCCTCGATGTTATAGCCGAAGGCAGAATTGGAGTCGGCGGTCTTGAGCCACCGGTAATCGGTCTGGACCAAAACCTTTTCGCCCGGTTTATGCCGCGAAACCTCATCCCCAGAGGAAACGATGGTGCAGAATACTTCATGGCCGGGCACAGTGGGATTATCCCCGGGTTTGTAACTGCGAAATTCCTCCAGAATGGAGGGTTCAATCCCCGAGATGACCTCGCTTTTGCGCACATGCCCATCAAACTGCTTGAGGAGTTTAAGATCTGAGAAACACAAACCCACCGCATCAATCTTGCCTATCATCTCGTGCGGGCCGGGAGTGTACACCTCTTTTTGATTATTGAGTTCCAGTTTGTCAGGGCCAACCAATTGAATGGCACATTGTGTTTGGGGAATTTCTTGTTCCATAAATTATCCTTTAGTGAAGCATGACCTGACCGCCAGACACAGGCAGCGCTTGGCCGGTTTCATATTTTTGTTCGATTAAATAATAGATCGCCTTCATGACATCAGGCGTAGTGCAGCCGCGGCCCATGGGCACCTTGGATTCGTAAGCGCGTTTTACGTCTTCAACCGTTTTGGCTCCGGGTATCTTGCCCGACTCCAGATACTGGGCAAACAGGCCGTTATCCGGATCTGACCAGAGAGGGCCATCAAAGAAATTACCCGGGCAGATGGAATTCACCTTGATACCATCCTCAATGAGTTCCAGTGCAAAAGACTGGGTCAGGCCAATGCCACCAAACTTGCTGCCGGCATAGGCCCCATTACGGTTGGAGCCAACCAAACCTGACTTGGAATTGATCTGAATAATGTCGCTGGAATAATCGCCGCAGGCCTTATGCTGCACGGCAAAGATTTGAGACGCTGCCTGTGTGCACAGGAAATATCCACGGTAATTCACCTCAGTTATAAAATCAAAATCCTTTACAGGCTGTGTTTTAACGCTCTCGGCCTTGACCACACCCGCATTGGAAATAAAACCATCAAAGCCACCGAACGTTTTTACCGTTTCACTGATCGCAGACCGGATGGAGGCCAGATCGGTGACGTTCATGGCAACTGCCATTGCACAATTGGTGCCATATTCTTTTCGCAGTGCCTCAGCCTGATTCTCGGCCTCAGTAACGTTAATATCAGCGAGCACCACACGCGCGCCCTCCTTGGCTAGGTCCTGAGCAATCCCCAGCCCGAATCCCTGCGCCGCCCCAGTTATGATTAGCACCCTGCCAGCTACACGACCCGGTGTTGTGTCATCCACTGGATCAATCTCAAAGGCACCTACCCCCTCCACACTGACTGCCTCAACATCGGCCACTGAATCCAACGCCTTGGTAGCCGCCTCAATCACGACTGTCTCATCCATGGGTTCTGAAATAGAGAGGGCAACCGCGCTGCGATCAGTCACTTCAACAAAGCGAACAACCGGATAACGCTCATCCTTGCCCAGCCTTATCCGAAGTACCGGCGCGATTAAGTTAATCATTTCTTCTATGTCTGCTGCCATAAATCAAAACCCCTCTTCTAAAGTTTAACCAAAATATTTTTCCAGAACAACCGCTCCTATCCGGCTAAAGCGCTCAATGCGATCATTAGCCTCATCCTCTTGCCCATCCACAAAACCGTCTTCCCCGTGCGCCTTCAGGAAGGCGTGGGCTGCCAATACACAAATCCCTTCCTTAAAGATCGCGTCAATCTCCTCCGGAACCGCTTCACCCCCCACGCAGGCCGGTTTTATCGGCAAAAGATCCAGCGTATTATGCTCAGTACCCGCCACCACGGCAATTCCCGCCTTTCGGATTGCCGAAACATACTCGGCCAACACCTCAGCACTGTTGCGGATCGTGATGAGCTCCACCATGGTGTAATTATTGGCCTTGAGCGTTTCAATTAATCCCTTCAGCGGCGTTTCATATTCGCACCGCTTCTTGGATCCATCAGCCAGGACCGGGTAACACGGGATACCTCCCAGTTCAACGATGAGCTCCTTGGCTTGCGCCAAATTCACGAATGTCTCAGGCACAAAACAGATCTTGCCCGCCTTCATGAGATTTGAGCGGATCTCATTCTGAACACCAACTGCATCCGAAGATTTGGATTGAGGAGGATTTCCAAAAAGATCGGTCAACTTTTGTTCCCGCTCATCCTCAGGTATCTTGTCAAAAAAGACCTCCTGAAATGCCTGGGCAAGATGCCGTTCCTGCAAGGTAACAGTATCGGCGCTGCATCCGTGCCGCTTAACCACCCGCCCGATCACTGCCTGTTCATCAAGGGCCGTATCAATACCGTGCTCACTGAAGACACCGGCCATCTTTAGAGCCATTTCCCGCATCCGCAACGTGTCATTGGTGCGGATGCCACTTAATAACTCGTCTGCCCTGGGAGAAAGTTCTTCAAACCGGCTAATTCCCTTGCCACAAATGTAATGACGACCCGGATTACCCGGATCATTGATCCGTATGTCTTTTTCCTGCAGGTCAGTTTCAAGGGCAATGATCTCGGTGCCAAACAACGGAAAGACCCCTTTGCCTTGAGCCGTTTCAGTAAACTTCTGGTACACCGAATAATCGTAGTAATTGCCGCAACCCAAAACCTGAACCCCCTGATCAGCAGCAAGTTCAACAGCCTGCTCAACTGTCTCAAAAGCCGAGAAATTGGGTGGCAAATGAATGTGTGAATTGTAGGTAAGCGATTCGGGCAAGGCGGCACTACCTGCCTCGGCACTCACCGCAGCCACCTCACCGAGTTCTTTCAGAAAATCTGTTGTCTGCATTGGGGTTTTATCCATGGATAAGAATTAGCTACCTACACTCCGTTGCGGTTGCGCCGTAAAAGTTCTCCCGTTGTCGGGTTGGTCGAGACCTGATGGCCGGGGAGCGGAATAATGCGTTCATGGATGGCGTCGAGCATCCAGTTGGCCTGCGGGAAGAAATCCTCCTCCACCTCGGCACAAGGCGTGATCCAGTTACGTGAACCCACCACCACCGGCGGTGCGTCCAAATAATCGAAGGTGAGTTGGCTTAGATTATTGGCAATATCCTGCATGACTGACCCGCGCTCACACGCATCAGAGGAAAGTAGAACCTTACCAGTGCGCCGAACTGATTCAGCCAAAGGCTCGTAGTCGAGCGGATTGATCGAGCGACAATCGAATACGTCACAACTCATGCCATAACGTTCCTGCAATTGATCAGCGGCCTCAAGTGCCCGGTAAAGGGTGGCTCCTACGGTAATCAGAGTCAGGTCGCTGCCTGAACGACGCTTAGCTGGAGGTCCCATAGGCACCTCGTAATAGTCTGCAGGTACCTCGTGCTCAAAAAGTTCACCGATGTCATACAGTCGCTGGCTCTCAAAGAAGACCACCGGATCGCTCCCTGCCAGAGCGGTATTAAGGAGACCCTTCGCATCGTAAGGGGTGGCGGGGAACACAACTTTCAGACCGGGAATGTGACTAACGACCGCACACCAGTCCTGTGAGTGCTGGGCGCCATATTTGGAACCCACCGACACGCGCAATACCACCGGCATTTCCAGGATTCCCGCACTCATGCTCTGCCACTTGGCGAGCTGGTTAAATATTTCATCGCCGGCCCGCCCCATGAAGTCGCAGTACATCAACTCGACCAGGGCGCGCCCGCCTTCCAAGCCATAACCTACAGCAGTCCCCACGATGGCGGCTTCGGAGATAGGTGAATTGAAAAGGCGATGGTAGGGCAGGGACTCGGTCAGGCCGCGGTAACAGGCGAAGGCTCCTCCCCAATCACGGTTTTCCTCACCGTAAGCAACCAAGGTGGGATCTTTTTCAAACCGGTGCAAAATGGATTCAAAGATGGCGTCGCGATATTGAAACACCTTGTTCTTGGAAACCGGTTTTCCATCCACAATGCCTGTCCGTGACTTTCTGGCAAGAGCCTGCACGCGGGGGTTATCGTCATGTGGGAGTAATAACTCTGGTTCACGCGATGTATCGTAGCTTTCACGCGGACGATTGGAGAACATAAGATCGCCAATGGTTTCCGAACCGAGCCGGGGCGATATTTCCAAATCGGTAGCCAATCGGCAGGCCTTGGCCATGGCCGACCGGGTCTTTTCACCGATTGCCTCAGCGGCCGTATCGTCCATCACACCAATGCGTTTCAACTCTGCAGCATAGCTTTCCAGAGGATCAATCGATTGCCAGGATTCGACCTCTTCCTTCACACGATAGGAGGAAGCATCGGAAGGCGAATGACCTGAGAAACGGTAGGTGATGGTTTCCAGGAGAACAGGGCCATCGCCTTTTTCCAGCAGCTCGCGCTTGCGACGAATGGCATCCACCACGGCTAGAGGGTTGTATCCATCAACACGCTCAGCGTGCATAGCATCAGGGCTCACCCCAGCTCCCACTCGGGCAAGGGCGTCAAAGGACATGGTCTCGCCTGAGGTTTGGCCTCCCATGCCGTAGAAATTATTCATGAAGTTGAAGATGATGGGTAACCCGCCTCGCAGAGATTCATCCCAAAGCTGATCAAACTGCCCCATGCCGGCAAAGTTCATGGCCTCCCAGGTGGGTCCGCAACCCATTGAGGCGTCCCCTATATTGGCAATGACCAGTCCACCCTTACGATTAACCTTCTTGAAGAGGGCTGAACCGGTAGCGATATCAGCCGACCCCCCCACGATGGCGTTATTGGGATAAACTCCAAAGGGAGGAAAGAAAGCATGCATGGACCCACCCAAACCACGGTTAAATCCGGTGGCCCGGGCAAAAATTTCGGCCAGAGAACCGTAGAGCAGGAAATCACGGGCCAACTCCTTCACGCTGCCGGTGCTTTCCTTTTCCACCGCCTTAAGACAATCACCACCCAGGAACGTTTCCATTACCGACTGCAGATCGTTATCCTCCATCTTGCGAATGGCGGAAGCTCCCTTGGCAAGAATCTCGCCATGCGAACGGTGCGAACCAAACACGTGATCATCAGGATCCAGTAGAAAAGATTGACCGACCGCCGCAGCCTCCTGCCCGATGGACAGGTGGGCAGGCCCCTTATGGTCGTACTCGATGCCCTGATAAACGCCCTGGGTCTTGATCTCCTGCAGCATGTTCTCGAATTCACGAATGAGAAACATGTCCTCATAAATTCCCACAAGCGCTTCGGCCCCGTAGGCTTCCAACTCCTCCTCAGGCGTTCCGGCGTATTGGTTAAGTGGAATCTCAGGGCAAACCAGCTTGCCGCTTTCGCGTTCCTTTTGGGGTTCAACTATCTGTGATTTGGGCATGATTAAATAAAGTTATGGTTATGTGTTTAACGAACGGTCATGAAGACGTCCTTGATCACTTCGGAAGCAGTGGGGTGCGGGAAAACAATTTCGTCTATCTCTTCCTCGCGTAATTCGGTCTCGAGCATGGTGACCGCGCCAAAGATCATTTCCGAACAGGCACCGCCAATCATGTGTACACCAAGCAGGCGCCGCGTACCCTCCTCGATCACCACCTTACACAAGCCACGTTCCCCCGGGTGTTCAGCCAGGTAGCGTGCATTGACACTCATGGGTATTTTACCGGTAGTCACTTTCAGACCACGTTCAATAGCCTGCTCCTTGGTCAACCCAACCACCGCCACCTCCGGACTGGTGTAGACGACTGAAGGAATGGTGTCATAACGCATATGGTCTTTCCGGCCGGTGATATTATGAACCACGACTTCGGCCATACGACTGGCCGCGTGAGCCAGTTGCGCTCTTCCGGTAACATCGCCTGCTGCCCATACCCCGGGCACGTTGGTGGCGCACCGCTCATCCACCTGGATACCTCCGCGCTCATCATAATCAACCCGCAGCTCCTCCAAACCGAGATTAGCAACATTGGGTCTACGGCCAGTGGCTACGAGAACCCGTTCGCCTTGGGCGACCTGGCTTTCGTTATTCACTGAAAATTTCACTTCACTTTGCGAAATTTCCTCAACCTTGGCCCCAAGATGAAAGGTAACATTCTTATTGGCCAATTCACTCCGCAGAATTTTGGCAAGGTCAGAATCCAGAGTCGGACAAATCTCAGGCAAAGCTTCCAGTACCGTGACCGGCACACCGACCGAACCAAATAAACAGGCGAATTCACACCCGATCACACCGCCGCCAACCACAACCAGGCTCTTGGGCAGTTGCTCCAATTGAAGGATACCGGTTGAATCCAACACGTTGTCGCCGTCAATACCAGGGATAGGCGGACGTGTAGGCGAGGAACCTGTACAGATCAGGATGTTATCGGCCTCGTGAGTGTCGCCCTCCACCGTAATCTTGCGGCCTTCGCCAAGTGTCGCCTCCCCGAAGAGGACCTCCACCTTGCGTTTCTTCATGAGGCCCGCGATACCTTCGCGCATCCCGTCCATAACCTTTGTCTTGTGCGCGTTGGCCTTTTCAAAGTTGAAACGGACATCAGACACCTCTACCCCAAAGGTTTCACCATGAAGAGCATGATGATAGGTCTTGGCGGCCTGCAACAATGTCTTAGAAGGCACACACCCTTCATTGAGACATACGCCACCTAGTTTTTTCCCTTCAACCAAAAGAACCTTAAGGCCCTCATCACCGGCTTTCTTCGCCGCCACATAACCGGCTGGACCGGCTCCAATTATTCCCAAGTCATACTTCACGTTGTTTCTTCTCCATTATTTTGTCCGACATCCTCGCCCGGATAGTTTTCAAGGGTATCCACCAAATCCTTCAGGAAACGGGCCGCTGGAGCTCCGTCCACGGCCTGATGGTCGATGGTTAAACTTAAGGTAATACATTCAGCAGTCGTAACTTCACCGTCCTTGCCTGGCACCGGACGCAGGGAGATACCTCCCACCCCAAGGATGGCGGCCTCGGGCGGATTAATGACCGGAGTGAAATGATCGATCCCCAACATACCAAGGTTGGTCAGAGTAAAGGTGCCTCCACTCAATTGATCAGGCAATACGGTGCCTTCAAGGCAGGACTTAACCAGTTCCTTTATGCCGACTGACAAATCCTCCAGCGACTTTGAGCACACACTGCGCAACACAGGCACCATGAGGCCGCGCGGCGTGTCCACCGCCACCCCCAGATGCACTTCCTCAAAGCGCGCAATACGATCCCCTAGAAAATGGGCATTGAGGTCAGGATGCCGCTTCAAGGTCAGGATCAAGGCATGGGCAATTAAATCATTGAGCGTTATCTTGGGGCCACTGGCATCTCCGGCTTCCTCCCGTTTCCTCTTGCGATAGGTTTGGATAGCGGTAGCATCAAAAGTGGAATTCAAAGTAAACTGAGCCGTATTGGCGAGGGATTCCATCATACGCTCAGCAATCAATTTACGGATACCCTTCACCGGTTCCACTTGAGCTCCCTCAATGGCCCCGGGCTGTTGCATGTCCCCTGCCAATGCCATACCCGCCAGACCTTTACCACGGGCAGGTGGTTCCAAACCCGTTTCACGAGCTGAGGCAGCAGCCGAGGCACTCAGGCGCGGTCGCCCGGCCGCAGCCGCTTCCACATCACGTTCAATCACGCGCCCACTCGGCCCGGTTCCCTGAATACTCTCAGGATCAATCCCTGAACGCAGGGCAAGCTTACCCGCGCGCGGACTAACACCCGCCTCGGAGCTTCCGACTGGTGAAGCGGAAACTGGGACCACCGGTGCCAGGGCATCAGAGGAAGGGGCCTGAGACTTCTCCGGTGCAGGAGCAGGTGTCGCTGTTTCCTTTTGTGGACGCAGGTCCGAAACGTCCTCGCCTTCTTCACCCACGGCCAACACGTTAGCAAGAACAGGGACATCATCTCCCTCCTCCCAAAAGAGTTCCAACACCGTGCCTGTAGCGGTGGATTCCAAATCAAAGCTCGCCTTATCCGTCTCGATAACGGCCAACACGGCTCCCTCCTCCACGGCCGCGCCGGGAGCAACCTTCCACTCAGCGAGGATACAATCCTCCACTGACTGTCCCAGGCGGGGCATAATCACGGGTGTTGCCATAATAATAAGTTCCTTTATTTTATCAGGTTAAACCAATCGCACCTTCACGTCCTGCTTGCGCAGAACCCGGGCGTCCTTAGCCGGAAATTTCTTGTCGGTAATCAATACATCCACGCCTTCAAAACCGCTTACGCGGGAGAAGGACACCTTTCCCCACTTGCGCGAGTCGGCCAGCAGGATAACCTGCCGGGCCTGCTTCTGCACCAGATCCTTGGTAAACGCCTCATTAGGATCGGTCGTGGTCAGGCCATCCCCAAAGGAGAACCCCATGGTTCCCATAAATGCCTTGTCCACCCTCACTTTATCCAGCACCGCACGAGTGAGGGGACCGACCATGGTCTGGCTTAAGAGCCGCAGTTCGCCTCCGGTAAGAATGATGCGCAAGCGTGAATTGGATAGTTCAGTGGCTGCCCGTAGGGAATTGGTCACCACCGTTATATCTGACCGG
>Ga0208764_10001862_pt1 | contig 13400 bp, 4 predicted proteins | sample ETNtaG_18_FD_185762 | JGI IMG/M metagenome (GOLD analysis project Ga0208764, IMG submission 185762) | Marine microbial and viral communities from oxygen minimum zone, Eastern Pacific Ocean - ETNP201302SV91 (SPAdes) (version 2) | ecosystem: Environmental > Aquatic > Marine > Oceanic ... | reverse complement strand
CATACAAACCAACGGTTTGATAACCCTGAGTGTGAGGTCTGACCAGTAGGTGTGATTATGTCAGGTGGATTACTTGAGAAAGCCAAACAAAAGAATGACGAACCAGAAGGTGTGTTTAGTGCAACCGGAGACCCCGAAAATCCCGATTTGAAAGAGCACAAGAAAGTCTTAGATGCAGAGCCATCAGGTTCAGGTGGATTGTTGTCCAAATTTTCAGCTACATCCCCCTCCTCAAATTCCAAACCAATCATGCTGTATGCAGCAGCAGGATCGTTATTTGTTAGCATGATTCTTATCTTCATGCTTTCTTCATTACCTGAGTACTCTGGTTTTGCTGTACTAGCACTTTTCTTAGCATCATTTGGTGTGGCATTTATGCACATCAAGAATGATCGAAATCTAGGAAAAGCATTGACAGGTGCACAATGGGGGACTCTGATTGTTGCTTACCTCTTACTTGGTGCTGTTCCATATGTTGGTGGCATGGATTTCAGTGGACGTACAACACTTGTTGACGCAGAATATGATGATGCTACCGACACATTCACTATGTCAATGCGTTACACTTCAGGCTTATTGGGCAGTTCAGCAGGGACAACGGATGTACATGTCAAAGTTCTCTATGATGGCGATGAAGTGTGGGATGATGAAATCGAAGTGGAAATGAGTGATAGTAGTGAAGGTGGCGAAATGGGTACATTTACCATCAATGCCAATGATTTTTATTCAGGTAATGCGTATTATGTGTCAGGCAGTTCCGACGGAGTCGCTCTACTTTCTGAGCATAAGTATGAGGTATTCGCTAGTATAGATGGGACTGCCTCGGGTTCTGTATCATTGCCATCTCAAAATTTAACAAGAACTGTGAATGATATTGATGCAGAGATCGACCCATTCGAAGAAGGAAATTGCGATAATAGCTACAGTAGTTGTGTCAAGCGCCTCTACATTAATGGTGCAGTAGGAATTTCATCCATTGCCGAGGATGCATCTACAGTTCCAATGTCAATCCGCGGCGCTTACACAGTTTCCGTTGCTTTTACTTACGTAGATAACGATATGGAAATGCTATCCTATCCTATAATTTCAGTTGCCGGAACACGCGCCACATGGGACAATTCGGACTATGGTAGTGGACTGACTAGTATCGGTGAACGAACTGCAACCTTCTCGATTGAAGGTGATGTGCAGGACTCTGTTGATTTGTGGTATTTTGATCGCGATACAGCATTGGATGATTACGGGTGCTACAAATTAGATGTATCCGCAACACAATTCGGGCCAGATGCCGCAGGAGGTAGCGGATATACAATGCCTTCAATTTTCTATGAATACAAGTCAAACAGTGATGAAGATATGAATTGGGAGACCTTTGAAGCAGTATCATCTTGTTAGGTTTTCAGTCTTCTTCACCCTGTAGTAATTCTTTGAAGCGGTCCACACGACTTTCTCCATCGCCTTCATCATCATTTCCATCGGAAATTTCGTCCTCACCCTCATCTCCATCACCGTCCGAGGTGATGTCATCGAAGGCACCTTGTTGTGCCATTCTTACTACAGCAACTAAGCATACAATGACTACAATGATGAGTGTAATTACAATGAGTAGAGAGTCAAATTCGGTTTCATCTGAGCTACTCCAATCCACAGTCGTTGAGTCGCCATAAGTCCCAGTTTGATTTTGGTTGGTAATGAATGCACTTGTATCAAGTAATTGAGCGGGTTCATTAACAAAGCAAACTAAACTAGCATCTCCACTACCCCCATAGGACCAAAGCGCCTCGATTGAATCAGTTTCTCCACGCTCTAATGTCATCGATGAATAAAGCGGTGTCATGTCAGCACTTTGTCCAGTTTCAGCAATATTGCAAAGAATTGCCACAGCTGCAGCTGCAGTTCCAGTATTTGATACAGTTACGACTACATCCATTGATTCCCCTATTGTACCTACATCACTTTCCAGTTCAACGGAGTCAACTGAAATCACGGGGTATTCGAGATGTTCAAGGATGTTGAATACCCCCACATCATAGGGCATTGGAACCATTTCACCTTCACTCCAAGATCCAATTGATGAGTCAAGATTCCAGACAATTTGGAATTTCTTAATTTCGATAAAACCATTTTCATTCCATACATCTGTACTATCAGCCCATCCAATTTCGACAGTCCGTGATGGGACTATGGCATTACCATCAATGTCAGGTGCACGAATCCCAGTATTCCCTGCATTTGGGCTACCCAGGCCATGGTAATCGTACTGCACGCATCCCCCAGAGGGGCATCCTGCAGCAAAGTTGTCAATAGGGATGTGAATAATTTGTTCAGGAACAATACGCTCCCAACGATCAATTAATCCACCTGTACCATTGGCAGCACCCCAGATGATTTGTGCAACACTATCGAGTTGAACGTCATGATCCATTCGAGATAATGAAATTGATCCTTCTGACATAATTAGACTCGCATCTCCTCCTGTAACAACTACTGGTCCTGATGATTTGAAGGCAGAACTATCAGTAGTGACGTCACCTGTGATGGTTATCTCTGAACCTTCAATCAAACTATTTTCAAAATGAGCATTCCCATTGACGATTAGTGGGAAACCAACATCACCTGCAAGGAAACAGTCTATTGGAGCAGCATCAGTTGCGTATGTAATATGAGTTGCTGAAGTCGATATGTCGAAAACTTCCAATCGGTCAATAACAAGATCCCCTAAGTTCCCAGGTGGCAAGTCAAAATAGATTCTAAAATCTTCTTTTGGTGCAGTGAAATTAATTTCGTGCATGGTTCCATTCATGTCTTGTGGAGTAATATCGTCCCAACTCACAGTCCATCCTTCAAGTGAATTATCTGCAGCAGAAATGATGCGCAAAGCAAAACCAGCAGTGGATACACTGGAATCGACGAGTAAACTCGACGAGTCTGAAATTGAGATGGGGCGAACCGCGTGTGGCCCATTTTCAGCGCTAAGTCCACCCTCTGAAACGTTCAGCGTAGCACCCTCATTCACTGTTATTGAGGCTCCATCTTTGACTATAATGTTGGATGTTATTGTAAGGGTCGCTCCCGCTTCAATTACAACTTGTGCATCGAGATAACCACCCTGGTCCCATGTTTCATCACTATCAACTGCATAAGGTCCGCCATTTGTAGGTGCATAATTGGCAGTACTCATTGGAATTAACCCTGTGAACATCAGTGCGGCCATTAGCAAAGGCAGATTCAATTTACTTCCCATGACATTGCTTAGATGCATATACAACATGAAGGCTACGGCTTCCAGAGCACAAGTTCTCAAAGCCTAATTCCTACTAGACAATATATGGCGGGTGAACCTTGGACTGGCTTTGGGGGTATAATCCTAGTTCTTTGGCTATATTTACCAGGATACTTAGCCAATACTGGCGCAATGTTGGGGGGGAAGTGGATACCTGAGGTGACAGGTTGGCCAATAATCCCTATCGATGCTGGACGAGTGCTTTCGGATGGAAATCGAATATTGGGTGATGGCAAAACATGGAATGGGTTGCTAGGCGCAGTTCTTTGTGCAGGCTTTCTTGGATTATTCACACACTGGATTGGTTCAAAGAATTCAGTGGAAGGGGATAGCATATTCCTTGATCCATTGACTTGGTCGGAGACCACATCTTGGTTTTGGATTGGTGGTGAATGGGGTGCTGCATTCATTGTAGGTGCATGTTTAGGTTTTGGATGTATGATTGGAGACATGGGCGGTTCGTTCATCAAACGGCGTCGAGGTTTAAAGCGAGAAGGAGATGTATCTTCAAGCGCACCTTTACTGGACACTTTGCCATTTGCAGTTCTTACATTTGGATTAGGTTTACTTCTTTTCCCAGGGATTTTATTGGGTGATTCCGTGCTCTTCAAACCAATGTTGTATGTACTTATTTTGACTCCAATTATTCATAGGCTAACGAATATTATTGGGTACAAACTGGGTTTGAAAGAAGTCCCTTACTGAAGCGATTCTTCAAAGGCTGGATGTACCTAGAGCCTCTCATGGGGCGGACAGTTCTCATCGTTGGTGGTGGAGGTAGAGAACATGCCTTGGCTATTGGATTAATTGGAAGTCCATCTGTAGACTTAGTTCATGTTGCTCCAGGTAATGCTGGAACAGCCAGTATTGCAACCAATCACAAAGTAAGTGCGGGAGATGTAATTGGCCAAGTTAATTTGGCAAAAGCACTCAATGCAGATTTGGTTATTGTGGGTCCAGAAGCACCTTTAGTGGACGGACTTGCAGACAAACTTCGCGCCGATGGGATTCCATGTTTTGGCCCACATGCTACTGGTGCAATGCTGGAGGGAAGCAAAACATTTGCCAAAGAAACGATGCTGAATTTGGGAGTCCCTACAGCCGAAGTAGCACGATTAGATATTGAAAGTAACATTGACGACACCCTCGAAAAATTCGGTTCTCCATGGGTAGTGAAGCGGGATGTACTTGCTGGAGGTAAGGGGGTTGTTGTAACAGCAGATTTGGATGAGGCTAGAAAATTCATCACTCAATCCATTGATTCTGATGGTTTTGTTTTACTTGAACAATTTCTCCCAGGGGAAGAAGCAAGTATGCTGGTGATGATGGATGAATCAGGTTTTGTTCCCCTTCCTTGCAGCCAAGATCACAAGCGTGTCGGAGAGGGTGACACTGGTCTTAATACTGGAGGAATGGGCGCATATGCTCCCGCCCCTGTTGTGACTGAATCTATCCGTAATCGTGCTATCAGAGAAATTGTAGAACCTATGCACAAATACCTTTCATCACAAGATGTCCCGTATAGAGGGTGCTTGTATGTTGGATTAATGATTGACTCAAATGGGGCCCCATCCGTCGTTGAATTTAATGTCCGGTTTGGTGATCCTGAAACCCAAGTGACAATCCCTCTAATTTCTAGTGATTTATGTGACCTATTTCTGGCTGTAGCAGAAGGTAGGCTGGCCGAAAATACACCTACATTTCATGATGCATTTGCCATGACTGTTGTTTTGGCTGCTGAAGGTTACCCAGGTCCCCCTATCAAAGGAGTAGAAATCACTGGAGATTTCACTCAATATACTGGACTTGAAGGAAGGGCTTTTATTCACCATGCAGGAACAACTTTTCAGGACGGGAAATTGATTTCAAGTGGCGGCCGAGTTCTTTCTGCAACTGGAATATCTGGGACTTTGCTAAAGGCTCGTAATTTAGCATATCAGAAGCTTTCAGAGGTCCATCTTGAGGGGTCACATTTCCGCCAAGATATTGGTTATAGGGCACTTTGAGTGGTTAATCGGAATCGTTGCACTGCGCCCCTTCCCTCGCGCGAGCGCGTGAGGAGACTCTATAACGGGGTCTCAAGTCGCGGCGTCGCTGACAGTGGAACGAATGCAGTCAGTAACCTATGAGAGGGAATAACAATGGATGAGAAAAACGAAACAGAGACATCTAGCAATCCGCTGCATGGATTGCTAGCAATTCCTGTGACAATTGCAATCATGCTAGCCATGATGGTAGGTGCTACTTGGAATTACGTCGATTATGAAGCTAGTGAATGGAACACATTGCTAATGATGACCGTCGTGCTATTGGCCGGTGGATTACTTGGCAAAGCACCACGTATTATCTTCGAACCTGTTGGAACACGCCCCTCTCTCGTGTCTCTAGGGTTTGCAATTGTAATTGGAGCCGTTGGTTTGCTCCATATTTACGACGGAGCGGCTTTATTGGGACTTGTTTTTACAATAACGGCTATTGGTGTACATATTTTTGATAGAGCAAACCGCCACGAAGAGGAAATCATCCTCGTCGGTATTGTGGCCGGTTTCTTGTATGCAATTCAGGTGGCTGCTGCAGGCCATGCATGGTCTTCAGAAGGAACATTAGGGGGCTATTATAGCCTGATTGACATAGATCGTTCGGTAACTGCGTACTTATTTTTCACATGGTGGGTACTTTCGATTGTCACGGGGGCGTTAATAGCTCTAGCAATGCGAGGTCGTTTGCAAAATCCAGGTCAAGGAAGTTGGTTTAGGGACTTACCAGAGATGGTTGGAAAAGAATGCATTCCACTGCTTTCAGCCCTTTTCGTTTGGGCGGCTGCACATGGTTTCAGTTTGTGGCACTTACACAGTCTTGAGAACCCAGATGCTATTTTCCTTGGAGAGCAAATTGGGTTCTTTTGGGCATTCTTGACAGGTATTGTCGCATTGTTCGTTGCCTATTGTTGGGCTGAGCATTGGCGGACACTTGCAGGACTTGTTGGCATTAACTGGATACTGTACAGTATTGGTGGATGGCAAGATATGGGTTTGTTTGGACTCAGTGGTTACAATTTCCTAACGGGTAGTCTTGGCACACTTACTTGGTTTGCTATATTCTTCTGGCTGAATTCAGTTGTATTGTGGGCAGGTTTCACTGGGAAATTACTCAAGGGCTCAGAACGCCGTACAGCAGGAATGGCTGCTAAATGGTGGTCCAAGCATTGGTATGGAATCACAGTAGGTGGAGCCCTCTTGGCAGCATTAGTTGTACGAACACTGTGGAACGTAATACCTGCAATGAATGCAAACGGTACAGGTGAGTGGGATATGACTGGTGGGTCTGATCCATGGTACATGAAGCGGGCAATCGATTACATCTTGGCACAAAATAGCCATTTTATTGTCGACATGGATCGTTCGTACCCAGTTGGTTCAATTAATCCACGACCACCCCTTTTCAGTTGGTCATTGGCATTAGGCGGAAAGATCCTCGATCCATTCCTGGCCGGTGATGTATATGATGCCGCATGGTGGTCAATCGCCGCAATGCCAGCAATTTATGGCGCTCTAACTATTCTGCCAATTGCTGCTACTTGCCGTCGATTCTTTGGTGCAGGTGCAGGAGCAATTAGCGCATGGCTAATGGCACTAATGCCTGGTCATGTAAGCCACAGCACATTTGCATTAGCTGATCACGACGCATTTGTTATTTTGTTTATGTCACTTGGTTTCTATTTCTGGTTATGTGCAGTAGACACAGTTGGTAATGACAAATTGTTACCAGATTCACACTGGAACCCAACGCATCTTTTTAGTGGAATAAAGGCATCATTTAGGAAACATGCACAGGCTATGTCTTATGCAATTCTAGCAGGTGTCTCCTTCGCAACTGTTGCACTAGGATGGAAAGGATTCGTTTACGGTTTGGCTATTATTTATGCAGCGTTCTTTGTTCAAACTGCTTTGAATTTGCTAAGACGTCGTGATAGTATGCCGTTGACTTCGGCAGCAATTGTGATGATGCTTGTCACCTTCCTCCTTCCTTTGCCATTCTACGGCAATATGGAATTGAATTTGATATGGGATGCAAGCGGATTCCAACCTATGTTTTACATTCTTGGATTCACTATCATCAACGGTTGGGTGGTCACAGCATTCCGCGATAAACCATGGTTGATGGTTATTGTAATGGGTGGAGGATTGTTTGGATTCTTACTATTCAGTCTATACTTGTTACAAATGTTGGACATTTACAATGGATGGGATGTTTTGTTCACTGGAGGATATTATTTCTCGAAGAACAAGGTTTTCGGAACAATTGCGGAGGCTCAGGCGCCAAGCCGAGGCCAATTATTCGCAAACTTCGGTCCCCTTGTATTCATTTTCGCATTAGGGATGGGATTAATCGCTCTTTGGCGCGGATTACGTCACCGTAAAGAAATCGACCTTGTCCTTTCAGTCTGGATTTTGATTGCAGCATACATGGCTTGGTCTGCTGGACGATTTATGTTCAACGCAACTCCAATTATGGCAATTATGGGTTCTGCATCTATTGCAGGCCTATGGCGCTGGTGTGGAACTAAGGAATTCGTGAAGACATGGCGCCGATTAGGAGTTTCAGGTTCAGGGGCCCGTCTTCGATCCACAATAGGAGCAAGCCGAAAGCACCCTGCTGTACCTGCTATCCTGATGGTAATGCTGATGTTATTCAGCCAGCATGCTGTTTATGGTCTAGATTCAGGGATACCTCGAGGGGAATCAGGTGAGAAGGAGTTGGATAATACAATTCACAACATTCTGCCTGACGTACTTCGTGCAGAATTATTTGGATGGTCGGTTTTTGATGGTTCACCTTATGTCGATTATGGTGTAGGTGAAGATTCAACTTCACGATGCCAAAGTACACAAAATCAGTGTTGGTATATGGGTACATTCGGTCCTGGATTTAATGGTCGATATTGGAATCAGGCATATGATTGGCTTGAGCATCAAGATTCCGATCAGTCTTTCTCACAACGACCGGCATTCGTTTCATGGTGGGATTATGGGTTCCAAGCACTAGCACAGGGGCAACACCCTACAGTTGCTGACAATTTCCAATCTGGAATTCCAGCAGCAGGTAATATGTTGCTTGCAGATGGCGAGCATGATACACTCGCTCTGTTCATTATGACATTGGCTGAGGGCGATATGCGCCATGAATCCATGGATGACCCAGATGATGATGATGGAGAACGCTTTACAGCAGAATTCGGTAACATACTACGCAGCCACCTTCCAAATGAAGCAAGCTGGGATGAATGGCTCGCAGTCACTCAATTAGAGAATGGGGCGGCAGTCGCAGACCGTGCATACTCCGTTATTGGTTCAGCTGACGATGTTGTTCTTGCAGAGGGCCACGAAATCCAAAGTGATGGGACTATGGAATCTGCTACAAGTTATCGTTTGTATGAAAATCGAGAATTAATTGGAATTTACGATACTCTAGAAGAGGCAAAGGCTGGTTTCGACTTGAATAGCAAGGTCGATTGGGATGCCGATGGTTTTAGTGATTCAGCGACACATTACATCATTGGAGACTATTGGTACACTAATGATTTAGTCGATGATTTCGGTGATGTATCGACATCTTTACATCGCCAGAATGCACGATTTGCCTTTGCACGCCAAGTACTGATCACAGCGCTTTCGATGGAAGAAATGGTATCGTTGTACCATGACTTGACAGCATTGGAATACGAAGTTGCAAGTTTTGAAAGTGGACCCGGTGAAACCGTTGTCAGAAATAATGATATTCGCTATTTTGCAGTTGATAATCGATTGTATCCAATTGGCGGATATCAATATGCCGAGCAAGGGTTGCACAGTGGTAACCCAACTGGTATTTTCTATGCACCTACTACATTGAGTGGATTGGATCCAGACAATTACCTTCAGACCGTTTACATCACACAGCGTGGCGACCGTCCAGAACAAGAAATGACTGGTCTTGAGTTCGAGGAACAATATGTGAATGATATCTTAGCTAGTCAATCTGGAACTGGTGGCGATATAATTGAGTTAGTTGATGTGCGAGTAGATCATCAAGAATCTTTCTTCAATACCATGATTTCTCGTACTTATGTAGGGTATGGAAGTACTTCATTAGGCTTGGATTCAACTAATGAACGAATTGCTCAACCCGCTCAGCATCTGGATGCCCGATATTACATTGGAACCCCAGATACACCGTTGACATATGCAAAACCACTACCTGGTGCAATGATGCCTCATTTCGCACTTGCTAATTGGTATGTTCCAGGTGCAACTCAAAACGAACTTCTTTCAGCCAATACAGGTGTTAAGATTCTGAAATATTATTCAGGTGCAACTCTTGAAGGCGATGTAAATCTCGGAGATGTAGGCATTGTTCCTAATGCTAAGATATTAATTGAAAGAGATGCATTCAGTGGAGAAGACGACGTCGACTCAGATGAGCGAACATATTGGATTCCAGTAACCACAACTGTTGCAGATGAAAATGGACATTATAGTGTACGAGTTCCTTCTGGGAAAATTCGTATATCTGCTTTCATAGGCGATTCGGATTTGACCGCTGCTCGTGATACAATGCGTCAAGCAGATCAGCAAATTGCAAATTCATGGGGTGATGATTTAGTAATTGAATCAAATCAAGACCGCCAGGTTAACCCAATCACAGGTATTTTGGCGAATGTATCAGGTTCAATTTGGTTGGGAGAATCAACAATAGTTGTGAATGGCGAAGATGGCCATTCGAACGGTGTTGCTGTGTTGAATTCAGATGTAAACGTCGAAGCTAGTGGAGCATCGGGGACAATATTCTGGGAAGGAGAGGGCGACTTTGGTGAGCAGCCTCTAGCGAACATGGAATTGCGAATTTCTAATATCTGGGATGAAACTACTCAGAACCCATATATCATTCGCACTTCAACTGGAGAAGTGGAGGGCGAGCGTCAATTTGGCCCTAGTGCAACTGGAGAGGTGACCTTCACTGGTTCAGGAACAATGATTTCGGAAGGAACGGTAACTGCGACTGACTTTACAGGTAATTTCACTCGTGCAATATTGAATGGCCATTCATTCACAGGAGAGGGTATCATCGATGGCCGAGGCACATTTGTTGGTACTATTGAAGACGCTACATCGTTTACTTGTATCAATGGCACTATGCCTGAAAATGCAACATATTGTAATCTTGATTCCAATGTTACAGACTCATATTTGATTGATGGTCACGTTGAAGGTGCTAGTGGTCGATTTACAGCTAATGGTACTGCTCAGTTTACAACTGCACTTTATCGTGAAACTATCATTGGTGCAGGCGTATTTGTCGTGGATACATCCGATGAATCTCTGACGTCTTATGGTACAATCAATGGTACAGGTGTATTCCAAGGAACTGGCCAATTCAGTGGCGATATGGTTAGCCCAGGTTCGTTCCATTTGGTTGATGCAATTCCGGGCAAGTATCACGTTGCAGTATTGTTTGAGAATGGAGAAGAAGCAGTTCTACATATGCCGCTTGAAGTTCCGTTGTCTAAGGAAAGTCCTGCTGCGAAAAATATCGAACTAACACTCTTGGGTACATGGATTCAGGGTGAAGCAAATAGCATGGGTGGAGATGCAATTACGGGCCGTGTGAACTTAGTCAATTCTGAAACCCCAGATGAAGATGCTTCAGCGCCATGCGGTGAAGTTGCTTGGGCACCTTGCTACGTTGAAACTAGTGCTGATGGCGGATTCGGAATTGGACCCGTACTTGAAGGTGAATATGTTGTTACAATGGACATGGATCAAGATGGATTTGATGAATATCGTTCATCCCCAATCATTGTGACTTCAGATAATGCTGGAAATGTCACACCTGACAATATTAACATGATTCCTCCAATGTACGATGTTGAATTTACTGTGAAGGGCCCAACTGGGAATTTGGTTTCTGGAATGAATATCACCTTCACTAATCAATTTGCTCCAATTTCATTTGATGCAAGAGATAATGGAAATGGTTCATACAACATTGAACTGGCTACCGGTGAATGGGTTGCTACAAGTTTACTCGATGAGGACAGTATCCTGTACGAGGAAATCCTCATTGAACAGGATGACATCATTGACCTTGAACTGAATTATGTTGAATCTGAATGGGTCAATGGTACTGTGATGTATGAACCCGTCGATGACAAAACAACAGAACTTGAACCCTACAAGAATCAAATGGTGATGGTGCAATGGGGTGGAATCACTGAAGACACCATGACTGATGACAATGGAAGTTTCTCATTCCAGTTACCTCTTGGTGCTGAAGTGAACCTGACAATCCATGTTATTGTTGGTAATCGTATGATTGGCAAACATTTCATTGTAGGCGAAGAAAATCTCAGTGAACCGCTAATGCCTCAAACCACATGGGGTGCATCAGGTGACCTATTCTTGTATGAAGTTGGCCGTCGTTACGATTCCCAAGTACCGGGTTATGGGCAACACCCATTCGTACTGGAAACATACCATGAGGAAACAGGTGTTACCTGGCATTGGCCTGTTGACCAAAATGGTCATTTCGTATCTTACGTGATTGATAATGAAACCTCGAATTGGGTATTCGGCATTAATGAAGATATTCTGAATGTAGAACCATTGAACTATTCAGTAGCAGGGGCAGATAATAACACTCTGACATTAATCGCCTCACCTGACGCAGTTAATGTTACATTGACTCCATTCATTGATCATTCACTTGATGGCAATGTAAGCAATGGCACAGCACAAGCAATTGAATTCACTTTGATTCAAATTGGTTCAATGACGGGGTACACCGTCAATGTAAGTGCGGATGACGCAGGATGGGACAATGGTAGTATTAGCATGAATCTTCAGGCTGGTGATTGGATATTTGAAACACCTACACTAGATCCAAGTGATCCTGCAAACTCAACATCATTTAGTACAATAATATCTGTATTAGACGATGGCGACGAATCTTTTGGTGCAGTAAATACAGATAGCAAATTTTCGGTATTAATTGGTAATGAGAGTACTGAAGTAAATATCGGATTTATTCCTCAATGGCACACATCAATTTTGCTTGAAAACCAGTTGAATGTACCATTGGAGAACTGGACCGTTGACTTTGAAGAAATTGATGGCGTTCGTAGTTTCTCACTACTTACCGATTCCAACGGAACAATAGTTGATTATATCGCAGAAGGCGAATGGTTTGTTATTGTCGATAGGTTCATCCAAGATGATGGTACTGAAGATAATGTCCCACAAGAATACCGTGGTAGTATCATCATTGACAGTGAACAATCGGGAATTGTTTGGACTACAACTGAATCGGCTCAATTTAATCTTTCAATATCCGAAAGTGGAAGTAATACCACATTAAGTGGCTTTACTCTCATAGCAAACAGCGATGATCGTCCTGGGGATGTATTTGAAGTAGGGCCCAGTGACGAAAATGGATTGATTGAAGCCCGATTAATGCCTGGAGATTGGACACTTTCGCTTAATCGGACAGACAGTAATTTGCGATGGATACTTGAGAATTACACAATTACAGTTAGCGCCGGTGCTGCTGCAAATGCAGATGTCAATATCACATTGGACAAGTGGGTTGAGATTGCAGGTAATTTGTTCTGGGATTTGAATAATGATGATTTGTGGAATCTCGGTGAAGGAATAGCCGATGCAAATGTTACAGTAACAGGTCCCTCATTTGGACCAGTTAATTTGACCAGTAATAATATGGGTACTTGGAGCGTATTTGTCCCGACTAGTGACAATTATACTGTAAATGCGATCCGTGAAGGATACAGCCCAAGCTCGACAGTAATAGAGGTTGGATATACTGCAAATTCAAGTGACATGGAAATGGATGCCGGAGTTGTCACGATTGGCGGAATGATTACTCATTCACTTCCGAGCGAGTGGAATCTAATTTCGGATGATGTGGAGATTACTTTACTACCTGAATCAGGACTTGCAAGAACATCATTGTCTGCAACGAAGGTTCTTGATAATGGGACTTGGAATGGCACATGGTCCGCAGTAGTAGAACCTGGGGCTTGGGTTTTGCATGTGACTTATGACGGAAATGAAGGAAAGTTTGC
>Ga0208764_10001861_pt1 | contig 13404 bp, 9 predicted proteins | sample ETNtaG_18_FD_185762 | JGI IMG/M metagenome (GOLD analysis project Ga0208764, IMG submission 185762) | Marine microbial and viral communities from oxygen minimum zone, Eastern Pacific Ocean - ETNP201302SV91 (SPAdes) (version 2) | ecosystem: Environmental > Aquatic > Marine > Oceanic ... | reverse complement strand
TTTTAGCTCATTTGATGAAAATGATCTGTCTGTATCCATTTTGCAAACTACCCACAAAGAAACTATATCTCTAAAAACATCAATGAACTCCTCTAAATTCTTATCCCTCATCATACTAATAATCATCGTATTATCCTTATCTAGGTTTATTGATTTGAGTCGATGTTTAAAATTTTTAGCTGCTCCTGGATTATGAGCAACATCTAAGATCCATTTAGATCTATTCTCAATTAATTCAAATCGCCCGGGAAGAGAAAAATTTTCTAATACAACATTAAGCTCATCAGTTGAGGGAAGCAATCCTGGATCAGAGCTCTCTATGGCTGTTAAAGCAGTTGCTAAGTTATCTGATTCTCCATCAGCCCAATGACCAGGAACTTTAATCATTTCTATTGAGTGATCCACTCCAAACCAACTTAGACAATGATTTTTTTTAACAATACTGAAGTCCTTATCCCTAGATAATAACTTAGATTTCTTAAGCTTGGCTTGTTCCTTAATTACAGAAAGGGCTTTGATATCTCCATATATCAAAGGTTTATTAGCCTTTGTAATTCCCGCTTTTTCAAAAGCAATCTCATTGATAGACTCGCCAAGCCAATCTTGGTGATCTAAGTCTATATTAGTAATTATTGAAACATTGGGCTCTATTATATTTGTAGCATCTAATCTTCCTCCTAAACCAACTTCTATCAATAAGGCGTCACAATTGAAGTTAGAAAGAAGATTAAAAGCTGCTAGAGTTCCAAATTCAAAATAGGTAAGTGGAATATCTCCTCGTAAACTCTCAATATGCTCAAAGGAATCTATGAGATCTTGGTCTGCAACATTAGCTTTATTAACTGCAATCCTTTCATTGTATTCAACTAAATGTGGAGAAGTATATGCGCCAGTTCTAAGCCCTCTTATAATTAGCAAGTCTTCAATTAATGCTAAAGTAGTTCCCTTCCCATTCGTGCCTGCTATAAGAAATGTATTTTTGTCTGGAAATTCAAGATTAAGTTTCTCAAAAAGTATCTTAACTCTATCTAAAGATAGATCAATTTCTTCTCTATTCAGTGACTGTTGGTGTTGCAACCAATCAGAAAGGCTAGATCTCTTCATTACCAAATCTCTTTTAAAGAATTATTGAATTGCTTGGTTGCTGACTAAATTGCTAATTAATGTTGCGATTGTTTGTCGCATCTCCCTTCGATCCACAATCATATCCAATGCACCCTTTTCCATCAAAAAATCACTACGCTGAAAATCTTCAGGCAAATTCTCGCCAATCGTTTGCTCCACAACTCTAGGGCCCGCAAAACCTATCAAGGCCCCTGGTTCTGCAATATTAACGTCTCCTAACATTGCGATACTTGCAGAAACACCTCCTGTTGTTGGGTCTGTCATAACAGATATATAAGGTATTTTAGCTGCATCTAACTCAACTAAAGCTGAGGTTGTTTTTGCTAATTGCATTAATGATAAAAAAGCCTCTTGCATTCTTGCTCCACCACTAGCAGTAAAACAAACTAGTGGTATCTTGTTCTCAATACTTAAATTAACTGCTCTAACAAATTTCTCACCTACAACTGATCCCATAGATCCTCCTAAAAATTTGAACTCAAAAGCACAGGCGACTAATCTTATTCTCTTTACTTCTCCTTCCATTACGATGAGAGCATCATTCTCTCCTGTTTTTCTTTTTGATTCGGTTAATCGATCTTTGTACTTCTTTGTATCTTTAAACTTTAAAGGATCAGTTGAAATTAAATTATTGAAATACTCTTTAGATGTTCCTTCATCAAAAAATTGGCTGAGTCTATATCTGGCAGAAATCCTCATATGATGATTGCATTTATCGCAAACATGAAGATTTTTTTCTAAATCTGCCCGATACAATTGGGCCTTACAGGATTCACAAGTAACCCATACTCCTTCCGGGGTTGATTTTACCCGTTCAGACTTCCTTGTCTTAATCCTAGATGGAACAATTTTCTTAAACCAATTCATATTATTTTATAAATCTAAACCACTTAATCTTATCTCAATGTCTTTAGTAGGCAATTGATATTTTTCAGGGTATTTGATACCAATCAAATATAGTCCTTCTGGAGATACTGTTTTCGATGCTTGTTGCCTGTCTTTAGCCTTTAGTATTTCCTTCATTTGATGCGGATCTAATCTGCCAGTACCAATATCAATCAAAGTTCCCATGATGTTCCTTATCATATGATGCAGAAAGGCATTTCCAATAAAAGATATTCTCAAGCAATCATTATCCTCGTTTATAAAATCAATTGATTGCATCTCTCGTATTGGATTTGTTGATTGACAACTTGAAGCCCTAAATGAAGAAAAATCATGATGTCCAATCAAATATTTGGTGGCATTTTTCATTCTTTCTATATCAAGTGATTGATTTATATAAAGTGCTCTGGAGCTTAAAAAAACATCAGGCTTTTTAGTTTTTACACAATAATCATAGCGACGATAAATTGCTGATCTTCTGGCATCGAACTCAATGGGTACTTCTTTACTCCATTGAATTAGTATGTCTCTAGGTAATCCAGAATTAATACCATTTACCCATTGATCTGGGCCCCTTAAGACACTGGTGCTAAAGTGAAAAACTTGCTCATAAGCATGAACTCCGCTATCGGTCCTTCCTGACCCATGGATTCTGATACTCTCATTAGCTACTGAGCTTATTGCTTTTTCTATATGATCCTGAATTGCCTTTTGATCTTTTTGCGATTGCCAGCCACAATATTTTGTGCCTTTATACTGAACTCCACAAGCTATCTTAGTTGCTGAGGAAGACATAATTTAGAGATGAGAATCTATAATAGTTTCAGCAATCTGTATTGAATTTAGTGCGGCCCCTTTTCTGATATTATCTGCGACAACCCATAGGTTTATAGAATTTTGAGTTGAAAGATCCCTTCGTATTCTACCCACATAGACTTTGTTAGTTCCTTGTCCATGTACAATGGGTATTGGATACTCACTACCATGCATAACCTCAATGTGAGGGGATGCATCTAACAATTCATTAACAAGAGAAACACTAACCTCTGTTTCAGTCTCAATAGTTACTGCCTCGGAATGACCGACTCTTACTGGCACTCGAACTGCTGTTGCGTTGACCTCGATCTTTTTTGATCCAAGAATCTTTTTTGTCTCCCAAACCAGCTTCATTTCCTCAAGGGTATATCCATTATCTTGAAATTCTCCAATTTGAGGGATGACATTATGTGCAAATGTTTGATGAGATTCTTTTGTCGAATTGTTGTTATTAGTCAGTTGCTTTTCCAGCAACTCTATAGCGCTTCTGCCAGCCCCAGATATTGATTGGTAAGTTGCTATATTTATTTTCTTAATTGGGGTGTGATTATGAATGGGTGCTAAAGCAATCATTAATTGAATGGTGGAACAATTTGGATTGGCTACAATATTTTTAGCCCTATACTCAGACAGCGCTGAAGGATTAACCTCAGGAACAACTAAAGGAATTTCGTCGTCATATCTAAATTCTGATGTGTTATCTATAACCAAAGCTCCAGCTTTGGCTGCCAAAGGGGCAAAATCTCTTGAAACTAAAGCTCCAGCTGAAAAAAAGGCAAAATCTATTCCCTTAAAATTAAAGTTGTCTAGATCAATTATCTCTAGGTCTTCTGATCGAAAATTAACCTTCTGACCTAATGACCGCTTACTTGCTATAGGAGTAAGTTGTTCAATAGGGAAAGCCCGTTCTTCAAGGATAGAAATCATTGACTCTCCAACCATCCCTGTGGCGCCTACAACAGCTACATTAAATTTTTTCATAGTATTAGATTATTACGTGACGTCGACGTCAGCATTTTGTGCTCGATGACGTAAGTAATGATCCATAAGAGTTATTGCAAGCATTGCTTCAGCTATTGGTGTGGCTCTTAGTCCTACACAAGGGTCATGACGCCCTTGAGTAACGATCTCGGTTTCCTTACCTGACTTATCGATTGTCTCTGCTGGTTTAATAATGCTCGATGTTGGCTTTAAGGCAATACTCGCAAGAATATCTTGTCCTGATGAAATACCACCAAGAGTGCCGCCTGAATTATTTTGCTTAAAACCAGAAGAATCTATTTCGTCTCTGTGTTCACTGCCTCGCTGAGTCACTACTGAAAAACCAGCACCTATCTCCACCCCTTTAACAGCATTGATGCTCATTAAAGCATGTGCAATATCAGCTTCAAGTTTATCAAAAACAGGTTCACCCAACCCAACGGGTACTTGCGTAGCAAGAATATCTATCTTTGCCCCTATTGAATCACCATCTCTTCTTAGTTGGTCCATAAAAGATTCTAATTCTTCTATTTTTTCAGGATCTCCTGCAAAAAAAGGATTGGTGCTAATAAAATCTTTTGCCTTTAATTCAACTGAGATTGAGCCTAGCTGACTAAGGTAACCATATATCTCCATTCCCAATCTTTCTTTGAGGTATTTCTTAGCTATTGCACCTGCAGCCACTCTCATTACAGTTTCTCTAGCTGATGACCTCCCTCCCCCACGATAGTCTCTAATACCGTATTTATGGTAATAGGAAAAATCTGCATGCCCAGGCCGAAATTTATCTTTAATGGCAGAGTAATCTTTAGATTTCTGATCAACATTGCCAACCACTAAGTTAATAGGAGTACCAGTTGTCTTTCCCTCAAAGACTCCTGACATAATTTTTACTTGATCGGGTTCTTTTCGCTGCGATGTGAAGCGAGATGTTCCGGGTCTTCGTTTTTCTAATTCTTGTTGAATATCTTCTTCTGAAAGCTCCATACCAGGAGGACAGCCATCGACAATAGCTGCCATTCCGGGTCCATGACTTTCTCCAGAAGTGCTAACAGTAAACAGTTTTCCTATTGTATTCCCTGCCATTTCATTCTCTTAACTAATTCTAATTGTATCGAATTCTAACTCAGATGTTGTGCTTCTATAATCGCCACACCATCCCCTCCGTTTTCAAATGTTGCCCATATAAATGGTAAATCCTTTGATCTCTCCAGTTCATCTGCAGCAACTCCCGCCTCTAGAACTAAAACACCCTTCTGATTTAGAAACGGAGGAGCATCTTGCAGTATTCTTGAGATAAAATCTAGTCCCTTGTCGCCTGCTATGAGTGCTTGACGGGGCTCAAATGAATATTCGATAGGTAAATTTTTCATAACCTCCTTAGGCACATAAGGTGGGTTAGCAACAATTAAATCAAAACTTCCTGAAATATTTTCAAATAAATCAGAATGAACAAATTCAACTTTATCAACTAGGTTTTTATCTTTTCTGTTCATTCTGGCAACCTCTAAAGCTGCTTCAGAAACATCAGAAGCTACAACTTCTATTTCTGGAAATTCAATGGCCATGGATAAAGCAATGCAACCAGAGCCTGTCCCAATTTCTAGAACTCTCCTTGTTTTCTTCATATCAATCCATGGTTGCATTTGATTCTGAATCATTTCAGCTATTGGAGATCTTGGAATCAGCGCTCTCTCATCAACAAAGAAACGATGCCCACAAAAATAGGCTTCTCCGGTTATATAAGACATTGGCTTTCTGGTGTTTATTCTCTCTGATAGATGATTATTAATTCTAGAAAACTCATCAGATGAAGGCTTTGATGCTAAGATCTCTTTACCTAATGGATAATCAGACTTTAATACAGAAAGAATCAGAGCTAATGCTTCATCTTTTGCATTAACAGAACCGTGACCATAAAATAGATCGCTACTATCTAACAATCGCTCCAATTCTTCGAGGATACTAGAAATTGAAGAATTTACTGTTGATGTTTTTAAACTAATGTTTTTCATTATTTTTCGATGTTACATTAGAACATATACAAACTGGAGGCTATCAATAATTAATTCTTTAAAATCAAATGAACCTATTGCTAAAATTTATACACTTTTTGGTTCTTAAGATCTCAAAGATCAAGCTTAAGCCTATAAAAAACCTTTTTATTAGTTACTTTATGAAGGCTTATCAAATCAATCTATCTGAATACGCTAGAAAGAATATTAATGAATATTCAAGTTTTAATGATTTTTTTACTCGAGAATTTGCACCAGGATCCAGACCAATTGATCAATCTAATGAGAGTATAGTGTCACCTGTTGATGGCAAGATTATGGAGTCTGGGACTATTCAATCAGGAATACTTTTTCAACTAAAAAAAATGGAATACAGTCTCTATGAACTCTTAAACAACAACCTAGATCTGCATCGAAGATTCAAAAATGGCTTCTACACAACAATATATCTAGCGCCAAGTAATTATCACCGTGTTCATATGCCCTATAGAGGAATGCTAATTAACAATGAACTTGTTAAAGGAAAAACCTACAAGGTGAATGAAGAGTCTCTACGAAAAGTGAGTGGTCTGTATGCTAAGAATATAAGGCAGATAAGCTATTTTGAGAATCAGAATAGCTGCTTTTGTATGATCATGATTGGAGCTATGAATGTCTCGTCGATCTCATTAACAAACAAGAGTGCAAAAAAATACCCAGATCATGCTTATCAGTACCAGAAAGGCGATGAATTTTCTCGTTTCAATCTTGGTTCAACTGTACTGATTCTATTTCCTCAATCATCAAATATAGAATGGTCGGATAAGATCAAATTTGGTCAAACAATAAAATTAGGTGAATGCATTGCAAAATTTATATAAATTAAATCTATAGGGGGATTTTCTATGGAAGCAATGATTATAGTTTTGATTGTTGTTGTGATTTTCTTAGTTCGATCGTTTAAGTATTTTAGTAAACGAACTTCGCCGTCAGATGATCATGATAAAAAGGATGGGAATGATTAGAAAGGGGAAAAGATATTCTGGATCCCAAACACACTTAGGATAATCATTAAAACAACTAGAAAATAATAGATAAACTTTTGTTTCATGGTTTTATTTTACTCTCGATAAATATTCGCCTGTTCTTGTATCAACTCTAATAACTTCACCTTCATCAATAAATAAAGGTACTTTTATGGTCGCTCCGGTTGCAATTTCTGCAGGCTTTACAGCTCCTTGAGCAGTGTCCCCTCTCAAACCTGGTTCTGTTTTGGTTACTTTAACTTCAATTTTATTCGGTGGCTCAACAGAGATTGCATGCCCATTCCAAAGTGTGACATTGCAATTAGCCTCCTCTGTTAACCAGTTCTTTATTTCTTCTATTGTCCCTTCTGAAACTGCTAATTGATCGTACGTTTCAATATCCATAAAGTGCCAATTCTCTCCGTCATTATATAGATATTGCATTTCTCTAATATTGACATCGGCAGCTTCCAAACTTACTCCAATCTTAACGGTTTTTTCCAAGATTCTGCCGTTTTTAAGATTTTTTAACTTTAATTTATTAAATGCCTGCCCCTTACCTGGCTTATGAAATCCCGAGTCCACAATACTAAATGGCTCGCCATCAACGAGGACCTTTAAACCATTCTTAAAATCAGCACTGCTATATGTAACCATTGGGATTATCTCTTTTATTTAGGCTCAATTTCCAAACGATCAATTTTCTTAAATGGCGGCACGGCCCTTCCTCTCTTCCCTCGTTCACTCATATAGTGATCAAATTCATCAGGTCTAATGATTTTTGGTTTTTTACCGCTATAGACTCTAATGGAATCGTCCTCATTTATGGTCAGAACGGAGACAAGCTCCTCTTTCCCAGATTTAAATTTCTTAGGCGGAATTCCAATTATTTTAAGGCCCTTGCCTTTAGTCATTTCCATTAATTGATTAGCAGGAAAAATTAATAATTTACCAATTGAATTAGCAGCCACAACGAAGGTCTTTTTTGGATAACTGGCACTTGATGCTTTAGAGGGTATTAAAACTTTCGCACCAGGTGAAACTCGAAGGCAAGCCTTGCCTTTACGGTTTTTGCTATAAAGGTCCTCCAATTTCACAAAAAACCCATAGCCATTGCTCGAAGCCAGCAAATAATGAGTTTCCGGGTTCCCTGACATCACTCCAGAAAAAGTAGAGCCGTCAGGCGGATTAAGACGACTTGATAAGGGCTCTCCCTGACTTCTAGCAGAAGGAAGTGAGTCCGCTACCAAGCTGTAAACTCTTCCGGTGCTATCGATGAAGACTGCAAGCTGATTGCTTCGACCTGGGACAGAATGCAAATAGCCATCGCCTGCTTTGTAGTTCAACGACTCAGGTTCCTCGACCGTCCCCTTTGCAGCCCTGACCCATCCGCTCTCAGACAAGATAACAGTCACTGGATCACTGCTAGCAAGCTGAGTTTGATCGAGCGCTTGGGAAACCGATGCAGATTCGTTGAGTTTGGATCTTCTATCATCCCCATATTCCTTTGCATCCTGAGCGATTTCTTTTTGAATCATTTCATTAATTTTTTTCTTGCTCTTAAGAATCTTACTGAGAGTATTTTGCTCCTTCTCGAGATCAGATTTTTCAATCAAAATCTTTTCTTCCTCTAATTTTGCTAGATTTTTTAATCTCAGATTTAAAATTGAATCAGCTTGAACTTCCGACAGTTTAAACTTTTTCATCAGCTTATCTTTTGGTTTGTCTTCCTCTCTAATGATCCTTATTACTTCATCGATATTCAGATAGGCAACCATTAGGCCCTCAAGAATATGAAGTCTTGATTCAACTTCATCTAATCGATACTGAAGCCTTCTTCTGACTGTCTCCGTCCTAAAAGAAAGCCATTCGCTGAGCAGGGTTTTAAGATCGCAAACCTTTGGTTTGCCATCCACGCTAATGATGTTCATATTGACCCTAATATTTTTTTCAAGATCAGTAGTTGCAAATAAATGGCTCATTAACTCATCCACATTGACTCTTGAGGATTTAGGAGTCAGTGAAATACGGATGGGAGTTTCATGATCTGATTCATCATTAATATCAGTCAATAAGGGTAACTTTTTATCTTTCATTTGCGTTGCGATTTGCTCAATAATCTTATTGCCTGAGACCTGATAAGGTAACTCATAAATAACAACTCTATTTTTTTCTTTCTTATATCTGGCTCTGATCTTTATTGATCCATTGCCTGATTTGTACATATTCTTTATTTCTTCTGGTGGAGTTATTATTTCTCCGCCAGATGGAAAATCAGGGCCTTGAAAATTTTTTCCTAAGCGAATCAACTGACCTATAGAAATTTCAGGATTTTTTAAGATTTTTTCTAACAAATAAGCAATTTCCTTAATATTATGAGGGGGAATATCCGTTGACATTCCTACAGCAATACCTGTCACTCCATTTAAAATTAGATTTGGCAATCGAGCTGGAAGAAAAGTGGGCTCATTTAGTGTTCCGTCAAAGTTTAACTTCCAATCAACCGTGCCTTGACCTAGCTCAGTGAGCATAAGTTTTGTGTAGGCACTAAGTTTGGCCTCTGTGTAACGCATCGCAGCAAAAGATTTAGGGTCATCGTAGGACCCCCAATTACCTTGACCAATAATCATTGGATAACGATATGAGAAATCCTGTGCCATATTAACCATTGCTTCATAGCATGCTGTATCTCCATGAGGGTGGTATTTACCAAGAACATCTCCTACGGTCCTAGCTGATTTCTTAGGCTTAGACTGTGCTGAAAGACCAAGTTCTGACATCGCATATATGATTCTTCTTTGAACTGGTTTTAAGCCATCTCCTATAAACGGAAGAGCTCTATCTAGAATCACATACATTGAATAATTAAGATAAGCCTTTTCGACGAATTCACTCACAGGCTGAACGGATGAACCGTTACCACCTGATGTTTTTGTAAAATCTATTTCTTCTTGCTTGCCCATTATTGTATGTCTGCTAAATTGCCTTTATCTTGAAGCCAATCCCTTCGATCAGTATAGCGTTTTTTAGCCATAAGCTTATCCATCAACTCGTTTGTCTGGCTCTCATCTTCTATTATTAACCTAACCAATCGTCTAGACTTCTCTAGCATGGTTGTTTCCCTAAGCTGAATCGGACTCATTTCTCCCAGACCTTTGAATCTAGTAACTGTAACTTTAGCTTTGGATTTCTTTTTCTCAATCGCCTTAAGATGATCATCTTTTTCATCTTCATCCAAAGCATAAAAAACCTCTTTACCAACATCAATTCTATATAGCGGTGGCATAGAAACATAAACATGGCCATCTTCTACTAATTTTTTAAAGTGTTTAACAAACAAGGCGCAAATAAGCGTTGCTATGTGAAGGCCATCTGAATCAGCATCTGCTAGGATACAAATTTTATGGTACCTAAGATTAACCAAATCTTCAGCTGATGGTTCAACCCCGATAGCTTGGGAAATATTACTGATCTCCTGTGAAGATAAAAGATTAGACTCTTCAACTTCCCAGCTATTTAAAATTTTGCCTCTCAGTGGAAGAATAGCCTGATATTTCCGATCTCTTGCTTGTTTTGCCGAACCTCCTGCAGAATCACCTTCAACTATAAATAATTCGCATCGATCAGGTTCGTCGCTGGTGCAATCTGCCAATTTCCCAGGCAAGGTTGGTCCTCCTGTGGGTTTCTTCCTTTTAACCTTGACGTTCTTTTTTGCTCGCTTTTGAGCATTCTCAACAGCTCTGGCTACAATTTGATCACCTGCCTCAGGGTGCTGATTTAACCAAAGAGTAAATGCATCATTGATAACATTTAAGACTAAACTTGAGACCGCCCTAGAACTTAATTTTTCCTTGGTTTGTCCTGAAAACTGAGGTTCTTCGAGCCTTATTGATAAAATATAGCTTAAGCCTAGCCAAACATCCTCCGGAGAAAGTTTAACCCCTCTAGGAAGAAGGTTTCTGTAATCTGCAAACTCCTTAACTGAATCTGACAACCCGGATCTAAATCCAGAAACATGAGTGCCACCTGCTTTGGTTGGAATCAGATTTACATATGATTCTTGAATGCCTTCATGATCGTCTTGAGGCCAGGTCAGACTCCATTCAATTTCTAACTTATCGTTCTGGCTATTTCCAAAAAAAGGATCATTTGGGACACATTGGGTACCTCCTAAAACTTCTGATAAGTATTCATTAGCCCCTTCTTCGTAAAGCCATTCCAGTTTTTCATTTGCCTGCTCATCGTGAAACTTAATTTTTAACCCAGGGCATAAAACGGCCTTGGCTCTGAGGTTATGTTTTAGGTCTTTAACCTTTATTTCCGAGTCATCAAAGTACTTTTCGTTAGGCCAGAAACGAATAGTGGTTCCAGTGTTGGTTTTCCCTACCTTATCAACCACCTCAAGCTCTGATGACCTTTCGCCATCCTTGAAGCTCAGGTTGTACTCATGTCCTTGACGTTTTATCCAAACCTCTAGATTTTTTGACAAAGCATTAACAACAGAAACGCCAACACCATGGAGCCCTCCAGAAAATTTATAGCTTTTATTAGAGAACTTAGCACCTGCATGCAATCGGGTTAAAATTAATTCTACAGCTGGAACTTTTTCTTCTGGATGATCATCAACCGGCATTCCTCGGCCATCATCTTTGACCTGAACTGATCCGTCTTTGAATAAATTAACATGAATTGATTTGCAGTGTCCTGCTATAGCTTCATCAACGCTATTATCAATTACTTCATAGGCTAAGTGATTTGGGCAATCGGTGTCAGTATACATGCCCGGTCGCTTTTGAACCGGTTCCAACCCACTAAGAACTTCAATATCTGAAGCGTTATAATCTTTTGCCATGGTCCTTCATTATTCTTGAGAAGTGAGTTTGAATCAAGGGCATTATCACTGTTTATGCGGGCATTCTATCACAGGCGTTAGAATAGAGTATTATTTAATAATAAGAGAAAGGGGCTGCATTGCTGCTAGCCCCTTTGTACTTTTTTAACTTCTTATATTAAAGAAGATCTGCATTCATAACCTTAGTCCATGCGGCTATAAAATCTGAAACAAACTTATCTTTCGAATCATCAGACCCATAAACTTCAGCGATTGCTCTTAATTGAGAATTTGAACCAAAAACCAAATCAACTCGAGTTGCAGTTCTAACTTTCTCGCCTGAAGCTCTGTCTGTTGCTTCATAAGTATTACTTCCCGTTGGCTTCCATTCAACCCCCATATCAAGAAGATTGACAAAAAAGTCATTAGTCAATTTACCTGGTCTTTTGGTGAACACTCCATGATTATCAGTGCTTATACCTAGTGCTCTCATACCTCCAACAAGCACTGTCATTTCAGGTGCTGTCAATCCAAGCAATTGGGCTTTATCAAGAAGCATTTCCTCAGCTGCAATTGACGGATCTGCTTTTTTGAAGTTTCTAAAGCCGTCTGCTATTGGCTCAAGAGCTTCAAAGGATTCTTCATCGGTTTGATCCTCACTGGCATCACCTCGTCCTGCAGTGAAAGGAGCTTCAACCCCTGAAGCTTGTTCAATCCCAACATTACCAGCCAAAACGATAACATCAGCTAATGAAGCACCGCTATCCGCTGCGATAGGTTCAAGTGATCCCAAGACTTTAGCTAGTTGTTCTGGTTTATTGGCTTCCCAATCTTTTTGTGGTGAAAGTCGAACCCGGGCTCCGTTGGCGCCTCCTCTCATATCAGAGCCTCTAAATGTTGATGCACTGGCCCAAGCAGTTTCAACCATTTCTTGAACGCTTAATCCACTTTCAGAGATCTTTGCTTTAATTGCATGCACATCATAGTCGGTATTGCCTTCAGGAACTGGATCTTGCCAAATTAGTTCTTCTTCTGGCACTTCTGGCCCTAAATAACGAGAACGAGGGCCCATATCGCGATGCACAAGTTTAAACCAAGCTCTAGCAAAGGCATCAGCAAATTCCTCTGGATTTTCATGAAAACGTTTAGAGATCTCTTTGTATATTGGGTCCTCTCTCATCGAGATATCTGCTGTTGTCATCATCGTTGGAACACGAGCGGAAGGATCTTCAGCATCAGGTGCCATATCCTCTTCTTTCTGACCAATTGCATGCCAGACAATTTTTCCTGATGGAGTTTCAACCTTTTCCCACTCGTAACCAAATAAAAGGTCAAAGTAACCATTGTCCCATTGAGTAGGTTTTGCTGTCCAGGCTCCCTCAAAGCCACTGGTAATAGTGTCACTACCCATACCAGATGCATGACTGCTCTGCCAACCAAAACCCATGTTCTCGAGTGGTGCGCCCTCAGGCTCTTCCTGAACATTTTCCTCTGCTCCTGCACCATGTCCTTTACCAAAGGTGTGCCCTCCTGCAACTAGAGCAACAGTTTCTTCGTCATTCATGGCCATTCGGCTAAACGTCTCCCGAACGTCTTTACCGCTTGCAATTGGATCAGGATCACCATCAGGTCCCTGAGGATTAACATAAATTAAACCCATTTGGACAGCACCTAATGGATTAGCTAGATCTCTCTCTCCAGAATATCTTTCATTAGCCAGCCATTCCTTTTCGGCACCCCAATCTAT
>Ga0208764_10001858_pt1 | contig 13442 bp, 10 predicted proteins | sample ETNtaG_18_FD_185762 | JGI IMG/M metagenome (GOLD analysis project Ga0208764, IMG submission 185762) | Marine microbial and viral communities from oxygen minimum zone, Eastern Pacific Ocean - ETNP201302SV91 (SPAdes) (version 2) | ecosystem: Environmental > Aquatic > Marine > Oceanic ... | reverse complement strand
AGTGTGGTGTCGGTCTCGGCTGTAATTGATTTCTCGTTTGACCGGAAGTCATTGTCATTCATCGTTGCTACATGGGTCTGCGAGGTAGAGGACCAATCTCCCATGGAGTGGGGAAATTTTTGGGCGAATTGCTTCACGGCTCGTGGTGCTCGACGATCGGAGTTACCTTCCCGTAGAACCGGGTTAACCGCTGAACCTTTAATTTTGTCGTACCGGTCGCGGATGGTTTCTTCTTCTGTGGTTTGGGGATCAGTGGGGTAGTCCGGGACGGCCAAGCCAGCTTCTTGCAGTTCGGCGATAGTGGCTTGGAGTTGGGGGATTGAGGCGGAAATATTGGGCAGTTTGATGATGTTTGCGTCGGGTAGGAGGGTCATTTCTCCTAGCTCTGTCAAAGCATCACCAATTTGTTGCTCTTCGGTCAAATGTTCTGGAAATGAGGCGATCACCCGTCCGGCCAGAGAAATATCTCTAGTCTCAACGCTGACTCCAGCGGCGTTAGCAAAGGCCTCGACGATCGGTAGGAAAGAGTACGTAGCGAGAGCCGGTGCTTCGTCGGTATGGGTGTAGATGATCTTGGACATGCCACTCCACTGAGCGTGTTGATGGACCGTCTAAAGGTACATCTTTAAATGGTCCATGCATCGAGTCATGATGGTGTTCTGAGTAGCTATCGTTTCGAGTTAAGTTTTTGAACCAGAAATGAGGTCCCGTTCCTTATGTCATCCGTAACGTCTATTGCAGATATTTCTCGAGTCCACGCTGAGGGTCAGCCAGACAAGGTCGCGTTGATTTATGAGGGCCAGGAGTGGACTTATGCTCAACTGAATTCAGAATCAAGCCGGGTAGCCAATGCCTTATTGGCGGCCGGTGTTGGTCCACAAGACCGCGTTGCGCATCTAGATAAGAACGGGCCGGAGTACTTCACTTATCTCATAGGGGCAAGCAAAATTAATGCGGTAAGTGTGTCAGTGAACTGGCGTCTAGCTGCCCCCGAAATGGAATACGTTCTCAACCATGCCGAAGTGAAGGTCCTTCTCATTGGCGAAGAATTTTTGACTCATCTAGGACAGATGAACCTCGACACGGTCACGAAAGTCGTTGTTGTTGGCGACGGTGGTGAACATGACTCATACGAGAATTGGTTGTCGGGATACGCAGAAGATGACCCTGAAGTTGCAGTCGGCTGGACTGATACTTGCTACCAGTTGTATACCTCCGGGACCACAGGGCTTCCCAAAGGGGTCGAGCTAACCAATCGGAACTTCTTTTCCTTTCTGCCAGTTGCGAGTGAGGAATGGTCCTTTGACTCGGACAGCGTGAATCTTGTCGCGATGCCGCTATTTCACATAGCAGGAAGTGGATGGGGTGTGGTTGGCCTCTTTAACGGTGGCACCAACATCTTGTTGAGAGAAGCTGACTTAGTGGAATTACTTCGCTTGGTGGAGACTTATTCGGTTACGAACGCATTATTGGTGCCAGCGATTTTGCAGTTCCTCCTTATAACGCCTGAAGCGCAAGAGACGAATTTTTCTAGTCTGCGATCCATGATTTATGGAGCGTCCCCGATCACCGAGGAGGTCCTCGCTGGAAGTATGGAGATGATGGGATGCGATTTTGTGGGTGCTTATGGGCTTACCGAAACCACGGGTGGGGGCACCATCCTGCGAGCGGAACATCACGATCCAGGTGGTCCTAAAGCTCACTTGCTGAGGTCAGCGGGGCAACCGTGGGCTGATATCGAGCTTCGTATTGTGGACCCAGAAACACTCGAGGATTTAGGAGAAGGAGAAGTCGGGGAAATTTGGCTGAAGTCAGTTGTCACTTTGAAGGGTTACTGGAAAGATCCGGTGGCGACAGCGGAGGTTTACCCAGAGGGTCGCGACGACGAAGGGCGAGGTTGGTTTCGTACCGGAGATGCGGGCTACCTTTCCGAAGGCTTCTTATTCATCCATGACCGGGTTAAGGACATGATCATTTCGGGAGCAGAGAATATTTACCCAGCCGAAGTTGAGAATGCGTTGATGAGCCACCCTGATGTCGCGGATGTAGCTGTTATAGGCGTCCCGCACGAGAAATGGGGCGAAACTGTTAAAGCGGTGATCACCGTCGCTCCTGATGCCGACCCATCTGAAGAAGGCCTGATCGAGTATTGCCGTGAACGCCTTGCGCACTACAAGTGTCCAACGTCGGTAGATCGTATGGACCTAATCCCGCGTAATCCCTCCGGGAAGATTCTGAAAACTGAGCTTCGCAAGCCTTACTGGGAGGGCAAAGAGCGGCGGGTCAACTAGCTATCTGGGCGCCAGCATTCATTCCTGCTAATCGCCCAAAAACTGCTCCTGCTGTTAGTCCAGTGCCTCCTGGGTAGTTTCCATAAAAGAGGCCACCCACCAACTCTCCAGCGGCGTATAAGCCTGGGATCGTGTCGAGGCCGCTGTCTAAGACTTGTCCTTGGTTGTTGATGCGGAGACCACCGAAGGTAAAGGTCAATCCGCATGTCACGTTGTATGCCTGAAATGGTGGTTCATCCAGAGTATTGGCCCAATTCGTCTTGTTTATGGTGAGCCCTGAAGTTGAGCGACCATCCTTAACATTCGGATCAAATGGGTTCGTCGTATTCACGGCGGCGTTGTAGTTGGAAATTGTTTCGAATGCTTTCATCGCGTCTACGCCTTCCATGCGAGCGCACAGCTCGTCTAATGAATCGGCTTGGACCTTGGTGACTTGTTTGATTCGGTATTCGTCACGTAGTAGGTGGTCGACTTTGGAATCAAATAGTTGCCATGCGGAATGCCCTGGCTGTTTGAGTATCTCTCGTCCGTATTTGGCGTAGGTGTAGTTGCGAAAGTCTGCGCCCTCGTCGAGGAAACGTTGACCTTCATTGTTGATTACTAAGCCGAACGGGTAGCTGTGTTTCTGAAAGGCATCGCCAACAGCCAGGTCACCGAATTCTGGGGCGTTGTATTCCCATGCCACAGCGTGGGCGCCACTCCAATTGCCGTATGGCATTGCGCCAATATCGAGGGCCATTCTGATGCCATCTCCGGTGTTGAAGCGTGTACCTCTTACCTTCGCTAGGTCCCATCCTGGACCTAGGTAACGGGTTCGCCATTCAGAGTTGGCCTGAAATCCTCCAGCGGCGAGGACGATTGCTTTGGCTGGGATGTCGACCATTGTTCCAGCTTGACGAACCCGAACTCCTTGTACCGTCGATCCGTCAAAGATGAGTTCTTTGGCGGCGGCTTCGTATCGGAGTTCGATGCCGTTATTGATGAGAGCACCGTGGAGTGCGTCAATGAGGCCTTCGCCACCGCCCCATGCTTCGACGGTTAAGCCACCCCAAAACTTAAACTTGCCGTCTACTTTGAATGCTTGGCGGCCCCATATGGGGGCGAAACGCACTCCGTTGCGCTGCATCCACATGACGGTTTTTTTGCTGTTTGATACGAGGAAGCTGGCAAGTTCTGGGTCTGTCCGGTAGTCGGTGACGCGTCCCATGTCGGCATAAAACTCGTCTTCGCTGTAGGTACCGAAATCTGTGCTTTGAATTTCGCTCTGGCTCAGGTCAGGCATTAGATCCACTAAATCGTCGACACCGTCGTAGGCGAAACGAATCGCACCGGCTGTGAATCTGCTGTTTCCGCCGGATTCGACTTTGGGGGCTCTTTCGAGGACTACGACTTTGGCTCCTTGTTCTGCGGCTGACAGCGCAGCGCAGCATGCAGCGTTACCAGCGCCTACTACTACAACATCGAAATCTGACACCTAGGATCCTGCCTGTTTGAGTTAGTCGACGACCGTGGAATCGCCCACGCGGGATCGAACAAGCCATTGAAAGATATGCCATCCGTTGGTTTCGCCGCCGATTGATGGGTGGACTTGAGCGGCGGCACTTGGGCTGATGACTCGACCACCGGGGACTTTGACGCAAACTTCTGCCGCTCGTTCCGCATTTAGATAGAAACCGATAGCGGAGGCGACTGAGGTGCCTACGGTCAGCAAGCCATGGTTGGCCATGATTACCAAGCGGCCCTGGCCTAAGGCGTCAGCTATGCGCTGTCCAGTAGCGAGGTCCGTGACGTTTACCTCTTCGCCTGCGTACACACCCTGCAGGCCGTAAAAGGCAACGGCCTCTTGGCTGCTCATGGGAAGCGGTATCGCCATCGCTGAGAATGGTGTTCCATAGGGAGTATGGGTATGGATAGCACCAACAACGTCAGGTCGAGTTGAGTGGATTGGCGCGTGTATGTAGAAAGCGGCCGGGTTGATTTCACCTGAGCCTTCAACAACGTGACCAACGTGGTTGACCAGTACTAAATCATCGACGGTTGCTTCACCGAAGGGAACTCCATATTTCAGGAGCCAAAAACAGTCAGTGAGTTCGGGATCGCGTGCTGTTATGTGTCCTGATCCGTCAGCTCCCCACCCCCAGGAGGCCATGATTCGGTATCCAAGGGCGGTCTCTTGTTTACGGATACGACGCTCGGCATCGGGGGTCGTATCTGGTGTTGGTCTCGAACCTAAGGAGAAGCTGTCATTTTCAAGGGCGTGCTTTACGGTCACTGCATTCTCCTACGTTCAAACAGGTTGCTTGGCTACAACCCGGGGGCATCGTCATCGCTACCGCTGATGACTCGACCCGCTAATTCCATTACCGGTTCAGCGACCATCATGTGTTGGGAAGCCACATGAATGTCGCGTAGATGCCGCTGCAAAGGTGAGTCCTCATAGACCGAAGAACCCCCGACCGTCGTGTACATGCTGTCGACGATGTTGATGGCGGTGGTCACGGCATGAACTGTCGAAGTGCGCAGCAGCCGGCGAGTTTCTAGAGACCCCACGCCGTTCTGTGCCTCTTCCCAGGCCGTTGCTATGTCTGCGTAAAAAGATGCTCGGGCGGCACGTAGGGAGGAGTCGGCCAGGGCGACGTCTCTGTGGAAGGCTGGTCGTGACGACAGTGTTCGCCCTGAGCCTGTAGGTGTCTTTGATTTAGCGACATTCAGAGCCTCATCGATTGCATCTCTTGCCATACCAAGCGCAATCGCTCCGATTGGAAGAGCCAAATAACCAAAGCGAGGAAACCGATAAATGGGCAACTTGGCGAACGGTGATGAACGCAGTGCTTCGACAGTTGCAACTCGGTAGTCGGGAAGCTCTAGGCCTCTGGTTGTGTAAGAACTTGAACCTGACCCGCGAAGACCACTTGTATGCCAGTTGTCGAGGATTTCGATCTCGGTTGGTCGGAAAAAGGCGCGCGCTTCAGTCGGACGGTCCTTACCATCGCGCAGTGGCTCTCCAGTTTCGTCGCAGAGGATGACTCCTCCTGATATCCAGGCGGCATTGTGGCAGCCAGAGCCCCAGTCCCAACGACCATCGATGATCCAATGGCCTGGTTTACCGGAAGCTCGGGTAGCCGTGCCGGAGTAGGCGAACACGCCGCTGGTAATGACGTTTGGGTTCTCTAAAAGTTCTTTAAGTAGTTGGGGTGTTACGGCAGGAAACATGTACTGCGATGTGGCCCCAATAAAAACACACCATGCAGTTGACGCATTGCCGGTGGCCAGAATTTCGCAAACTTCCGCTAAAACCCTTGGCTCGGCGCCTACGCCACCAAGTTCGGTGGGGGTACACAAGCGATATAGGCCCTCCTGAGCAAGGCGGTCTGCGATGTCTTGAGGTAGGGCACGTTGAGCGTCTATTTCTCTTCCGCGGGCGCGTAACTCTTCGACGTAAGTGAAAGCTATTTGGGGAAAGTCGCTCGACATGGGTTAGTGCTAATTCGTGTAAGTGCTCAAGGAGCCGCCTTCGGCGACCAACTGTTCGATCAACGGGGAGATCGACCAGTGTTCACCCCCGAGGGTAGAGGCATAATGCTTGATGCGGTCGGCTACGTCACTTAGGCCCACTGTGTCGGCCCAAAACATTGGCCCACCGGTGTACATCGGCCATCCGTAACCGTTAATCCAAACAACATCGACGTCGCTACCGCGGATAGCGATCCCTTCAGACAAAATCTTGGCGCCTTCGTTGACCATTGGGTACAGACACCGTTCGAGGATTTCTTGATCAGAAATGTCGCGTTGAGGGATTCCCTGCCGTTCGGCAAAGCCCTGGATGATTTGTTCGACTTCAGGGTCGGGTGTTGCTGCTCGTGTTGTTGGGTCGTAGGTGTAGTAACCGCTTCCGTTCTTCTGTCCGCGTCGCCCGCTTTCACAGAGCAATTCGCGAACGGTAGATCCAGACGAAGTCGCTTCGTCCCATCCGATATCAAGTCCAGCAAGGTCGCTCATGGCAAACGGACCCATCGGTAAGCCAAAGTCGAACAAAATCTGATCTACTCGTGATGGGGCGGCGCCCTCTAAGATCATTTTTTCGGCTTCGATTCCACGCATGAACAGCATCCGATTACCGACGAACCCATGACAGACACCGCATAGGACTGGTGTTTTACCGATAGTGCGCCCTATGCCCATTGCAGTGGCGATAGCAATGTCTGAAGTCTCGTCACCACGGACCACTTCGAGCATTTTCATAACGTTGGCTGGTGAAAAGAAGTGCATTCCGATCACTGCATCAGGTCGACTAGTGGCGGATGCGATTTCGTTGATATCCAACGCTGATGTATTTGAAGCGAGAATCGCTCCCGGCTGACATATTTGGTCCAGTTGTTCGAAGATGGACTTTTTAAGGTCCATGTTTTCAAATACCGCTTCGATGATCAGATCGCATTCAGCGAAGTCGCCCATGTCGACAGAGCCGCTAATCAGGCCCATCCGAGTTTCGACGTCGTCGCTTGAGATACCGCCGCGGGCCGCGGTGCGTTCGTAGTTAGAGCGAACTACTGCTAATCCGCGTTCAAGGGCATCTTCGTCTCTTTCGACGATTGTTACTGGGATGCCTACATTCGCGAAGTTCATGGCGATGCCACCGCCCATGGTGCCGGCTCCGAGCACACCGCAGCGGCCAACATCTGCTGCTTTGGTGTCTTTGGGAAGGCCCGGAATTTTGAGGGCAGCGCGTTCGGCAAAGAAGTAGTACTGCTGTGCCTTTGACTGGGTTCCTTTCATCAAGTCTCGGAATAGTTCTTGTTCTCGTTGTAATCCGGCATCAAAATCCAGATTGACGGCTGCCTCGACACAACGAACGTTGTATTCGGGGGCGAGGAAGCCTCTGGTCTTTCTCGCTATGCCTGCTCGGAATTCGTCGAACATGGAAGGTGGTGTGTCGGCAAGCTTGTCGTTTCGATCGCGAATGCGAAGTAATGGCATCTTCTCTGCTACCGCCCGTCGAGCGAAGGCGATCGCGCCGGCCTGTAGATCTTCGACTATTTCATTGATCAGTCCGCATTCGAGTGCTTCTTCTGCTGTTATCGGTTCGCCACTGGTCATCATTTCCAAGGCCCTGGCAGCGCCGGTAATGCGCGGCAGCCGTTGAGTTCCACCCGCTCCTGGTAGAAGTCCGAGCTTTACTTCGGGTAGTCCGTATTTACTACTGCTAACACCGACGCGGTAATGAGCGCATAGCGCCACTTCGAGGCCTCCACCAAGCGCAGTCCCATGTACAGCGGCTATCACGGGTTTGGAACAATTTTCCATAGCGTCTTGAGCTGCTTGAAGGCTTGGAGGTTTAGGAGGTCCCGAAAATTCGGTGATATCGGCGCCAGCGATGAACGTGCGGCCGTCACAGATGACGACGATTGCCGAGGCATCACTACTTTCGGCTTGAGTCATTCCGTCTAGGAGCCCTTGCCGAACGTGGTGGCTCAGGGCGTTAACAGGAGGATTGTCTATGTGGATGAGTGCTACATCGCCATCGAATTCAAGACGAACGGACTGAGTTAGTTGAGTCATATGCACAAGGTAGGGGACAGAGGAGCTCGAAGTCTTATCGAGTTAGAGATCTGACCGAAATCTGATCTCGGGCTGTCTACATTGAGCTAAAGTCACCAACTTGAAGGGAGCTCCAGTGAGTGAGAAACCTGACCCAATGACAGTGCCTTTCGGCACCGTGTTTTGCGACTGGATGGCGACAGCGCCATCTGACAATGGTGTGTACCAGTACGCCGGAAAAGTGGAACCATACGGGGACTTCTCTATGAGTCCTGCGGCGCACGCACTCCACTATGGGAGCGCAATCTTCGAAGGTTTGAAAGCCCACAGACAGATTGATGGTTCTCTAGCGATCTTTCGCTTAGATGATCATGTTGCTCGAATGTGTCAAAGTGCTGCACAGTTACGGCTTCCAGTGCCTGAGGAGTCCCTTCTCCGTCAAATGATCATTGACAGTGTTGAAGCGAACATTGAGGAAGTCCCAGATCCTCCCGGTTCGCTATATGTCAGGCCCACGCTCATCGGCACTGAACCAAATATTGGGGCAGCGGCAACACCTACATCAGAGGCGTTGCTTTACATCGTTAATTGTCCGGTAGGTGATTACTTTAAGGGCGGGGTAAGGCCCCTCACGTTGTTGGTCGAAGAAGAGATACCGAGAACAACACCTCAGTTCGGAATGGTTAAATCCGGCGCAAATTACGCTATGGCGTTAGCGCCGACCTTGGATGCGATGGCTCGAAATGAAGCTGTCGACCAGATTCTTTTCGCCACAGGTGGAGATGTCACTGAAACAGGGGCAGCTAATTTCTTCTTAGCGGATGATGAGCGCATAGTGACCCGACAGCTTGATAGTTCATTTCTGCATGGGGTGACTCGTGCCTCGGTAATAACTCTCGCAGCTGACCTGGGATACGAGGTTGAAGAGCGACCTATTGAGTTGAATGAATTGCAAGAGTGGGCTGATCGCGGTGAAGCGTTTCTGTCAGGAACAGCAGCGGTTCTCTCGCCCGTTGGAACGATGCTTCGTGGTAGCGAGGAAATCATCTTTGGCGACGGCCAGCCTGGTGCCAACACGCTCCGGTTGAGGGAAAGCTTGGTGGCGATCCAAAATGGAAGCGGCGATGATGAGCACAGCTGGCGCACCTCTGTTCGAAGTTGACGTAGTAGTAATCCTCGAGGGGTTGTCACGTGGCGAATAGCGCAAAGGGCCTGAGTTTCGGTTGGTTGTCACCGGTAATAGGTAATCAATGGAGTGGTTACAAACCGATCGTGCAATATCAGTGTGAACACATTTTGCCGACCGTGGCTGAACACTTCGACAGTTTGTGGATCGCTGACCACTTTTATGGCTTTGACCAAAAGTCTGATCCATTTCTTGAAGCTTGGACAACTCTTACCTGGTGCGCAGCAAAATTTCCGGACATCGATCTTTGTCATCATGTTTTGGGTGTCGGATATCGGCCGCCAGCACTGACCGCGAAAATGGCCAGCACTCTCCAATTTCTTACTGGAAACCGGTTCATTCTTGGGATCGGAGCGGGCTGGCGAGAAGCTGAATACCTCGCGTACGGCTATGACTTTCCGAGGCCGAGCGTACGTTTTCGCCAGTTAGAGGAAGCCATCAAGATATGTCGGCTCATGTGGACAGAAGAAGATCCACATTTTGATGGTGAATTTTTTCGCATTGAGGGAGCGGATGCGCCGCCGCTTCCCGGCGTGGTGCCGCCTGTTTGCATTGGGACCTCAGGAGAACAGGTCGGTATACCTTTGGCTGCTCGACACGCTGATATCTGGAACACAGTTTGGCGAGGTGATTCGGATTCGTTAATCAGGAAACGGGACATCATGTTGCATGAGCTCGAGCGTTCCGGCAGAGCTCGGGAAGATGTCCAGTTTTCACTCACCATTGAACGAGCGCTGCCACAAACAGCTGATGAGATAGATGACTTTGGAACGATGTTGGCGGAGCTAATAGAGATAGGAATTGAACATTTTGTTTTAGATTTCGGTAACCCGGAGACGGCTGACGAAGCCGATGGTTTTATTACACAGGTGATGGGTCCGCTTCGGAGCTAATCTACGCCTCTTTGGGCGCCGTTCTAGGCTTGGTTCCTAACAAGCGTCGGACCCAGAGAGGATGTATGTATCTAGATGGAATTACGACTTCGGCAAGTAGCGATGGTTGGCGACCAATATGTAGAAACAGAGAACGCCCTTCGAGAAGTATTTGGCCTTGACGTCGCCTACCGCGACCGGGGAAACCGACCAGGAAGCGAAGCAGGAGTCAGTATTTTTGGCCTAAAGAACTTTGTGATGCCGATCGGAAACCAATTCCTTGAACTTGTCACACCCTTGATATCGGGCCCATCATCGGCGGGGGGTCGCTACATCGAACGGCGAGGCGGTCCAGGCGGATACATGTTGCTGTTCCAAGTGACTCGTGACGATTACGAAATTCATAGGAGTTATTTGGAAGGGTTAGGGGTGCGGGTGGTTGCCGGCGGAGACATCAGTGAAACAGGTAGCGACGCAATCCACATTCATCCAAAGGATTTGCCTGGGTGTTTGGTGGAGCTTCGATGGTGTGAGAATGAAGAAAGGGCGGATGGGGACTGGTGGCCGGTCGAAAAAGACTGGCTAGATCACAGCAACACGGAAGTTCTAGAAGGCATAGTCGGGGCAGAAATTCAGACCCCTGAACCTCTTCAACTGGCCCAAAGATGGGGTGAGATACTCCAGCAGGAGGTTCTCGTGGAGGGCACGATGCCGTCTGTCTCGACTGCTGATGGTCCCGTCCGGTTTGTGGAACCTTCGGATGGACGCCCGGAGGGTCTTGGAGGAATCGATGTCAAGGTACGTGATTTGGATACCGTTCTCCAACGAGCAGATAATTGTGGTCTACCGGCGAGTGAAAATATGGTTGAAGTATCAGGTTTGCGTTTCTATCTGAAGTAAAGGCTCAGTTCAGATAGATGTGGGTGTGCTCCCCTAATCGGGGAGCTGGTGCCATTGACCACCAAGGAGAGCTGCTCCTGAAAGGAGCGCCCGGGATCGTCACCTCGGTGGCGTCTTGCAGTTGGGTTGTTGTCCAAAAGTCAGCAGCTTCTAAATGGGGGTTATCTACGAGGGCGTCGATGGTGTTGACCGGAGTTATAGGTATACCTCGCCGCTGACCTTCCTCGAATAGTTCGAGTCGTGTTCCTTGTGTCGTGAGCTCTTCGACCCAGTCGTCGATTAGGTCCTTGGCCTCAACTCGAACAGCATTGTCCACGAAAACCTCTTCGGTGATGCTTTCGTTGCCTGTGGTTTCTGAAACCCATTGCGCCATTGCAGCCCAGTGCCTCGGCATGAGCACGATTATTGAGACGAAACCGTCCTTGCAGGGGTATAAGCCGAATGGGCGGCCGAGGTCTCGGCGGTTACCGGATCTTTCGCGGTGCACTCGATCGTCCATGAACATGGGAACCCCGGTTTCGGGGGCGATGGAAAGTGCCACTTCTTGCATTGATATTTCGACGTCTTGAGCGACTCCGGTTATTCGCCGTGATCGTAACGCTAGGAGGGTGCCCACTAAGGCAGATGCTGCAGATGCGTGGTAGGCGAGTTGCATGGGAGCTGCAGGGGCCACAGGAGGCCGGTTCGTGAAACCTGTTGTGTACAGGATGCCGGACGCAGCCCAAGCGACCAGGTTGGAGCTGGACCAGTTTCTCTTGGGGCCGGCTAGCCCAAACGGCAAGATCTTGGTCCGAATTGTGGTTGGACTGATTTCGTCTTGTGGTACTAGAGACTTTTCTGGCAATTGGTCTTCAAATACAACGTCCGCTTCAGCCAAAATTTGCATCAAAGCATCGGTGTCTTGCGGGTCTATGACCACGCTGCGGGTTCCCATGGCTAGATAACTCCACCACAAGCTGTTCTCGGGAGGTTCTACGTTATGGGCGAAGGGGCCAAGGCGTCTCAGTGGTGAACCGTCAGGCGGTTCTAATCGGATAACTTCGGCACCTAAGCCTGCAAACAGCCTGGTTGCGTAGGCACCTGCAAGGCCTGTGGTGTCAACGATTCGAAGTCCGTTGTAGGGGCCCGCCATCAGAGATCTCTAGCGTCTTCAGTGCCGGGAACTAAAAGGTGGATCCAATCATTCCACGGTCGTGTAGCGACCATGTCTGGCTCGAGCTGTTCGAAAGCACCTCCGGCTGAAATCAAGTTGTTGATTTCTTCCTCAGAGAGCCCAACTACATCAGAAAGGACTTCTCGGGTGTGTTCACCCATGGACGGGCCGGCCGCGGTCCAGCGCCCTGGTGTCGCGCTGAGCTTGACGGCACAACCACTAAAGACATCGCGGCCGAGACGGCTTGAAGCGGCCACCTGGTACCAGTTTCTGCTAGTCACGTGTGTGTCGTGGAGGAGGTCTTCGTTCGTAGAAACTACGTGGGCTGCAATACCTGCAGACTGCAGCCGGTAGGCAAGGTCTTCAACTTCAAAACTGGACGTCCAAGCTGCGATCTGTTCGTCCAGGCGGTCCTGGTCTGTGAGTCGCGTTGAGGGATTGTCAAAGTCAAGATCAATGGCTGAACCCAGCAGGGTGCGCAGCGCTGTCCAGTCTTCTGCTTCGGTGGCGCTAATAGCGATCCACCGTTCGTTGCCGGCGCATGGATAAACGCCTTGAGGAGCGCCCCACATTGAGCGATTCCCGATACGGCTGTACACAGTGCCGGTTAGGTCATAGTCCATAACGAAAGGTCCCAGTAGAGCCAAAGTGGTTTCGAATTGGCTGATATCGATGTGCACCCCTTCGCCTGTGATGTCTCGTTGTTCTAATCCTGTAATTGTCGCGATGGCGGCGTGTAAGGCCGACATGTAATCGGGTGGTGCGATGGTTGCGATGCCCGCGGGTGGATCATCGGCATGGCCGGTGAAGTCATCCATCCCGACTAGGGGAGCCTGGTTAGGGCCCCAAGCAACAAACGGGTAATAGGGCATGGTCTCGTCGCTTCCGAACCCGGGCAGTTGCACATAGACAATGTCGGGATTTACTGCCGCGACTGAGTCGTAGTCAAGTCCTAACTCTGTTAACGCTCGTGCACCGAAATTCGCGAGAAAAACGTCGCATTCGGCCAGTAGTTGTAAGGCGGCCGCCTTGCCTTCTTTGGTCTTGAGTTCCAAGCCGATGCTTCGTTTGGAGGCATTCATTTCTGACACATAAGGGCTCGTGTCCGATGAGATTGGAGCTAGGTCATCGCGGTCTTTAAGCCAGGCAGAACCAAGTATCCGGACCACGTCAGGACTCATCCGAGATTCGATCTTCAGCACGTCTGCCCCAAAATGGGCCATTAACTTGCCACAAAACGGTGAAGCTATTGCTATCCCTAGTTCAAAGACGCGCACGCCATTGAGAGGAAGGTCGTTCTCGGTGTTTGTCACTTAGCTCCCCCCGGGCTTATGTCGATACGTACCCTAACCTCTGATCTCGGAGGCGGGCTTGGTCTTCACGATCTTGAGGGTCTCCAAGTCCGCCGCCACCAGGAAACTCAATAATTAGGTGTCGTCCTGATGGCACTACCGTGTTGCCTTTTGCAGCTACAGGTGATCCATCGTCAAGGGTCAAATTAC
>Ga0208764_10001851_pt1 | contig 13463 bp, 19 predicted proteins | sample ETNtaG_18_FD_185762 | JGI IMG/M metagenome (GOLD analysis project Ga0208764, IMG submission 185762) | Marine microbial and viral communities from oxygen minimum zone, Eastern Pacific Ocean - ETNP201302SV91 (SPAdes) (version 2) | ecosystem: Environmental > Aquatic > Marine > Oceanic ... | reverse complement strand
GGAGCTTTAGGTAGCAAAAAAACACATGCGAATAGATGCGAAAGATTAAAAAAAGCAGGATTTAGCGATGAAGAAATAAATTTAATTCATGGACCTATTGGGATAAATTTAGGAGGAAAGGCAGCACCTGAAATAGCATTATCAATAATTGCGCAGCTTGTTGCAGAAACATATAAAAAATAAAATTATAACTAAATATCTAGAAAAATTATTTTAATTAATTTTGATCTATTAAAGGATTTCCCTTTAACCATTTAGAATCTTCATTTTCATAATGTTCTTTTTTCCAGATTGGTGTACGTTTTTTTATTTCTTCAATAACATATCTTGAAAATTCGTATGCTTGAGAACGATGTTTACAGGCTACAGCTATAATAATACTGGTCTCTCCAAGTCCAACATATCCTTTAATGTGTTCAATAAATACAGCAACGTTTATAAAATTAAATTTTGTTTCTGCTTCTTTATATATTTCATTAAAACTTTTAATTACTAAAGCATCATGACTATCATAAGTAATTCCAATAACTTTTTTATCATTATTTTTATCTCTAACAGTACCGACAAAATATATTGAAGCACCATATTCACTTGAAGCTATAAATTTTTGTGCTTTGGAGAGGTTAATTTTTTCTTTTTTTATATCTATAATTTTAGCATGAAGCATCAACCACCTCCTATCGGTGGTATAATTCCAATTTTTTGATCTTTTGTGATTTTATAATTATCAGAAACAATATTGTTTTCTTCAGAACAAAATTTTGATGATTCAACTAATTTTTTAAAATCATTATTACCTTTGAAATTTTTATCTATAAAATTAAATATTTCATTACGTAGATCATTTATTGAACATTTTTCTTTTAAGTTAAATTCTAAATAGTTTTTTTTACTAAATTCACGACTAGCTCCGTAAAGCTCCAATTTAATTTTCATTAATATTTTTTATTAAAATTAAAATATATTGTCCAGGAATTTTGGAAGACCATCTGGATTAGTCCAAGTTCCACTTTTACCGCCTTCTTTTATTAATAATTTAACATTATCAATTTTTAGATGTGGATTTACTATTTTGCTTAAATCGTAAATGGTAATTAATGCTGCATTAACACCCATAATAGCTTCCATCTCAACTCCTGTTTTTGCTACAGCTGAGACTACACAAAAAACTTCTAATGAGTGCTCCACTTCATTCATTAGAATTTTTGTTGCCGTGTGATCAATTGGTAGTGGATGACATAAAGGTATTAATTCGCTTGTTTTTTTAACACCCAAGACAGCTGATACTTCAGCTAGGCTTATAGGATCACCTTTGGGCATTTTTTTATTTTTAATTAAATTAAAAACTTCTTTACCGACGTAAATTTTTCCTGAAGCTAAAGCTCTTCTGAAAGTTTCTTTTTTAGATGAAACATCAACCATATTGAAAGAATTTTTCTTAAAAATTTCTTTAGCCCAATCTTTTAATTCTTGTTGATTTATTATTTTTAAATTTTTCATTAACCTCCCGTTGTTGATAAATTTTTTGTTAAACCGGTTTCTCCTAGCTCTAAATAATGAGACTCTTTTTTGAAATTAAGTTGTTTTGAAATTAAATCTTTTAATTCTTCTAATTGATCATCTTTTTGTAAAAGATGCCTTAAGTTTATTCCGGTATTGCCAAACAAACATAATCTTAAATCTCCTCTAGCGGTAATTCTAAGTCTATTACAGCTTTTACAAAAATCCTTTGAATATGGAGCGATAACTCCAAATTTTCCTTTAAACGATGGATTAATATAATTCTTTGATGGCCCAGCATTTCTTCCAAGAGTTTGAATAATCCAACCATTTTTGTTTAAATAATTTGTGAATATTTTTGCTGGGACATGATATTTTTTAAAATATTCTAAGCTGTCGCCAGTTTGCATTAATTCTATATATCGAAAATCTAACTCATTATCGTTTATAAATTTAGACCATTCATTAAAATCTTTTATGGTATCATTAACATCTTTAAGCAAAACTGCATTTATTTTTATATTTTTAAATTTAAGCTTTTGTAATTTTTTAATTCCACTAAGGATTTCAGGGAGTCGATCTTGACCTGTAATATTTTTAAAAGTTTCTCTATTTAAACTATCTATACTTATGTTTATACCATCTAAACCACAGTCAACGATTTGATCAGCAATTTTATCTAAACGATAACCATTTGTTGTGATTACAGTTTTTTTTATTCCTGTTTTATTTTTTAAAATTTTAACAATATCAAAAAAATCTTTTCTTACCGTTGGTTCTCCACCAGTTAATCTAATTTTACAAACACCAAGTTTTGATAAACCTTTTGCTAGTCTTCTAATTTCTTCTAGACTTAGAAATTTTCTATTGTCACTTTTATCTTTCTGATAACCATTTGGCAGGCAATAACCACATTTAAAATTACATACGTCAGTGATTGACAATCTTATATAAGGAAATGATCTACCAAAGCTATCTCTTAACATTTTAATTTATTTTTTTTTTAATTAAGTTAACATATTCTATATCATTTATCATGACAGATTTTCTTAATAAAAATGAAATAAATCAATTTAAAAATGATGGAGCCATTTTTTTAAAAGGTAAATTTGATCTCAATTGGATAGAAAAATTAAAAAATGGAATTGAAAGAGATATAAAAAACCCTAGCCCTAGATTTAAATCTCACACTGTGGAAAAAGGCGCTCCTGCTTATTTGGAAGATTACTGGACATGGGATTTAGTACCTGAATTTAAAGATTTTGTTTTTAATTCACCATACGCAAAGATAGCTTCAGAATTAATGTCTGCTAAAAAAATAAATCTTGTTATGGATAATTGGTTTTTAAGAGAAGCGGGATCTAAATCTTCCACACCATTTCATCATGATATAAGTTATTTTGATATGGATGGAACCATGTGTGTTCTTTGGTTGCCATTACAACCAACAGGTAAAAATGAAGGTGTTGTTTGGGTAAAAGGTTCACATTTATGGGATAAACTTTTTTTAAGAGTTCTTTTTAAAGATGGACATAAAGTTGAAGGTAATGAATGCACAATTGATGGAAAAAAATATGAGCTTCCTCCTGATATTTTAGGAAATAAAGAAAAATATGAATTTTTACAATGGGATTGTGAACTAGGAGATGCCGTTATATTTGATATGAGAAGTCTTCATGGAACACTTAGTTCTTCAATACCAAATAAAACTTTAAGTCGTTATACTTTAAGAGTTGCCAAAGAAGATGCAAAGATTAGTTATGTAGGTGATTGGACCAGCTATAATTATAGAAAAGCAATGAAGGATGCAGGCTATAAAGATGGTGACAACTTAGGTGGAAAGATGTTTCCAACTTTGTATGAAAATATTTAGCTAATGAGCAAATTGTAGAGTAGACACTAATTGTGGTCATGTTAAATTAAAATATGTACGAAAAATTTGGTCAATTTATTGATGGTAAGTGGCAACAGCCTGAAAAAAAAGAAACTTACGAAGTTATTAATCCTGCAACAGAAGAAGTACTTGGACACGCTTCTAAAGCTACACCTGCAGACGTTGATAAAGCGCTTAAGTCTGCTGAAAAAGGTTTAGAAATTTGGAAAAAAACATCTCCTTGGAAAAGATCTGCAATAATAAGAAAAATTGCTGATTTAATAAGAGAAAAACAAAATGTGTTAGCAAAATGGATAACTCTTGAAGTTGGAAAACCTTTTGCAGAAGGAAAAGCTGAAGTAGGAGCTACAGCAGATATTTTTGAGTGGAATTCTGAAGAAACAAAAAGAATTTATGGTCAAACAGTAGAAAGTAGATTTGAAGATACAAGAATCCATGTTTACTATCAACCAATTGGAGTTGTTGCAGCCATGTCTCCTTGGAATTTCCCTTTAGTTTTATCTGGAAGAAAAATATCGACAGCCTTAGCCGCAGGATGTTCAGTTATCATCAAACCTGATGTGATTGCACCAGGCGGAGTAATGGAGTTAGTAAATATTTGCAAAGAAGCAGGAGTACCTCCCGGTGTAGTAAACTTATTATCTGGGGATCCATCAAGTATAGCCTCTCAATTAATTTCATCAGATATAATTAAAAAAATTTCTATCACAGGATCAACAAGAGTTGGAAAATTAATTCTTAAACAAGCAGCAGAAAAAGTTCAAAGAGTTACAATGGAATTAAGTGGTCATGCACCATTTATTGTTTTTGATGATGCAAATATTGAAAAGGCTACCGACATGGCTATTGCTTCAAAATTCAGAAACAATGGTCAAGTATGTATTTCTCCAAGTAAATTTTATATTCAAAATAATAAGAAAAAAGATTTTGTGAATTTGTTTTTAGAAAAAACTAAGAAACTAAAAATAGGAAATGGTATGGATGATAATGTTCAGTTGGGACCAATGACAACTAAAAAAAGACTTACTGAAATTGAAGAACTAGTTGAAAAAACAAAACAAGAAGGAGCTAAAGTGCTATTGGGCGGAAAACGACCTTCAGGATTTAATAAAGGTTTTTATTATGAACCTACTATATTTGACGATGTAAAAGATGATTTTACCATTATGAAACAAGAACCATTTGGACCTCTGTGTCCAATGTTATCGTTTGACACATTTGATGAAGTTATTAAAAGAGCAAATAACCATGAATTAGGTCTTGCAAGTTACATTTGTACTAATTCTATGGAACTAGCTAATAAAGCTTCAGAACAAATAGAAACAGGAACAGTTGCTGTTAATCACCCATTAGTAGCACAAGCAGAAGCACCTTTTGGCGGTATTAAACAAACTGGATACGGTAGAGAAGGTGGATCAATGGCAATTAAAGATTATCTTAATATAAAATATACCCACCTTGGAATTAAAGGTTAGATGAAATTATTAAGAGTTGGCGATATAGGAAAAGAAAAGCCAGCAATATTAGATAAAAATAATAAAATTAGAGATTTAAGCTCTCATATAAAAGATTTTGATTCTAATAATTTAAAAATTGAAACACTTTCAAAATTTAAAAATTTGAACTTAGAGGAATTACCAGAAATGAATAGCAATGAAAGAATAGGTTCGTGCATTAAAAATCCAGGAAAATTTATAGCAATAGGGCTAAACTATTCTGATCACGCAAAAGAAACTGGTGCAAAAACTCCATCTGAACCAATTATTTTTACAAAAGCTACAAGCTCGATTACAGGTCCAAACGATAATATTTTAATGCCCAAAGGTTCTAAAAAACTTGATTGGGAAGTTGAATTAGCTTTTGTTGTGGGAAAAAATACAAAAAATATATCTGAAGAAGAGGCATCAAATCATATTTTAGGATATTGTATAGTGAACGATATTAGTGAAAGAGAATGGCAAATTGAAAAGATGGGTCAATGGACAAAAGGTAAATCCGGAGACACATTTGGTCCAATCGGACCTTATTTAGTTACAAAAGATGAAATTTTAGACATTAATAATTTAAATTTAACTTTAGATGTGAACAATAAAAGAATGCAAACAGGCAATACTAAAAATATGATTTTTAATACAAATTTTATTCTTTCCTATTTAAGTAAATTTATGTCTTTACAGCCGGGAGACTTAGTAACTACAGGAACACCAGCAGGCGTTGGAATGGGAATGAATCCTCAAGTATTTCTTAAAATAGGCGATAAAATTAAATTGACTATTGATGGTTTGGGAGAACAAAATTCAAAAATTATATCTGAATAAAAAAAACTATGATTGAATTATTTATTGCTTTAGGAGCTGGATTAATTAGTTTTTTATCTCCATGCGTTTTACCTTTGATACCGGGCTATATATCTTTTGTTTCAGGTCAATCTTTAAAAGAATTAATAGATAGCAAAAAAATTAATTTATATCCATTAATTTTATTTTCTTTAGGATTTTCTTTTGTTTTCATTTTATTTGGAGCTACAGCATCTTTTCTAGGAAAATTTTTAATTCAAAATTCTAATCAGTTGAGAATTGTTGCTGGATCAATCATTATAATTTTTGCTTTACAAATAATCGGCATAATTAATATTAAATTTCTTAATTATGAAAAAAAATATTATACAAGTAAATCAACCAAAGTATTATTTTCATTCGTTGTTGGTATGGCTTTTGGTTTTGGCTGGTCTCCTTGCATAGGTCCAATTCTTGGATCTATTCTTGTTTTAGCTTCAACAGAAGAAAATATTACAAGAGCAATTATGCTACTTAGCTCTTATTCTTTGGGCTTAGCCTTACCTTTTGTAGCATCAGGATTTTTAATACAAAAATTTTTAGTATTTTCAAAAAATTTTAAAAAAAATATTAACAAAGTATCAAAAATAGGTGGATTAATTTTATTAATAACTGGAATTTTAATTGTAACAAACAAACTTCAGGTATTAGGATATTATATTTTTAATATATTTCCATATTTTCAAAATCTAGGCTAATCATTAGTCCAAATACTTGTTGCATTTGGAAGAAAGTATTAATAAAAATTAATTTATTAAATGGAAAAGCAAAGCAAACTTCAACAAAAATTATTAGACAAAGTTTTTGTATACACTGCAGAAACAACGCCACCAGATGCATCTGATCAAGAAACATTGTTAAAGAATGTATTACCATTAAAAGGTGTCGCAGATGCTGTTAATGTAACAGATAGTCCTGGTGCTAAAGTACACATGTCATCACTAACGGCAGCAATCATTCTTGCGCAAAATGATATAGATCCAATATTACAATTAACTGTTCGTGACAGAAATCGTTTAGCACTACAAGGTGATTTAATAGGAGCGTCAGCATTAGGTGTAAATAATATACTTTGTTTAAGGGGTGATGATCCAAAAAATGGCGATCAACCAGAAACAAAAATAGTAAACGACATCGATAGTTTAACATTAGTTTCTACTGCTAACATGATGCGTAAAGAAAAAAAATTTCCATCTGGAAGAGAAATTAACCCTCCTCCAAAATTGTTTATAGGTGGAGCAGAAGTTCCAAGCCAAGGTAAACCAAACCCTAAAAAAATTTTAGAAAAAATTAATAAAGGAGTTAACTTTTTTCAAACACAATATGTTTTTGATGCAAACGTATTAACTGAATATATGAAAATTTTAGAAGATGACGGTATTTTAGAAAAAACCAATTTTATAATTGGAATAGGTCCATTTGCTTCAGCCAAGAGTGCAAAATGGATGAATGAAAATTTATTTGGTGTAGATGTTCCTGAGGATATTATTAAAAGATTAGAAGGGGCAGAAAATCAAAAAGAAGAAAGTAAAAAAATATGTATAGAATTAATTGAATCTTTTCAGAATATAAGAGGTGTAAAAGGAGTTCATCTTATGGGTCATAAAAAAGAACAAGTTATAAGTGAAATTATAAAAGAATCTAAAAAATAAAAAAAATTATTTTTTTTCTGGTTTATTAAATACTATCAGTATTACTCCAACGATAATTATAGCTCCACCAATGAACAATTCTTTAGTAGGTTCTTCACCTAAAAGAAAGATTGCTGCTAACAATCCAGTAGGGGGTATACCCATGGTAACTATAGGCAAAACTTTGTATAAAGGATTGTTTTTTAAAACATAATAAAAACAACCGTATGTTATTGGTTGCATAATAAATCCTAAATAAATTGCAATTATCCAAGTTTCAAAAGTTGCAGCCTTAAAGTAATTAATTGGATTGCCATCAAAAATAGCTGATAGAGAAATCAATATTGGACCAGAAAATAAACCTAACCAAGCAACAAGTGTTAATGGATTTATTTCTTTACTCAAAGGTTTTACCAAAACTTGTCCAAGAGCCCAAACACCAGATCCTATAATTACTAAACTTACACCAATGAATTTATCGTCTAAATTTGGTGAGCCAGTTAAAATGTATACACCAACAAATGCAATAGCTATTCCTATTAAAGCTCTTACCGTTGGTTTTTCTTTAAGCATAAAATATGCAAATAAAACTCCAAAAGGAACTTCAGTTTGAACAAGCAACACAGCTGCTGAAGCATCTATAAAATTTAAACCCGTGTAAGTAATGCTGTATTGCGTCGTATTTGCTATAAGAGAAGCAAAAAATATTCTTTTAAGAAAGCCTCTTGGTATTGGAAACCACCAAACCAAAAGTAATGCCACAAAAGTAAATCTTAGGCCCATCAATAAAAAAGGAGGTAGGTACTCCATTGCTGGTTTTGCTATAACAAAACCAAATCCTAAAAAGATTGGAACTATTGCGGCTATTAATGAATCACGAAGGGTCAAAAAAACTTAAAGTTTAAATTTTCTTTTTAAATGTCTTAACTTGCCTTCGGTGCTATCAAAATCTATATAGCAACCTTGTAAAAATCTTTTTCCTTCTTCTGGATCAAATTTTGTTCTTCCGTGCAGCACCCTATGATTATCCATCATCATAAGATCTTTAGGTTTTAATTTAAATTCTATTCTATTTTTTTCAGAATTATATAAATCAGATAATTTCTTTCGTGCTTTATAATATTGATCTAGCTTATCTTTTTCTAGCATTGGCACATAATCTAATCTTGGACTAAATCTTACTTGTTTAAAATTTTTCTGATCATCTAAATGAATTAACTCTGACCAATCTTCCAACATTACATTTTTGTCAGTAAATTTAAATCTTACTTTAACTTCAGTAAGAATTTTATAAGAGTCTGGATCTTCTTTTTTTAATTTTTCAGAAACTGTATATCCATCAACTAACGTTGAATATCCACCGGCAACTTCATTTTCAATACAATGTAATATTTGTATACAAGGAACTGGATTTCTATAAGGGTTGTCTGTATGTGGACCTAAATGTAAAGTAGTATAAGCTAAATCGTTAGGGCTTGATTTAGACTTAACATTAAAATGTTCACCAAAATTAGTTCTTCTGACACTGCCAATGGAATTTGCAAATTTAACAATATAATTATTTTCTGTAGGAACGTTTTTTATAATTACAAATCCATATTCATAAAAAGAGACTAATAAATCATGCATTTCTTTGGATTCATAAAAATTTTCTTTGTAGTCAAAATTTTTTACACTTTTTAAAGTTGAGTCCCATTTTTTTTTGGGAATTGATTTTATAACTGTATCTTTATTTGAAAATTCAGATTCGAGTTTATTTATATCCAATTTAGAGTTAACGCCATCGTTAAAATTAACTTCAAGAAAACCATTTTTAATTTCAGCTTTTTTTATAATTATTTCGCCATTCATAGTTGAAGGATCGAACAATCTTTGTTGAGTCCCTTTGTCTAAAAATTCTTCACCATCTACTCTTTCTCTTAACCAAAATGGATGTATTTCTTCATTTGATTTACCATTATTAAAAAATATTTTGTTATTGTTTAGTTCAATTTTCATACCGTATGTCGAGGATTATTTAAAATTTTGCTTTAATCAAGATAAATAAAATAGTAAGAGTTTCTTTAATATGGATCAATTAAATGCAAAAAATATCAGAGTTTTTGCTAATTTTTTAAGCCGGTTAGCTAAGGATATGACAAGGTTTTATTACCAAAGATTAAACAAGCCTTTTAAAGCAATAAACAAAAGCAAAGACAAGAAAGGTTATGACCCAGTAACCAAAGCCGACAGAGCATTTGAAAAATTTATAAGATCTAAAATTCAAAAGAAATTTCCAACTCATGAAATTATCGGTGAAGAGTTTGGCCATAAAAAAACTAAAAGTGACTTTACTTGGGTGATTGATCCAATAGATGGAACTAGATCGTTTATAGTTGGCAATCCTACATGGAGCAATTTAATAGGTTTAAATTATAAAGGAAATCCAGTGGTTGGTTTGGCAAATTTTCCAAAATTAAATAAATATTATTTTAATACTTCAAAAAATAACTCTTATGTAGTTGAGAATGGTAAAAAAAGAAAATTATCAGTAAATAAAAAAGCCACTTTTAAAAATATTAAAGTTGCAGGAGCTTTTCATGGTTGGTTATCGTTAAAGAAACAAAGTAAAATTCCTAGAGTTTTAAAACTTATGCAATTTCCGTGTTTTGATGCATTAAGTTATGCTCATTTTTGTGAAGGAAAAATTGATGCAGTTCTGCAATGTCAAAATAAAATTTGGGATCTGCATGCAATAATTCCTATTGTTTCAGCTGCAGGTGGTATTGCTTCTACTTGGAACAATAAACATGCCAAATATGCTGGTAATGTTTTGTTTTCTGCAAATAAAAATATTCACAAAAAAATTTTGAAACTGTTAAAACCTGCTTTAAAATAATAATAAAGAGTAAAAGTAATAGAATAAACAAAGGGGGAAAATGCCAATTTTTAAACCAATCGAAGAAAATGAAGCTAATGGAAAGGTTAAAGAAATATATGACGAAATAAAAAGTACTAGACAAATTACAGAAGTTCCAAACTTTTGGAAAAATCTTGCAAATAATCCTGAAACATTGGAGAGAACTTGGACTTCGTTAAAACAAGTAATGAAAAAAGGCGCCCTTGATCCAGTGGTTAAAGAGTTAATATATGTAGCGGTTTCCATAACTAATGGCTGCGAGTATTGTATAAAATCTCATAGCTTAGCTGCTAAAAAAAAGGGTGCTACGAATGAGATGTTAAATGAAATGATTGCAGTTGTTGGCATGGCTAATGAAACAAATAGATTGGTTGAAGGCTATCAAGTGGAAGTAGATGAAAATTTTAAATAATTAATCTATTGGATAATTCCAAGCATCACCCCCAACAACTTTTGATATAGCAGAAAAATCTTTGGCATCATTACCTTCTTCACAAAACTTGTTATAAATTTCTAAAGCCATAGTTCCAAGAGGAATAGAGGCTTTAACTTGCTTTGCACATTCATTAGCTAGTTTTAAATCTTTATTCATCATGCCCGCGGAAAATCCTGGTCGATAATTATTATTTGATGGCGTTCCATCAATTAAACCAGGCAAAGGTGGATAAACAGAAATTGGCCAACTATTTCCTGATGCATTTTTCATAATTTCATGAACTTTTTTAATATCTATATTTAATCTTTTAGCCAGCATCAAAGACTCAGAGGCAGCAATCATTGTTATTCCTAAAGACATATTGTTGCAAATTTTTGCTCCATTACCACTTCCAAGATCTCCAGCATGAAATATATTTTTTCCCATTATTTTTAATAAAGGCAGAGCAAGATCAAAAGCTTCTTTAGCTCCACCAACCATTATATTTAATGTAGCTTTTTGAGCCCCCATGACACCACCACTTACCGGGGCATCAATCATTTTAATTCCTTTTTCCGTAGCTTTTTTTCCTATTTCGACTGATGTTTGAATATCAATTGTAGAACAATCAATAAGAAGGCAATCTTTAGATACTTTATTAATTATACCTTTATCTCCCAAATAAACTTCTTTTGAATTTTTACCCTCAGGAAGCATTGTTATTACAGTTGTTACTTCGTTTGTAATCAAATCATCTAAATTTTCCACAACATCTAATTTTTTTTCTTTTGCTTTTTCAATCATGTTTTTTGAAACATCAAAAACTTTAACTTTTTTTCCTGCTTTTACTAAATTTTGAGCCATTGGGTTTCCCATATTACCAACTCCAATGAACGCTACTAGTTCAGACATATTTTTCTCCTTTTGTTTATTTTAATTTACTTTGCCAAGTAAATTAACAATTAAGACACCTGCGATAATTAAAAAAATTCCGATCAAACCATACACATTGGGTATTTGATTGTACTTAATAATTCCAAATATAAGTATTGATGCAACTGTAATTGCACTGTAAGTGGCATAAGCAAAACCAACTGGTATTGCTGACATTCCTTTTGCAAGTGAAAACATAGTTACACACATTAAAAGTAAACAAGCAACAGTCGGTGTTAATTTTGAAAATCCATCAGATATTTTTGCAAAACTATTTGCAGCTATTCCACATGATATAGCAACAAATAAAAAAATGTATCCAGTAAATGGTTTCATATTAATAAGTTTTTCCCAACAAATTAACAATTAATACACCTGCTATAATTAAAACAAGACCAACGATAGTATAAAGATCAGGCATTTGATTAAATTTGTACATTCCAACTATTGTAGTAGCGATAATACATAACCCTGCAAACGAAGCATAAGTAATACCAACTGGAATTGTTTTCATAACAAGTGACAATGTGTACATACATCCAACAATAGTTATTGCTGTTAGAATGCTTGGAATTAATAGAGTAAAACCTTGAGCACCTTTTGCAAAGCCATTAGAAGCAGTTCCCAAAACAACTGCAACAACTAAGATTATATAAGCTGTTAAATTTCCCACTTAATAATTATAAATGAAATATTAAAAAATAAAAATAAATTATCCACGAAACACAACTGAACATTGTTACAAATATTATAGTTATTCCTGTTGCAGTGTCATTATTGTGTTTTTTATTTACCTTTTTTCTCCAACTTGTTGGATATAAAGGAAGGGTAAATGCATATATTATTAAAAAAAAATCAAAAGCTGTAGTAACTATACAGAAAAAAAGCAATTGATCCATTTAACTTGTAATACATTTAGCTGTAATTTTATTTCCATCAAGATCACGAACATACCCATAATAATTACCATCAGATCTTATTCCTGGAGCCCCTTCATCAACAGCACCATTTTCTAGAGCAGTTGAATGAAATTTATCTACTGCTTCCTTTGAATCAGCTAACAAAGCAATCATTGTACCATTACCAACTGTAGCAGGTTTTTTATTATATGGTTTTGTTATGTAGAATTTAACTTCATGTGGATTATTTGATTGAGCATAAGAAATCATTCTTTCCCCAGTATTAACTTTTTTTAATCCTAGATGAACAAAAATAGCATCATAAAACTTGCTTGATTTTTCAAGATCATTAGTACCAACCATTACAAAACCAATTATTTTACTCATTACTTAGGTAACTTTGTTGCTCCAGTTTCCATATAAGCAACTTTTCCATCTTTATATTTGTAATAAGTCATTACAGCTTCTTTATTACCATCATTGTAACTTACAAAAGCATGTTCAAATCCAACCTCATCATTTTCAAAAAGAACTCTAACTTTTTCTTTTTTGACATCTTTCATGCCTAACCATTTTAAAATATCTTGTTTGCCAAGTTTATTTCCAGATGAATGCATTAAAAACTGATAATCATCATGTATCAATTGTTCACCCGCAGCCACATCTCCATCATTTACTATCTTTGTCATTTTTTCTATTATTGACATATTTTTTTCCTTTTATTTATTAATTAACTATAAATTTTATCAGCAAGACCGTAACAAAGAATAGCGCTTAAAATTGTAAAAACTAGAGGTGCAATAACCCCTTCATTTGAATCGTTTTTTACTCCTGTCTTGTCAATTTTAATTGAGTAAGTATTTACAATGAAGATACAAAGATTTTGTACAAAAATTAAATTAAAAAATGCCCAAGTACCTTCTACTCCTCCAGGTCTAATGAACATAATGTAAAGA
>Ga0208764_10001849_pt1 | contig 13472 bp, 11 predicted proteins | sample ETNtaG_18_FD_185762 | JGI IMG/M metagenome (GOLD analysis project Ga0208764, IMG submission 185762) | Marine microbial and viral communities from oxygen minimum zone, Eastern Pacific Ocean - ETNP201302SV91 (SPAdes) (version 2) | ecosystem: Environmental > Aquatic > Marine > Oceanic ... | reverse complement strand
CTCGGCGCACTTTGAGCAAGTGTTGAAGAGAACCCCCCTCACGAGGTGTAATCATGCGTGCACCATTGATGGCCTTACTTCTGGCCACCGTTTCTTTGGGCGGATGCATGGGGAGTGGTGATAGTTCAGAGCCGAATGGCTTTGATGTTGATGATCCTGAAAAACCAGGATGGGCAGAAGGTGATTGGTGGCTTTACACCTTTGAAACTGCACAGTTCGGTGAAGACACCGCCCGTTTAGTGGTTACAGATGTTAACGATGGTGATGGGAATTATATGCTTGGAATTTCTTCTGAAAGAGAAGCACAACGACACGCAGTAATCAATCACAATCCATTCCTTGGAAGAGTCACAATTGAGGATTTGTCAGTTTATGAGAACGGAGAAACACAATCAGTATTCAATTTCCCTTGGAACGTTGGAGACACTTGGACATTCACCTTACTGGGGGAATCATGGACAGCCGAAACCACTGGTTCAGTGGCAGGAATGGCCGTTGTAATGGCTACGAGTAGTTCAGGGCATTCATTGGAATATCATTTTGATGGGACACATGGGTTTCTTGATTTCTTTGAATGGAACAATCAAGATGGGGAATTACAGTTTAGAATGTCATTGACCAATACTGGGAGTGATTTTTCTGGTGATGTTTGGTTCATTCGTGCAACTGATTTGAAGGATCGTTTGTTTGAAGGCCCCATTGATGGTGTGGCAACAGATTCCTTCGTCGATAGTGGGCACCCTTCTGGAATAGATTTTGATTACTATGTATTTTTCATAGATGTGGCAATCCCTCAAGGGGGTACAGGTACACTTTCTGTAAAGGATCACGCGGGCCAAAGTATTCTGCAAAGAACCTACTCTGCCGGTACACAATCTCAGGAATTGGCAACAATTCCAAGTCGAACAGATGAATATACTCTAGAGGTCACTCTAACGGGCGGTCAAAGTTCAATTCACTTCATGATGGCAGGTGGAATTGAAAACTTCTGGGACCTTTGAGGTGCGAATGATGGGCACATTGGTCATGCTCCATGGCCTTACAGGTACACCTGAAATGATTCGTCCACTTGGGGAAGCCTTGTGTCCTGATGATTGGAATCTCCTTCTTCCTGAAGGGCCTTTGATTCATCCGAATCGAGGGCGCGGTTGGTGGATTCGTGATGCTCCACCTGATTCACCACTTGATGAAACCGCTCGAATTCAAATCGTCGAGAGTTTGACTTCATTACTACAGCAAATACCAGATGGTCCCCTGATTGTTGGTGGTTTTAGCCAAGGTAGTGCGCTTGCTCAGGAGTTACTTTCGACCGATTGTGGCCCTCGTATACTTGGAGTCATTGTCATTGGAGGAAAGAGTGCCAGACCCGATGTACTTCGCCCGACTCTCAAAACCCTCCCTCCTCGTCGGCTTTTGTCGATGCATGGTGAATCTGATCACCTTGTTCCATTGTGGCAAGGTGATGAAACCGTCGGATTCTTCCGTGAAGCAAATTGGGAAATTACCCTGCTACGACACCACAAAGGGCATATGGTAAATTTGGCACAAATGTCAGATATCAAGCGATGGGTCCTGCAAACGGCGGGTAATTCAACCAACGATTCATGAAGGGCGCGTCTTTCGAACAGCCATGAGCGGCCGTGCATCATCTCACCTTAATCGAGCAGATACAGATTTTCTAATTGTCAGCACAAACGTTTGTCCATATTGTTTCAAGGCAAAACGGTACCTCGATGGTCACAAACTTTCCTGGACTGAAGTCAATGTGCAGAATGATCGAGAATTACGAATGGAATTCGTTGCAATGACTGGTCATCGGACTGTACCAGTCGTCTTCGATTTACGTGGAGACGAACCCATCTTTGTTGGTGGTTCAGACGACTTGGAAGAATATCTCTAAGATATGATTTCATCGAGGAATAAGCCTACAATTCTACGACTGAATTTCTTCGGGTTTCGGATAATTAATATCAACGCAACTCCAATGATTAGGGCGAGACAACCAATCACTCCCGTCGCGCCAAATATGAACGCGAAAAGGCCAATTGACTCTGGATCCCAACTAAATTCATCGCTCCCTTCTCCGGGTTGCCAATCCAACCAAACCATCGTCGCAACAATATCTAACCCAGTTTGAAGCCCAGCTTCGACATTGTTTCTCCCACCTGCCATGGTGTTGATGGTGGTCACAGAATCGGTTTGTGCGTGCTTGGGTGTTTGTTCACAAGTATCCCCCTCTTCGTGGATATACTGATGCTGTCCACGAATCCATGTCGCAGTGTGGTTGTGCATGATGAAATTGTAGTGATCTGAATTTCCCTTCGTGTCGTCGATGACACGAACCCATTCTTCTGGATGCTCTAGGTCGGTGTTGATACTTTTGAGATGCGCCTGAAACCATTCGGCATCGGATTGCATTTCATCGGTGACTTCGAGTCCTCTGTCTTCGTAATAGGACCAGTCATCAACAGGTGATGTGAACATGTAGAGTGTCCAGTAGTCCTCATTGCAACCTGACAATTGACTGGCCAATGGTGTTGGTACCGGCCAATTGAGTGCAAACATATCGAGATTGACATAAGTGATATTGACATGATCTGGAATCTGTTCCTCAACAAAATGTAGGCTTCCCATCCCGCCTCCCTCTGGACTACCGCTGCCTTGCCACTCCTCATAGTCCCACCAAGCCAACTTCCAGGTATGTTCTGGCGTCCCACCCCATTGGGAAAAGGTACGTGCTAGTTCAAGGAGAGAACCCGACCCAGTCCCGTCGTCGTAGGCTCCACTACTACTACAGGTTGGATATGTCGTGCCGATGAGTGGTGGAGGAGAATAGCAGATGGCATCGTGATGAGCTCCAACCACCATCCAATCATCTTCTAATGTCCCATTGATTGTGACGACGATGTTCTCGCAATTTTCACACACCTGTGTCGTGAACGGTTGCCGTTCAACATCGTAACCCATTGCTTCGAGTTCCTCAGCGATCCAATTCCGTGCATTCTCGTTCGCTGTGGTGTCAATTCTTCGGTATCCGAATTGTGTCATTGAGACCATATTATCGTATGCAGCACTGCCTTCAGGCCATGCTGGAGGTTCTTCGATTTGGACTTCTGTCATCTCGATGTCACCAGGCAGACTCATGGCCAAAAACATGGTGAGCACGAACAACGCATTGCGCTGTAGTGGACGAGTCATCGTTACAGCGACCCATGGCGTTCATCTTGAGGCTTCGCCTCAAGCGCGTGCGCGCGTGTGAGGGTGAACCTGAAGGCCGTGATGTGCTTCGGAAATACATGGGCGACTGGGTTGTACCTGAATCTCGCACGCAACCTGTCAACCGGGGTGCATCATTGAGAGAAGAGATGGAATCCCCCCTCAACTCACGTATTGCAGCCTGGTGGCTCACTCAAGCTTCTTGGATGGTACGATTCCAAAATGGACCTCTCGTCCTCATAGATCCTTGGTGGCGTGATTTGTTTGCTGGTGACAGATGGGGCAAACTTCTCGGTGAATTTCCTCTTGAACCCGAAGAGCATCCTGAGCCCGATTTGATTCTCTGTACACACTGGCATGATGACCACATTTGTCCTGAATCCATCCCCCGCCTAGCCACTCATTTCCCCAATGTGAATTTTGTCGTTCCAAATCGTTCAATCGATCTTCTCATTGGGTGGGGTATTTCTGCTGACCGAATCATCCCGATGAGGGGTTCGGATTCAACGACGATTGGGGATATGGAAATTCATGCAATTCCAGCCGCACATGAAGAGTTGGATATCAATGAACACGGCGCTTGGTACCTTGGTTATGTGCTAAAATTCCGCGATTCTACGGTGCTACATATGGGCGACAGTCGCCCATATCCCGGTTGGCATACAGCATTCCAAGATGCTGCGAGCCACTACGACTTGGTTTTCGCTTGTATCAACGGCAATGACAACCTAAGGCATGACGAAGCAGTTGATTTAGCACTCGCATTAGAGCCCAAACTAATCGTCCCTATGCATTATGGAATGGATCCCGGGAATACTGTTGATCCACAAATTTTTGCTGATGAAATTCACAAGCGAGCCCCAACACAACCCCATGTTATCCCGGAGGTTGGAGGCCGCATACTCATCGATTGAAAATAGATTGAGCATATTCGTAACCTTTTGTTAGGCCCACGTCAACGTATGTCGTTTTTACAATAGATGCACGTAGTTTTCCCGTTGGTGCCAATTTACGTAATGCAGCAACTTCGTCATTTTCAGCGACATCCCAGAATGCTCCAGTCCAAATTGCACGACCTGTTATTCGGTAGTCACCGGGCGGAAAAGGTTCGCTTGGATTCTTATCAGATATCCCCCGAATACAATCTCCCTCTAATTTTGTGACACGTCCAGTATCACAGAGATGATCCACCCAAGGGGATTTGGTTTGAACAACAGCGAGTAGACAATCGCCTTGAAATTCGTTGCATAAAATTTGAGAGGGGTTTGATCCTATGAACATCACGTCTGGAAGGGCGACCAAACAAGGAGCATCTCCCATCACATTTCTTGCACATCTTACAGCGTCCACTAGACCGTTCGGTTCTTCTTGATGGACGATTTGAACGCCGCGATTTTTCAATGTAGTATCAATGGCCGGCTTATTGGGCGATGAAACAACAACAATTTGCTCAATCCCCGCCTCTTCAACTTCATTGATGGTCCTTTCAAGCATTGTTAACCCATCTACTTCGACCAGTTCTTTGCAGCCCAGTATGGCGTTTTCAGCCATTCTTGTACCAAGTCCAGCGGCAGGGATGACTGCCCAGATTACATCCACTCCCCCCGCCATGAATCGCGCTTGGCTTCAACGGAATTAAGATACCCGTGAACTATAGTCGGACACCATGCGACGAGGCGCCGAGGCCATCTTTTGCTCCATTCCTGCAAGGATTGGCCTTCTCGGTAACCCTTCTGATGGGTATAATGGTCAATGCATTTCTTCTCTTGCACGGAATTGGCGCGCACGGTGTGTATTGACCCCCCATGAAAATCGCTGGGACTTTTCCATCCGCATATCCTGTGGGGATGAAATATTGGAATACAAATCACTATCTGATTTGGCTGAAAACCCTCCTTCACTTAGTGAAGATGGTCTTTCTCGTCTTGTCCTTGGGGCGCTAATCCATTTCGAAGAGGATTGCATATCCAGTGGCCTTGCAATTGAAGCGAGCGGCTTCCAACTTGATCTGGACACAGACATCCCTCGACAGGTTGGACTTGCAGGTTCCTCGGCCGTTATCACAGCTGTTATTCGCTGCATGCTAACCCATCATGGGTTGGGAACAGCTCTACCTCCACATGCGATTGCAGACATGATTCTCAAGGTTGAAACCGAACGACTGAACATCCACGGTGGCTTGCAGGATCGCCTTCCTCAAGCCTACAATCGAATGCTACACATGGATTTCCGTGAGGAATTAATGGTCGGCCGGGGTTGGGGCGCTTATTCGCATATGGATGAATCTCTATTGCCCAAAATGTGGTTGGCCCACGGTGGAGTTGGCCAAGAATCCGGTAAAGTTCACGCTGACCTGCCTTTGAGATGGGCGGAACAAGAACCCGTCATGGTTCGAGTCATCAATGAACTTGCATGGTGTGCACATCGAGGTAAAGAAGCACTTGTGGCTGGAGATATGGATGCACTTTCAACCGAAATCAACCGCAATTTCGATTTGCGCACTGAACTTTTCGGCGAAGAAGCACTCGGTGAAAATTTCACCATGGTCAATTTAGCCCGTAGTCTAGGGTCCTGCGCCAAACAACCAGGTTCAGGAGGGGCAATCATTGGCCTCATTCCCGACGACGAATTCATGGAGCGTGCGGCTCCAGCCTTTGCTGAGCACGGCTGGAACCTTGTGGCTCTGGAGATGTAGGAATGCCCGACAATCGGATGCGAATCGCATACGTTCATGATTCACCAATCCATGAGAGTTTTACGACAGATTACCGCAATCCACATCGTTTAGCAAGTCTCGGATTCACAGACATTGTCATTGCAGATCAGATGAGTGGTTGCCTGTATGGTGTCACACCTGAATTGATTCAGAAAACAGATGCTGCAATCGATGCAGGTTTGGGCGTGTGGCTCATGGACGATATTTTCACCTTACCTGCTGATTCTGAAGCAGGGTGTCCAGGTCGGGAGGATAGTTGGGAACTTACAGCTGACGCAATTCGGGAAGTCATTGAATCCCTCCCTCAAATTCGAGGCCTCGTTTTTCGATACGGAGAGACATTCAGCAGTCCGGATTCAGCATTGAAACGGGTTGATCTTCTCGGTTGTGAATGCATCGACTGTTCATCCATGGATGGTATTGCTCGCCGCCGTAAGGTCATTGAACTTCTCGAATCGGTGGTATGTCGTGAATTGGGTAAACGATGTATTCTACGGCTTTGGGATCTATTTGATGATGGAGTTCACGCGAATCGTTTGTTACAATCGAACGTGCTCAAAAAATGGGCAGGAGACCCCCGTTTCTTTGTTTCTGTAAAACACACCCTCACTGATTATTGGCGCCATCAACCATGGAATCCATCGATTTCTGAAGAAGGGCCTGCACGATTAATTGAATTCCAATGTGAACGGGAATACGAATTCATAGGTTTACTACCCAACTGGCAAGGTCCTGAATGGAGCCAAGGTCCCGTTGAATGTGGGGAACGTGGCCGGACAGGTATCGCCAATGTCCGGCCCAAGGATTGGGCAGGAAGTTGGATTATACCCATCGGAGGTGGTTGGTCAAATCGTCATGCATCCACTGATCTTTGGGCGGAAATGAATATTCATACAATCCTGTCATTGACTGCAAATCCAAACCGTGATGCTGGTGAGATTCTAACCGAATGGCTTGTTGAAAATGAATTGCCTTTGGAATCAAAAAGTTTGTTTGAGAAAAGTTCCGAGTTGATTCTAAGACTTCGGTATCTCGATGTATGGCGCATTATTACAAATCAACGTTGGATGCCTTCAGAAAATTGGTTTCGCGATGACAATTTCGTCCCGGGTGCGTGCGCAACAATTGCCAATAGGGTCGTTGATGAAGGAATGTCTGAATTACTACATTCTGAACGCGCATTGGCAACAGCGATGGCGCGCAGTCACCTGATAGAGGCTGAGGGTTTACCCGATTGTAAGCACTCTGAATTTATTTTATCCTCCTATCGTTGGGCGTTACAATTTGCTGAATGGACCGAAGAAACATGGATTCAATTGTTAGAGGCTGCTCCATTGAATAGAGAGGAATCCAAAGGGATTCTACAACGGCGTATCAAGGAAAATCCCTTGTCACCATTGTCTGTGATGCATTAAGGCATACGGCCTTTTCGCAGTGCCATGGAGCGGGAACTATTCGCCCGCCTTTGGGAAGAGGTTGATTTTGATGATCACCCGCATAGTGGTGGACACAACCCCGAACCTGAAGGTGAACTTTCTGTAACTTTCACTGATGACAGTATCTTGCTTCATGATTCTCGACTTTCATTTCTGATTGGTTCAGGTGATGCTGATGCCGATTCAATTCATCGGTGGACTACAACGAGTGTGCGGATGAACGAAGGGCCTGAACGCTTGGGTGTACACCGTTGGTCTCTTTCGCCCTCCTGCTTATCTCCAGAACTCAGTCATTGGGTGAATCAACGAATTGGTGGACCCGAAGAAAATCAAGGGGAATCCGTATCCCATCATCGAGAATTGTTGGATAATATTCGAAATAATCTTTCTCCCTTACTGCCTGAATGGACTTGGCACCTTGAGGTTGACAACAAAGCCGACAGAATGGGGTGGTATGTGCGCGCACCGGATTCATGGTGTAGCCTGTTCACAATTTTCGCTGGAATCGGCCGCAATCAAAATCAATCGACTCGGGGATTTGTCTTGTTTGAGCGAGCTCCACCCGGTGAACTCGACAGGCCAGATGAGGCTAAACCCAATCGCCTAGATGGATTGCGAACAGTTGCCCTGTGCAACGCTTCTAGAGGCGCACTTTCCCATCTTGCAGGGGATATGATGTGGGCTACAGACCCCCATCCATTTGAATTGGATTTGCCTGGAGATGTCGAACTATGGCCTCCATCTATGGGCCGCTGGCCGTTGTTACATGGTCGTTTGGAATCTAATGAAGATGTGATTGAATGGATGACAATGATCGTTGAAGAATTGCAACCTGCAATATCCACACTATCGGCTACAATCGAGGGACTTAGTTGGCATTGATTGCCAATCCTTCGTTATCGTAGTCCCAGTCCAGAACATCCCAACCTGCTGCTTCACAAGCGGCAATCACATTTTCTTGTCTTTGTGGACCTGAGAGTAGTGCGACACAACCGCCACCACCGGCCCCCAATGCCTTCCAAGCTGCAACGTCCTTGTTCTCAAGAAGAGGATTGACAACTTCTCTGAAGGGGTCATGAAGTGACATGTCGAGTGCGTCTACACCTTTGCACACATCGTGTAATGCTTGGACAACCATGTCCCTTCTGTCTTGGTCAAGGCCTTGTGCCATCTTTCGAGCGGCCAGTCGAATGGTCATGAGTCCTTCAATCACTTCTTCATCCTTGGCTGCATATTTTTCCCAAATGATGTCATGTAAATCTCCACTGACGTGTGGTATGCCTGTATTTGCAACAATCAGATGTTTTTGCAGCCAAAATCTTGCACTACGTGGTGGATCAAACGGCATTTCTTCCACGGAATCACCAATGAACATCAAATGATTGAATCCACCATGTTTTGCAGCCCATTGGTCCTGCCTTCCACCCGTATTGCCGAGTAGTGCTTCAAATTGGTATGCGGCTTCTTCAGCGTTATCAGCGCCATTGATTGCTGCCATCAATGCAACATTGATAGCTCCAGTTGTCCCTAATCCCGAACCGACGGGTGCATCACAGCGATAGTTCACCGAAAGCCGTCCACTGTCATCAATTTCCAGAGATGCATGTGCGTGAATATTGATTGCAACATTGACGACCTCACCACCGACTTCATGAGTGTATGGAGGTACATCAGTCCAACCTCCAGCCAAATCAAGTCGGACCGGAGCCCGGGCGTCTACACGCTTCATCGGACTCACCGAAGGGCTTGCTTCCCTTCAGTCCTCCGACAGGTGAGCAATGGCATCCTCGATGATTGCTCTAGATCGTTGAAGAATCATTCTTCTCCATTTGAGTGAATGGGGGTTGAATGCATTGAGCATATCTCGTCTCTCTTTGCTCTGCAGTAGGCGAAGTGGCGGTTTTCCACTCCATTGTGTAAGTCGATTTTCTGCCCGCGCCAATTTGAGCAATGGAATTGGTTTTATCGTGCCAAATTCTTGAGTGATACTCGTCCATTTTTTATCAGGGAATCTAGATTCAATTCCAGCTTGGACGCCCCCTCGAATTTTGTAGGCCACTCCCTTTTCAGGATCCAATGGCTGAACACGTTCACCGTATCGAGCCATCAATGATTCCTTATCAGCCTCTTTTGCAACCAACAATGAATCAACACCAAATGGTCCAAGCCCCGTATGAAAATCAATCCAAACAATTTGCTCGACATCCGCTAATTTTCGTTCACACCAATCGATGAAATTCTGACTGGATTCGGCCAATTTCGCCCCACCATATTGGAGTGATTTTGGTCGAGTGTATTGCCCTTCTTGAACCGCCTGTTTCGCATTGGCAAATCCCAATCGAAATGAATGCCACCCCGCTCGAATTGTGTAGTACTCTCTACCTTTTTTCATGCCTTTTGGATTCAATAGATGATCTAAGCGAGCATAGTTTTCGGGCTCCCCTTCGTAGGCTTCACCAGGGGGTAAGAAATTTCGATTCAAGTCCGCATTGTCCTCATTGACTCTACGTAACCATGCCATCCCCCATGGATTGATTGCATGTGCAAATACAATGGCACAATCCTCGGGTAGAGACAACTGTTTGGATTTAATTCCATCTAGAATCCACATGGCCGCGGCGGATCCTGGAAACCCTTCGACACCATGGACTCCAGAAGTGTGCAGAATTAATTTCGTTGCATCTGGTGGCCCAATCCAAAGGAAATCAGTTGACAACGTTTCTTCGTGTGGCCCCTTTTTTGAAATTGGTAAAGTCTCTACTTCCAACTCCATTTTTTCTGCACGATCTAACAATCGTTGCCTCGCCGTCACATATTCGGTGGCAAAGCAACGGTGGATATCCGCATCATTTGGCATAGCACTGCCTCAGTTGAAGCGCCATGTGCCAATGGTTTTGGCATTGAGTTTTGCAGGCCAACCAGATTTCGTGATTCGTGGTTTTGTAGTTTCATTTTCAAGTAAATCACATCCACGGACATTGAAGAGTGGTAAATCCGTCTCAATTCTCCCCTCCCAAGTCCTGTCCGTTGGGTTGTAGAGGCGAATCACGTTTCCATTCCCATCTGCTGCGGGTTTCAGGCAAGCGATAATCGGCATTGGACCATCTCCTACTAACCGGATCGGTTGCAGTCTTTGGCCACGACTCCCTTCAGTGCAAACTTCATCAAATTCGCCATCCAACTGTGGTTTTGGTAGGGCTGAGGTGATACTTGCCTGACAAGCGAAAGTCTCTGCGATTTGGTGGATATTTGCTTCTGCCCACGAATCTTCGTAGGCCATAATCGCCCAACGTGTGCATTGTGCTCCTTTGCACTGAGCGCCAGGAGCTTCAAACACTGGGCCTGCACGATTTCGTCGGCTAGCAAATCCATCTCTGCTGAGGTGCCCCGTTGCTCTCAATAATGTCACGGCGAGGGTTGTCCCATCTTCACTTGTCATTGCTTCGTATTCATTTGAACCCGGGCAGAACAATGCTACGCCGCCACTCTTTTCTTCAGCCATCAACATGTCACTGAAGTGATGGGTTGGGACATGTGGTTGTTCCCAATCTGGAAGGTGTGGCCAATTGGCTGGCCGTTCTACAACATCAAAGGCAGCACCAGCGTGAACCTTCTTTGCATCCACGCCTGTAGGTACATGTAACCTCAATCGATGATCTTCACAGGCATTGTTTACCCATGTCTCAACTTCAACCATCGCATGTCCACTTCGCAAGGTAATGTAGTGATCAATTGTATTCCACTCCATTTCTTCACTGCGCTTTTGCGTTGAGTTGTCAAACCGTAGAGGTAACGCCCAAGCAATATGGAGGCGAATCGTTGCGGTCCAGTCGTCTTGTTGTTCAATTGTGAGGTAGACTTGTCGGTTTGCTTCATCAACATCTGCAAATCGAGCGTCTGACGCCAAGATCCGTTCGGCCATCTTCGAACCACGGCCTGCTGCTTGTGGCACAGGATGTCCACCCGCGGACCAATCATAGGAATCTCCAGCATCTTCTGAATCTTCAAGTCGACCGGCGCCAACAACGTGACGTCCAGTGGCGTGGTCCATGATATCAAAGCGTCCATCCGCTCGGAACAATACGCGAACCAATCCATTATCCATCCAATCTGTGCGGCCAAATTCGCCACCGAGGTTGACGGGTTCGGCGGGTAAATTCATCGAACCTCTACCCGGTAAAATATGTGCGACGGAAAGGCCAGGTGGGAGGCGATGGACGTGAATGCGTCCAATGACTCGAGGTAATTCAACGTTGGACACTCTGTCAAAATGAACATGCAAGTCCCAAGACTTTGGTGTAATTTGAAGTCCTGATGTGTGAATCAAACAATCACCGGATGGAGCAGCCATTTCGATTTTGACCGGCAATCCATGGTCTAGCCAGCAACGGAATTTTGGAACTGCTAAATCAATCATCAATGAACCAGACCATGCTTTGGTCAGGGGATTGTGCAACAATACTGGTACAGCATCACGGTCTTCATGGCTGAGATCCATTTGTTCACGTAATTCCATTCTCAAATCTTCTTCCAGCATGGCACTGATTTGTTGTGCATGTGTGAAGCGAACTTCCATGTCATCATGGGTCTCATCGACGCTGCATCCACAGATGTCATCGTGCGGGTGATTGCGTAGAATCTCCCGCCAAGCTAAATCCAAGCGCTCCCCACGGAATCTACCGCCATGAGCACAAGAAATGGCACTCAATTGTTCGACACGGTCTCGAAGTAAACGCATTGCCTGATCATTTGCACGTTTGAGATACAGTCGTGCACTGAAAACACCTGATAGGATATTGCGGTCCCATCCTGAGTGTAATTCACCTTGATATCGGAAAATTTTCTTTTTCCCAAGCCAGCCTTTCAGTGCTTCGATATAGGCAGGGAATGATGAATGCTCAAACTTAATTTTCCCATTGAATTTTTGACTGGCTTTACCAATCAGCATGGGTAGTGTAGGTTGTGGGTGTGTATGATCGCTCCCTTGTCCAAATAACAACACATCGGGTTTCCATCCGAGAGAATCATGTTTGTCTAGGAGGCGCTGCATACGCTCCATTGCGGTGTCAACATTGACATCCAGCCCATCTTTTCTGTCGAGTGGTCGTTCTTCAAAACCCCAAGCCATTAGATTGGGGTAATCTGGAACTTGTTGGACTGCCAGCACCTTTGATTTTCCATCGCTAGCATACCAATTGAACACACCTCCCGCTTCTTGGATCCATGGTCCTGCACCTCGTGTGAAGATGAAAGAGTCAAGTCCAGCACCCTTCAAAATTGCCGGTAATTGTGCAACATGTCCAAAGGGATCAGGGACGTATCCAACTTCTGATCGACCACCCCAGCGTTGTGCGGTTCGAGAACCCATCAGGAGATTGCGAACCAACGCTTCACCACCGACGATGAATTCGTCAGGTAGCACATACCATGGGCCAATGTTCAGTCTTCCTTTTCCGACCAATTTTCGAATCCGGTCTGCATTCTCAGGCTTGACTTCAAGGTAATCTTCAAGCACAACTGTTTGCCCATCCAATTCAAACGAAGGATATGCCTTGGGATTGTTTTCCATTAAATCCAATAAATCATCAACCAATTCAACAAGTCGATATCGATACTTTTGGAAGGGCAAATACCAGGCGCGATCCCAATGTGTGTGTGGGACGATATGTCCCTTCAGTGGAGCATCTTTGAGACGTCCAGTATTGGCTTTCTTCAATTTAGGATAACGACTCCCTTCAGCAGCCTCCTCAGGTAGAGGTTCAATTTCAGGCAACGGTTCTTCCTCTTCTTCAGGTTCTTCCCATTTCTCATCATCTTCGGCTTCATCAGCGATTTCTTCTGCGATTTCAGCAGCTTCTTGTGCAGCCAATTCTGCAGCATCGACAACGACCTCGTCCTCTTTCCCAGTCATACGGGCAAGTGCAGCATCAAATGTGGATGCCTCTGAAGTTTCAGTTGGTTCTGATTTTTCAGTTGGGGGCCCACGTCCACTTGGCGGTCCGCGTGCCGGAGGACCTCTACGTCCTGGTGGGCCTCGTGCAGGTGGACCTCGTTTCGCTGTACTTTCTCCAACGGATTCGGGTTCATCTTCAACTTCGCCCTCC
>Ga0208764_10001848_pt1 | contig 13473 bp, 12 predicted proteins | sample ETNtaG_18_FD_185762 | JGI IMG/M metagenome (GOLD analysis project Ga0208764, IMG submission 185762) | Marine microbial and viral communities from oxygen minimum zone, Eastern Pacific Ocean - ETNP201302SV91 (SPAdes) (version 2) | ecosystem: Environmental > Aquatic > Marine > Oceanic ... | reverse complement strand
GAAAACTTGGTTATATAATTGCTGAAATTTGTCAGTAAAATATAATCACCAAATTCAGCAATCTCTGTTCCTGTATAACGTGGAAGCCAGTCACGTGTGATTTCTATTTTTGATTTCATAAATAGTTCAAGTTATTACAAAACTAAAATAGGTTTAGTCTGCCATAATTTTGTAACTTTGACAAACTAACGTATTCAGATTATAAAGGTGCTTTCGAAAATTCCAAAAATACGTTTTATGGAGCAATGAAAGCAAACAAATGGATAATGGTTTCAAAATATTTTTTCGTCACCCCGGACATGATCTGAGATCCAAATCTAAAATCTAATTAAGTCTAAGAATTAAGGCATTTTTTCTGGAATATCGAATTTGTGAGAATTACAAACTACAGTCTCAATGTTTTTAGTCTGAATTAAGGATTGGGTGGGATATTAACAAGTAGAGCAATATTAGAAGAAAATCCGGAAGCACTGCCATTAAGAAGTGCTTCCGGAAAGCTGGAATAAAAGATATTACATTGCATCCCAGATTGCATGACTCCAGGCACCGCTAGGTTTCCTGGTAATCACAGGGTCTGAATCTGATGACATCAGAACGTCAACTGTTCTTTGATAATCACCTGGCACCAAGTAACCGACACCTTGTGGCTGATTTCCAAGCAATTTGCTTATTTCACGCATCATCCGACGTTGATGTTTTTCTGTCTGTGCACCAGTATCGTCGTTTTCCAAAACAATATCCGCCGCTTCATCAGGATGGTCGCCTGCATACTTCCAACCTTTGATGGAAGCTCTAAGGAAACGTCCCATTTTGTTAACAAATGCTGCGTTTTTTAGATTGTCTTCCAAAACATACAATCCATCCTCCAAAGTAGCAACGCCCTGCTCTTCATACTTATAGACTATTAATTCCGAAGGACTTAGTCCAGCATCCACAACCTGCCAATATTCGTTGTAGGTCATGGTGGAAACACATTCAGCCTGCTTCTGCAGAATTGGATCAACGTTGAACCCCTGCCTAAGTACTTTCACACCGTTTGAACCTCCAGTGGTAGGAATTCCCAATTTGCTCATCCAACTTAGGAAAGGATATTCGTTTCCGTAAAACCATACACCCAGCGTTTTCCCTCGAAAATCTGAAGGAGATTTAATTCCGCTATCTTTGCGGCAGGTAAGCATCATTCCAGATTTCTTGAAAATCTGAGCGATGTTCACTAATGCCACACCTTTTTCACGTGAAGCCAGAGCAGAAGGCATCCAGTCGATAATAACATCTGCTCCTCCTCCCGCAATCACCTGAGGTGGGGCAATGTCCGGTCCTCCAGGTTTTATTGTAACGTCTAGTCCTGCGGCCTGATAGTATCCTTTATCCTGTGCTACATAATAACCAGCAAACTGAGCCTGTGTCACCCATTTCAACTGAATGGTCACTTTTTCTGCCGCATGTGAGGAAAATGATAATCCAGAAACCAGAATTACCATCACAATTTTTTTCAATGTACTCATTTTTTTCTCCATTTAGAAATTAAGGCTAGACTTACATTATTTCAGTAAAGTCAGCCGACACGGAAAGACGGGTGCCATCCAGTGAACTGCCTTTCCAAAAAAGCCAGTAGCGCATAGAAAAACGACCCAGACAATGCTGCCACCGCAATTGTTGCCCATACGACGTCAACATTCATTCGACCGATTTCAGTTGAAATACGAAATCCCATTCCAACTATCGGTGTACCAAAAAACTCCGCTACAATTGCGCCGATCAGCGCGAGAGTAGAGTTGATCTTTAATGCGTTAAAAATAAATGGCAGCGAGTTTGGAAGCCTTACTTTGATCAACATCTGCCAATAATCTGCAGCATATGAGTGCATCAAGTCAAGTTCAATCTGCCCCGTAGACTTTAATCCTGTCAGCGTATTAACCAACATCGGGAAAAAAGTCATTATCATAACAACCGCAGCTTTTGACTGCCAGTCGAAACCAAACCACATGACCATTATAGGTGCCACTCCAACAATAGGCAGGGCACTCGCCAAATTTCCAAGCGGCAGAAGACCCCTCTGTAAAAATGGAATCTTATCTACCATAACCGCAACTATAAATCCTGATCCGCAGCCCAAGATAAAACCGGCAAGCACCGCTTTCAAAAATGTTTGCTGAAAGTCAGCCCAGAGCATTTCAAGAGAATTAACAAAGGCCATTCCTATCATAGATGGAGGAGGTAGCAAAACCTGCGGTACATCAAAACCGACCGTTAACATTTCCCACAAATAAAGTAGCATTCCACCAAATAAAACAGGAACCATTAAATTGATAGCAACAGCTACGTTTTTGTTTAGAAGGTTCTCAATTTGGGACCAGAATCCCATTAACTGCCATAGCAGTACGACCAAAGTCACAACATAAAGCCAGATCCCCCATGATAATGCTCCGGTTTCTGCTGAATGAACACTGTTTAAACTTGCTATACATCCAGAAAGAATTAGTAAACTGATCAATATTTTTCCTGACATAGCCTTGATCACTGTAGGACGGTAAATAACTAAGAAGGAAGCAAGCAAAGGCTGAAATGCAAACAATATAGTACTACTTCCATGAGACATCCACACCCTTGAAAAGATCAGTTGAACTAAAAAACCAATACAGAAAATCCAATTGAGGATTATATAATTTTTCATAGTCGAACCCCCATTCTCTTTTGAACACCTTTTTCCAGCAAAGTCATCAGGAAAACGAGTGTCGCGGCTAAAACTGAAGCTACGATCAACGCACTCCAAATCTGAATCGTCTGACCATAGTAGGAGCCTGTTAACAAACGGGCTCCTAAACCTGCTCTTGCACCGGCAGGCAATTCGCCAACAATTGCGCCGACCAGACTGATCGCGATGGAAACCTTGAAACTCGCAAACAAAAACGGAGTAGAAGCCGGCCAGCGTAATTTCCAAAAATTCTGTGATTTTGATGCATTGTACGTTTTCATTAAATCGAGGTGGATTGGATCAGGAGAACGAAGGCCCTTGACCATACCTATTGCAATTGGAAAAAAACATAGATATGCAGAAATAATTGCTTTTGGTAAAAGACCAGTTACTCCAATTGCCCCAAGGCCTACAATTATCATAGGTGCAATTGCCAGAATCGGAATTGTCTGTGAAGCAATAATCCAAGGCAAAACACTTTTGTTCAGTGTGGGAACATGGACTATACCCACGGCAAGTAAAATTCCTAAAATTCCTCCCATGGCAAATCCAACCATGGTCGAGGATATTGTTACCCAGCCGTGATAAATCAAACTGCGTTTGGAAGATATCTTTTGCTTAAATATTGATTTATTGAGATCGAAGATAATCTGGTGTGGAGCCGGCATGATTGGACGATCCATTGACCATGAATCATCAACGAGCTTGGAAAAATCCCACTCAACTTTATGTCGTTCGTATTTGTCGATTAAAACCGCAGAATTGAGGTAAACAGCCGCTGCATACCAGATAACGGCAGTGAAGGCGAGCACGGTACTAATTGAAACAAAAGATGAGGTACGCAACCAGTTCATTTCAAATACTTCTTTCAATCATAGCTGTGTCCCGCACGCAAACCTTCACGAATACGGTGAGAAAGATCAAGGAATTCCGGAGTTTCTCGCATATCAAGGGTCCTTTTTTTCGGAAGAGGACTATCAATTAAATCAATTATCTTTCCGGGACGGGGAGACATGATAACAATTTTTGTGGATAGATATGCGGCTTCAGGAATGGAGTGAGTCACAAAGACAACCGTCTTTTGCGTTTGCTCCCAAAGTTTGTGGAAATGTTCATTGAGTTGGTCACGGACTATTTCATCCAGCGCCCCAAACGGTTCATCCATCAGTAATAAATCAGGATAAAACGTAAGGGCTCGTGCGATTGAAACACGTTGCTGCATACCTCCAGAAAGTTGCCAGGGGAATTTTTTCTCAAAGCCGGTGAGGTCCACCATTTTTAGCGCTTCTGCGGCTCGTTTGCTCTGCTCAGCTTTTTCAATACCCATAATTTCCAAAGGCAGTTTGAGATTGCCCTCAACTGTACGCCATGAGTATAGCGCGGGTGACTGAAAAACATAACCATATGCCCGTTTCAAACGGGCTTCTTCCGGACTAAAACCGTTTACTTTTATTTCACCGCCTGTTGGTTTTTCAAGATCAGCAATCACACGGATCAGTGAAGTTTTCCCACATCCTGAAGGACCTATGAGTGATACAAAATCTCCTTTATTTATATCCAGATCAATTTTGGAGAGCGCATGTACAGGGCCATCTGCTGTTTCGAATACTAAATCTACTTTACAGGATTCTACAACCCGAGTACTCTCTTCCATTAGGATGCGTGCTCTACAGAAGTAGGAGCTGTGGCAGTACTTCTTTTTTCAACTGCGCTGTAATATGGTGCAAAACATGGTCGTTCAACATAACGACCAACACCCCGCTCAGTTCGAACATCACCGTTTTTATAAACAACCTGTCCCTGGCTTATTGTCGCAACGTTTATTCCAGTCAATTCCATTCCCTCAAAAATATTGAAATCAATATTTTGATGGTGAGTTTTTACGGATATTGTATGTGTTGCAGACGGATCAAAAATCGCCAAATCGGCATCACTCCCTTCCGCGATCACACCTTTACGTGGATAAATGTTAAAAATCTTTGCGGTATTCGCTGATGTAACCGCGACAAATTCACTCATGGTTAAACGACCGGTGTTAACACCATGAGTCCAGAGAACATTCATTCGGTCTTCGATACCCGCTGTCCCATTTGGGATTTTGCGAAAATCATCCTTACCCATTGCTTTCTGGTCTGCACAAAAACAACAATGGTCAGTCGCTGTTGTCTGAAGATCTCCGGACTGCAAGCCTCGCCAAAGAGCTTCTTTGTTACCTTTCGGACGGAAAGGAGGACTCATCACGTGTGCTGCGGCAAATTCAAAATCAGGATTTTGGTAAACACTGTCATCAACCAACAGATGTCCTGTCAGCACTTCGCCAAAAACGCGTTGACCTTCACGTCTTGCTCTGGCTATTTCGTTAAGAGAATGGGAACACGAATTATGAACAACATACAGAGGTACATCAAGCATCTGCGCAAAACGAATCGCTCGGTTTGCCGCTTCACCTTCTACCTGAGGTGGTCTTGACAGAGGATGTCCTTCCGGACCTGTAATACCGCTTTCGAAAATTTTCTTCTGCAAATGATCAACTAGTTCGCCGGCTTCCGCGTGGACTGTGCAAAGAGCACCTAGTTCACGGGCACGAGTGAAGCTGTTGACCAGGATTTCGTCGTCAGCCATAATTGCCCCTTTATAGGCCATGAAATGTTTGAAACTGTTTACTCCATAATCACGGCTAAGCGTTCCCATCGCTTCATGGACAGAATCATTCCACCAGGTGATTGCCACATGGAAACTGTAATCAGTTGCTGCTTTTTCTGCCCAGCCTCTCCATGTATGGTATGTTTCCAGAACATCTTCCTGAGGACCCGGTATAACGAAATCAATAATCATGGTTGTTCCTCCAACAGCACCCGCTGTCGTTCCAGAAAAGAAATCCTCAGAGGCCACTGTCCCCATGAAAGGAAGTTCCATATGAGTGTGTGGATCAATTCCTCCGGGCATCACATAACAACCACCAGCATCAACAATATCCACACCAGAAGGCGCGTCCATATCAGGACCTACAGCCTGAATAATACCATCCTCACAATAAACATCCGCAGTGAATGACTGATCCGCGTTTACAACTGTTCCACCTTTTATTATTACTGACATCTTGTCCCCTTCTTGTTAGTTTTTTTAAATTCTCTACATTAATTATCTTCAACCCTCATCGGATTATTAGGATGGGTTGTCCAGTTCTGATATTCTGTTCCAGAATCAACTCTTTCCATACTGATGCAGTCTGGCACAGGGCAAGCAAACATGCAGAGATTGCAGCCAACGCATTCTTCATCAATGACCTCAAAACTTCGACCACCATTGTCTTTAATTTCACGAATTGCCTGATGTGAAGCGTCCTCACATGAAATATGACATAATCCACAATGGATGCAAGTTGATTCGTCAATTCTGGCTTTGACGTCATATTTCAGGTTGAGAAATTGCCATTCTGTAACATTGGGAACGGCCAATCTCCTGAAGTCCTCCAGATTAGCGTACCCCTTTTCGTCCATCCAGTTATTCAAACCATCTATCATATCATCCACAATTTTAAATCCATAATGCATAGCAGCTGTACATACCTGAACACTGCTTGCTCCCATTGCAATAAATTCAGCTGCATCTCGCCAATTAGAAATACCTCCAATTCCAGAAATCGGCATATGTTGAGTTTCTGGATCTTTTGAGATTTCAGTCACCATATGCAGGGCAATCGGTTTAACAGCAGGTCCACAATAACCACCGTGAGATCCTTTTCCGTCAATCGTTGGTTCCGGTGCCATCTGATCAAGGTCAACTGAAACAATCGATGTTACAGTATTAATAAGTGCCACTCCATCACCACCTCCTGCTTTTGCCGCGTGCGCCACTTTGCGGATATCGGTCACATTTGGAGTAAGTTTTACCAGACAAGGTAGATCTGAACTTTCCTTAACCCAGCGTGTAACCATTTCAACATATTCCGGAACCTGGCCGACAGCAGCTCCCATACCTCTTTCGGACATTCCGTGGGGGCAGCCAAAATTTAATTCTACTCCGTCACAACCTGTGTCCTCAATTTTAGGTATAATATACTTCCAGTCTTTTTCGTTACAGGGAACCATCAGCGAAACAACCACTGCACGATCCGGCCAATCTTTTTTTACTTGCTTTATTTCCTTCAGATTGACCTCCAACGGACGATCTGTAATGAGCTCCAAATTATTTAATCCCATCATACGTTGGCCATTGTAATGCACCGCACCATATCTAGAACTGACATTTACGATGGGAGGATCCAAACCCAAAGTTTTCCAAACAACTCCTCCCCAACCCGCACGAAAAGCACGTTCGACGTTATACAATTTATCCGTAGGTGGAGCAGAAGCCAACCAAAAAGGATTTGGTGCCTTAATTCCACCAACATTACAACTTAAATCAGCCATAATAATTTTTTATTATTGATTTAATTAATTTTACCCAACATTTTCACTGACACATCATCTTTAATTTTGTTTCAGCAAAAAAACATAACAAGCTCATTTATTAATTTTTCGCAACTATCAGAGCTTTTAACGATTATTTTTTCCCGTTAATTTCCTATGAATTGCTATTGCAGCCTGCTTACCATCTTCCACTGCCTGAACAGTTAAATCTTCTCCAGAATTAATACAGTCACCTCCGGCCCAGACACCTTGTAGAGAGGTCTCATACTCGGCATTAACAGCAAATTTTCCAGTCCTTGTTAGCGGCATTTCATCATCCGAATTCAAACTATTGTCCAGTGTTTGGCCGATGGCTTTGAAAACTACATCTACTTCTATGCTTCGAATTTCTCCTGTTACACTTAGTTTTCCTTCATGATTCAATTCCGTACATTCAAACTCAATTCCACTAACGTGTCCATTTTCCGACTTTAATTTTTTTGGTGAAAGCCAGTGTTTTACTTGGACGCCATTTGTTTGTGCGAACTCCTGCTCTTTCCAGGTTGCATTCATTTGTTCAGGACCACGCCTATATACCATCGTGACATCTTCAGCTCCTAGTTTTTTGGACTCAACCGCAATGTCGATAGCGGTACTTCCACCTCCGATAACCACTACACGCCGCCCGACTGATAATTCTGCGAGATTTTCTGATTGACGCAGTTCTGCAATAGTTTCTATTGCATCGTAAACACCAGCTATTTCTTCATTTTCCAAACCAAGTGAATTTGCATCTCCTAAACCGACACTTAAAAAGACCGCGTCAAATTGTTTGCGAAGATCATCCAGTTTCACATCGTGCCCCAATTTTTGATTTGTGCGGACTTCTATACCGCCTATCTTTAAAATATAATCTACCTCTAGTTGTGCAAAATTATTAACTGTTTTATATGGAGCAATACCGTACTCATTTAGACCACTTAATTTTTCACGTGCTTCAAAGACAACAGCCTGATGTCCTAGCATCGAAAGACGGTGTGCACATGAAAGACCTGCCGGGCCACCCCCAACAACTGCTATTTTTTTACCACTTGATTCAGCTCTTTCAAAAAATGTCTCGCCGCTTTCTATAAAACAGTCAGTTGCATAACGCTGCAGTTCACCAATACGAACAGGCTGATGATCCTGAGCTTCTCTTACACATGCTCCCTCACAAAGAGTTTCTGTCGGACAAACGCGGGCACACATTCCACCCATTATGTTTTGTGAAAGAATGTCTTTCGCCGAACCTTTCAGGTTTCCTGTAGATATTTTTCTGATAAAACTCGGAATATCTATAGATGTGGGACACGCTTCAATGCACGGAGCGTCATAACAAAAATAACACCGGTTTGCTTCAACCAAAGCATTTCCCGGATCTAGGGGTGGATGAGAATCAGAAAAATTTAAATCTAATTGTTCCTGCGACAAGCGCCCGTTGCGAACGTCAATAGTAGTCATATGTAATCCTCAGTATTTTTGGCTAAAATATTATATCAAATCACAGCCCGCCAAAACAATTATTGCAGTATAGTTAGATCTCCATAGGTTTCCGGACGGCGATCCCGGAAGAACTGCCAAAGGTTTCGAATCTCCCTGACAGCATCCATATCCATTTCATGCACCAGCAAACCGTCACTGTGATCGTCAAGCTGTGCTTCAATTTTTCCGCGAGGGTTTACTATGTAGCTAGATCCGTAAAAGGTACCGATACTCCAAGGCTCTTCTGAACCAACTCTGTTAATTGCTCCAATGTAACAACCGTTAGCTGCTGCTGAGGCTGGTTGTTCCAGCTCCCATAAATACTGGGAAAGACCTGCGACAGTGGCGGATGGATTGACAATATATTCAGCTCCATTTAATGCAAGTGCACGCCAGCCTTCTGGAAAATGGCGATCATAACAAATATACACACCAAGTTTACAGTACGCAGTTTCAAAAACCGGAAAACCTAAATTCCCAGGCTTGAAGAAGAATTTCTCATAAAATCCAGCAACCTGAGGTATGTGAGTTTTGCGATATTTTCCCAGATATTTACCATCTGCGTCAATCACTGCCGCTGTGTTGTAATAAACACCTGTCATTTCTTCTTCATAAATTGGAACAACCATAACCATATTATACTTCTTGGCGTATTCCTGCATAAGCTTAGTTGTTGGACCCTCCGGTATCTTTTCGACAGCAGCATACCACTTTGCATCCTGGCTGGGACAAAAATAAGGTTGGGTGAAAACCTCCTGCATGCAAAGTACCTGCACACCTTTTTCACCTGCTTCTTCAATGTAGGGAATATGAGCTTCTATCATTTTTTTGGTAATTTCTTCAGGAGCCATCGACGTGTCTCCCTTGAGTGCCATTTGAATTAACCCGCTACGTACTTTCATTTATTCTCCTTTAATAAATCTTTTTTGCTATCATACCTGTAAGCTAAAAGCATATTTGACACATGCATATATATAACGTTATTTTTTTGAGTATGGGAATTGTAAGGGTAGAATTTAAGTTCGTCAAGACTTTTTAAAATTTTTGATTGCAAAATCAGTCTTGCAAGCCGTATTTAAAATTTTGAATATTAACTTGTCATCAAAATTGTTATGTGTTACTTTTTCAAAAAAAAATTAACCAAAAACAAATAATTTAACCAGCGAATAATGAGTGAAAAAGCTCTTAGTGCCGGTGATTCTCCGTATATCACATCTAGTAAAATAAGAGATTATATTACTTTAACAAAACCACGGTTGCTTTACAGCGTTCTCTTTAGTGCCGTTCTTGGTTTTGTCCTGCCACAATATAGTGCAATTAATGTTATTCCTTTGTTTTATTTGTTGTTAGGAACCGGGCTGACAGGTGGAGGTGCACATGCACTCAATCAATGGATGGAGCAGGTACCTGACTCAAAGATGAACCGGACAAAGGGACGCCCTTTACCGATGGGACGACTATCTAGAAATGAAGCTCTGATTTTTGGGTTAATTATTTCCATCACCGGTATAACTACTTTGTGGCTGACTCTCAATGCACTTACAGCTACACTTGGTTTAATAACTCTTATTTCTTACATTCTCGTTTATACCCCTCTCAAACAAAAAACAATCGCTAACACCTGGTTTGGAGGAATAACTGGTGCATTACCTCCCGTTATGGGTTGGACTGCTGCACGCGGTCAATTGGACTGGGAGGTAGTGCCCATTTTTGCTTTACTATATTTTTGGCAACTTCCGCATTTTTTTGCCATAGCTTGGATGTATCGAGATGACTATCAAAAAAGCGGGTTCAAGATGCTCTCACTGGTTGATCAAACAGGAAAAAGAACCGCAATACAAATGCTCCTCAACGCCATTTTGATGATTGCCTCTAGCCTAGCAGTATTCATTATCGGTCAAGGAGGTCTGTTTTATCTAACAGGTGCAATTTTGCTTGGTTTAGTATATATTAGAGTGATTAGTTTATTTTTCAGTGAAAGTAGTATAGAAAATGCACGAAAGGTTTTTCTTTCTTCAATTATTTATTTACCCGTTCTGATTACTATTATAATTCTGGAACAATTTTTTTATTAATCAAACAAAATTCCTGTTTTTTTGGAGGTCTATGGAAGAAGATGATTCTGATGTAATGGTGAAGAAGGTTTTTTATGTCATCCTCGGTGGGTGTATTTTGTTTATGGCAGGCGCATACGTTTTTGCTTTTAATGCCTGAAAAATTGATTAAAACTTTTTTCTACTTACTCGCTAAAAAGCGACCAACGATATTGCATTTAATAAATTGAGATGATTGAATACTTTGTACAAAGCGCATCCTCTTTTTCAGGGGATATAGACAACCTATTTCTTGTGATCACATTAATCATTGGATTCTGGTTTATTTTGACATTTGGTATACTCGTATATCTAATAATACGATTCCGCAGGAAAGATGGGGTGAAGGCCAAATACATTGCTGGAGAAAAGCACAGCGAAACAAAGTGGACGCACTATCCTCACTATGCGGTGATTGCAATGGATGTTGTCATAATAGCTGTAAACATACTTGTTTGGGTCGAAATTAAACAAACTCTTCCTCCAAGAGACAATTTAGTAAGAGTAATAGGACAGCAATGGACTTGGTCTTTCATACATGCTGGGCCCGATGGTGAGCTTGACACACCAGATGATGTAGCAACAGCAAATGACCTTCATGTAAAAGTTGGAGAGACCTACCATTTCGAACTGCAGTCTCGTGACGTCCTACACAACTTTTCTGTTCCGGCTTTTCGATTGAGACAGGATAGTGTACCAGGCAGAACAATCACCGGCTGGTTTAAACCAACCAAAACAGGCACATTTGATTTACAGTGCGCAGAGATGTGCGGGTATGGTCATGGAATCATGGGGGCAGCTGTAACAGTCCATTCTGAAGAAAGTTATGAAAATACTATGGCTCAAATTCAGAACGGAACCTATGAGAGTCATTATCAGAAACGTAGGGGAACTAAAACAGGACTACCTTCTAAGACATCTTATGTCGAAGATAAGGATTCATTTGCTACACTTCTAGCCAGTATTTTTTAGTCAATTATATAATTTAAGAGGAAAAAAATGAGCCAAGCTACTGCTGCTGTAAAGAAAGATTCTCAAGCAGAACATCATGAAGAATTGAGTTTTTTATACAAATATATCCTCCCTGTTGATCATAAAATCATCGGTATGCAGTACATATTCACTGGAATGATTATGGCGATCATTGGAGGATATTTTTCATATGCATTCCGGATGCAACTCGCCTTTCCTGGTGAAGTAGTGCCTCTCTATGGCCTGGTTGGACCCGGAGAATACAATATGCTTGTAACCAATCATGGAACCATAATGATCTTCTGGGTGGCAATGCCTGTGCTCATAGCTGGTTTCGGTAATTATCTGATCCCATTGATGATTGGATGTGATGATATGGTTTTCCCGAGATTGAATCGTTTATCGTATCAAATTTTTTTAGTCAGCGCACTTGTGTTGATCGCATCCTTCTTCGTCACTGGAGGAGGTTTTGGAGGGGCATGGACATCTTATCCTCCACTTTCTACTGTTGCTGAATACAGTCTTACCGATTGGGGTGCTTCTTTATGGATTCTTGCTGTAGCGCTGGAATTTGTTTCATTTTTGCTTGGTGGAATCAATTTTATTACAACAACAATGAACGCCAGAGCGCCGGGTATGAAAATGATGGATATCCCAATTGCAGTTTGGTTTATAGTGATTGCTGTAATTTTGTTCATGGCATCCGTAGGACCGCTCATAGCCGGTGCCGTGATGCTTTTCATGGACCAGAGACTAGGTACTTCATTTTTCCTTCCATCTGGTGGTGGTGATCCGCTGCTCTGGCAGCACCTATTCTGGTTTTTTGGACACCCTGAGGTCTATGTAGTACTTCTTCCAACTATGGGAATCGTTGCAGATATCATCACAGTTTTCTCACGCAAAAAATTATTTGGATATAGAACAGTACTTTACACTGCTTTTGCTACAGGGGGGTTATCCTTCATTGTTTGGGCGCATCACCAATTTATCGCAGGTATCGATCCACGAATGGCTAATGTTTTTGTAGTTACAACTGTTTTGATTTCAATTCCTCTTGCAGAAATGATGTTCAGTTATATTGCTACACTCTATGGAGGTTCAATTGAATTTAAAACACCTATGCTCTGGGCTTTAGGCTTTTTGGCTGCTTTTTTGATTGGAGGTGTTACAGGTATTTACCTAGGAGCAAGTGCTTTAGACGTATATTTTCATGACTCATATTTTGTTCTCGCGCACTTTCATTACACTTTTTTCCCAATAACGATAATCGGCATGTTTGCCGCACTAACTTTCTGGTTTCCAAAAATGTTTGGGAGAATGATGAATGAGACTCTTGGTAAAATTCACTTTTGGGGAACATTCATTCCTTTTAACTGCATTTTTCTACCACTATTCTTTTTGGGTTTGGCGGGTCAAAACAGACGAGTATATAATTTTCAAAACTATCCTGATTTAGCAACTCAGGACTTACAGAACATCCGTATTTTTGCAACATTAAGTCTGGTCGTCATGTTGATATTTCAACTAGTATTCATATATAATTTTTTCGTAAGTATGTTTAAAGGAGAAAAGGCTCCAAATAATCCCTGGAATGCAAATACGTTGGAGTGGAGTATACCTTCTCCTCCACCTCACGGTAATTTCAAGACTCTTCCTACGGTCTACCGTGGGGCATACGAATACAGTGTCCCAGGGCGTGAATCGGATTACTGGCCGCAAAATGAACCTCCTAAGTAAATAATAGAATTATCACATTAAAAAAAATACGAAGGTTGATCTTGTTAATCTATAAATAAAAAAA
>Ga0208764_10001846_pt1 | contig 13482 bp, 13 predicted proteins | sample ETNtaG_18_FD_185762 | JGI IMG/M metagenome (GOLD analysis project Ga0208764, IMG submission 185762) | Marine microbial and viral communities from oxygen minimum zone, Eastern Pacific Ocean - ETNP201302SV91 (SPAdes) (version 2) | ecosystem: Environmental > Aquatic > Marine > Oceanic ... | reverse complement strand
CGGATCATCCACAATTGAGCATAGTCGGCTCCGACCCTCCCCCCGGTTCGACCAAGGTGGACCACCTGTTCAGGATGATGAGCCTGGATAAGGCCACCTCGGATGCCGAGGTGGCTCACTTCGTCGCCGAGACCACTGCCAAGGGGCGCAGGTTCGTCTGCCAACCAAAGCTCGACGGCTCCGCCCTTTCCCTCGAGTACCGCAGAGGCAGACTAGTCAGGGCCGCTACGAGGGGGAACGGGAGAAGGGGGGAGGACGTTACCGCTAATGCAAGGAGGATGATGAACGTCCCCGAGAAAATCGATTGGAAGGGGGACTGCCATGTCAGGGGGGAGGTTGTAATGCCCCTGCAACTATTCAGGGAGAAGTACTCGGAAATCGCACCAAACCCAAGGAACCTCGCAGCAGGAGCACTGCGCCAGAAGTACATAGATGCTGGAAAGGGAAGACCAGAGGACCTGCAGTTCCTGGCATATGGTGTGGAGTTCCCAATAGGCCAGGACCGGCACCCGGAGAGCCCCGGCCCCCCAGACTTCAAACTCGACTCCGAAGTCATCTCTTGGATAAGTGAGTTGGGGATAGAGGCGGCTGGGAACAACGTGGTCTCGGGTGAGGACGACTCATCCACCACCGAAGCCATCCTCGCTGTGACGAGGGAATGGTTCCAGTCCAGAGACTCTGCCGAGTGGGAGATTGATGGCGTGGTGGTGAAGTTAGACCGCCTCGACAAGAGAGACCTGCTCGGCGAGACCGCACATCACCCTCGCTGGGCATTGGCGTGGAAGTTCCCACCCGAGGAGGCTGTCACTGTACTGATGGAGGTATTCTGGCAGACGGGCAGAACCGGGAACGTAACCCCCGTGTCACGAGTTGCCCCGGTAGTCGTCTCGGGCGTCACGGTCGAAAACACCACGCTCCACAACAAGGGCGAGGTCGAGCGCCTCGGCATAATGGTGGGCGACCGGGTCAGGGTGGTCAGGAGGGGCGATGTGATCCCGAAAATCACAGAGGTGATGGGTCCAGCAGACGAGGATGACCTGTCAGGCAGGTCGCACTCAGACGGCACCGCCTTCTCAGAGTCACTGCCCGCTAGAACGAAGGTCTCAGCGCCGACAACCTGTCCTCGCTGCTCAACAGAGCTCATCGTGGATGGAGCCTTCATCAGATGCACAAACATACACTGCCCATCCCGCCTCGAGAGGGCGATTCTGTACTGGTGCAGGAAGCTAGGGATGGACGGCATCGGCGAGAAACTGGCCGAACAACTATGCTCATCCGGACTGGTGTCGAGCCTGGCCGACCTCTATCGTCTTGAGGAGCGCGAACGCGAACTGATTGCGCTAGAGAGGATGGCACAGAAGTCAGCTAGCAACGTCCTAGAGGAACTCAACTCAACTAGGTCAATGACATTCAGCACCTTCATCTCTGCGCTCGGACTCCCTCGGATAGGTCCCGAAATAGCCACACTGGTCTGCTCCGAGGTAAGGGACCTTGAGGAGCTAATCCAGATGACAGAGGACAGGGAGGAGGCCATTCGAAGGCTCGTCTCAATCGACCGGGTCGGAGAGACAGTGGCAACGCTCCTCCTCGATGGAATCTCCGAGAGGAAGGACGCGATAATCGATCTCCATGACCAGATCGAGATCATACAAGGAGAACAACCGACCAGCGAAGGAGTTCTATCCGGCTCCACGTTCTGCATTACCGGAACACTCAGCAGGCCCAGAAAGGAGATTTCACTCTCAATCAAGTCACAAGGGGGCAAAGTCGTCTCCTCGGTTTCCGGGAACCTGAGCTTCCTAGTTGCCGGAGGGTCATCCGGCTCGAAGATGGAGAGGGCTAACAGGCTGGGAGTGCGCGTTATTTCCGAGTCGGAATTGGATGAAATGCTGGGCGGATCAATCCTCGAGGACCTTCCAGAAGAGAGACAGTCCACGCTCGGTGAGTTCTGACTAACCGTACATCCCAGTCGAGGCACCGCCCGAGTCCTGCGGCGGGTTGAGATGAAGCGCCATCATCTCCCTGATCTGACCCTCTATTCTCTGGGCCTCTTCCATCAGCGGCTCTGGATCAAGTTGAACGGCGGGAAGCAACCCATCCAGGCAACCGATGATTCTAGCGGCAGCACGCGCATCTGGAATGGTCCCTTGACCAATCTCCCCATCGGATTCGGCGAGGATGGCTAATGCATCAATCCCCCTCCTTCTGCATTCGCCCATCATCACGCCGGTCATTCCGCTCACAACCCCTTGCTTCAGTAGCGGAACCCCGATTCCCTTCAGCAATTCGTGAGTAGAGTCGGTAGATCCTATCCCAAGCATCGAATCCATCCCCTCGTCGTCATCGAAAATGCTGTGGCTACTTTCTATCCCGTGGGCGAACGAGTCCACCATTATCGTAGAACTGACACCAGAATCCACCAGCCAATCAATTAGACTAGACGAGAGAGGGAGATTCAACTCCGCTGGAATCTGGATCTCTGAGGCAATCAGAACGACCTTGTCGCACTGTTCCATATTGCAGATTGGCTCGCCCGCATAGAACCTCAGTGGAGGAAGCGGTTTACCGTCTTGGACTAGGCACACAGGAGGGAGATTTGGGTGCCTCACCCCCCCAACCAACTCCAACTCGAGCTTTTCGACTAAGAAGTGCGCAACGATGCTACTAACGAATCCAACCGAGGGAAAACAACTCACCAGGAGAGCACCAGAAGAATTCACACCCTCGTCTACCTCGACAAGTGGTCCGTCCGCCATGATTCTACAATCCACTCAATGGTGTTAATCGTTCCCACCTCCGCGCCTCATTTCTGTGGGACATGGATAGAATGGCAGTCACCCAAGATCACAAGATCTCCCCATCCTCTTGGAACAGGTTTGAGGAGTGCCCAAGGAAATATTGGCTTTCTCGCCAACGACTGCCTAGGAAGGCAAGCATGCCCGCTTCCATAGGGACAGCAATTCACAACTCCGTAGAGGATTTGTGCAATCTGGATATTTCGGATAGGGATGAGGACGAAGTGGGATGGTTCCATTCCGCAGCCAGAGACGCCCTTGAGAGAAACTGGAAGGCGGAGAGGAATGAGTTCATGGAAACCCCACGGCATCCAAAGTGGAAAAATGAGATGTTCAGCAAGGCTCACGATGGCCTGGTCGGTGCGCTGGGCTTCCTCTTCGAGAAGGCCGGCTTGCCAAAAACCAATCACCCTGATGTTTCGATTGGGGTATGGAGGCGGGTCCAGGGCATAGTCCTAGCAACGGAGGAAACCCTAGAATCAGATTGTGGCAGGCTGATGGGGATACTAGACCTATTGATACTGGACCCCGATAGGGAAGAGGAAGCCGGTTGGATAGTTGCAGATCTCAAGACCGGAAGGCCACCGAGATCAGAACTTGACGAGAAGGTCAGAAGGCAGTTACTATTCTACAGGGACCTAATGAAGCAGAGGAGCCCAGAACAGGAATCTATTGTTGCAGAGGGCTGGTACTCTTCCAACGAGACGGTCTACGTAGCAGACGGCCCTTCCATATTGGAGGGGGCAATCCAGGCATGGGAGTCGATGGAGATCACCGAAACACCATTTCAAGCAACTCCCAGTGAGGCCGCTTGCTCATTTTGCGATTGGAAGGCATGGTGCCCGAGTTGGTGGGTCTCTAGGAGCGAGGGACTACTCGATGGGGGTGGGACTTTCAGAGACGAAGTAACCAAGCTCGTTAGGATAGACCGCGACTCGGGAGCTGCACTTTTCGAGCGAGCCACGCCCATTGACCGCGAAGGGTCCCTTACTGGTTCCGACTATCGATTCGGCGCTATCCTCAAGGGACAGGCACTAGAGCAGATAAAGCAGTTCAAGCAAGATGAACTAGAGGGTTTTCTGTTCCTGGGGAGCGTCAGAGTCCAAGGCAGGGTCGTCCATCTGGGGGACTGGTCAGAGGTGCTTCCATGGTCTCCAATCCTAAAGTCGACTTCCGATTGAGTCCAGCACTTCTTCCACGGATCCCTTGAACTCCTCCGGATACGACCTCATGAACTTCCACAGTAGAAGTAGAGTTGCCCCTGCATCCGCATCAGCGCTGTGTGATCTTTCTAGCCCGATCCCGAACCTCTTGCAGAGCAATCCGAGCTTGTGACGACCGGGGACATCAAAATTCCTAGCAAGAACCAGTGTATCGACAATCGCTAGTGGCCTAGGAGCCTCTCTGCCGATCCTGATGCATTCCATTTCCATGAACCTCCAATCGAATGCTACAACATTGTGCCCCACAATTACAGCACCATCCATCAGATCACTCATCGAATCGAGATGGTCCTCGAAACTACCTGCTCCACGAACGTCGTCATCCAAAATCCCATTCACCCTGCTCGACTCACTTGGAATTCTGCATCCTGGATCAACCAATGAATTAAGATTCAAATGAGAACCATCCGAATCGCTTCCCACCAGAGCGAATTGCACCACCCTATCCTCTCTTGGGTTGAATCCTGTAGTCTCTAAATCGAATCCAAGAACCCTTAGGCCATCCAGAATTCCTGAATCCACGACCCCCCCCTCTCGCCATCGTCCATGAACCCTACCAAACGACCACTCTCATCTTCGAAGCCCAACACCCATATGAGGGGGGCTCGCCTTTCTCGCTCCATGCAAGAGGGCGGACGAAGGGCTTCAACCCTCTTGATTCTACTAATGCTGACCCAATCCCTTGCTGGATGCGGGGGGATTGGTCCCGGTAGCCCGAACGCGAACCTCACCTCTGATAGAGACATGATAAATTCCGGAGAGTCGGTAAACTTCGATGCCCGATCTTCAACAACCCCCGAACCGACAATAATCGACGAATTCAGGTGGAACTTCGGGGATGGTGAGACGAAGACGACAAAGCAGGGAGTAATCAGCCATCTTTTCGACAAGGCAGGGGTCTTCGAAGTCAGAGTAGAGGTATTCAACGACAACGGGGACTCCGACTCGGCAACCATCACAGTTTTCGTCAATGCAATCCCGGAAATCATCCTGAACATCCCCGACTTCGTGAAGACGGGACAGGAGGCCAGACTAGATGCTAGCCAATCTTTCGACCCAGAGGGAGGGGGAGTTGACGTTGTCTGGGATTTCGATGCAAGCACAGACTCAGATGGAGACAGCGACCCCCTAAATGACGAAGACGGTAGCGGGGCGGTGACGCTCCTCACTGTCGCCTCGGCAGGGAACATCACCGGATCGGTAACGGTGACTGATGACAGTGGCGGGAAAAACACCACGCTCTGGACACTGCGTGTAATCTCCCGCTCCTTCCGAATCATATGGGAGGAGGTTCACGTCGACTACGACTGGTCAGGGTACCTCGAGCAAGGTGAATCCCATGAGATCCAGTTCCACCCAGGCGATGGAGCCAGGCTAATTGACTTCACAGCGACCTTGTCACTAGCTCGTGACATCCTGCCGATAATGTGGCCCGAGGACAATTTCACTCTGGAGGTAGACAACCCCTCGTCAGGATGGTCATATAGCGTCGCCACCGCTCAAGAAAACATTACTCAGAACTCATCAGCGACAATAGAGAGAAGCGAAATGAATCCCCTGCCACAATCAGATTACACAGTATATGCCGACTCGAAGGAAGCGTTGGAGGAATCTCTCCTCAGTGACCCAGATGGCCGATTCGGACAGGGCGACTGGTTCTGGATAATCACGGCCTTGGAGTGCGACCCCGACACACCGGTAGATGGCGTGGACCCCGATCAGGGCAACGATTGGACACTGGATGCACAATTCGTCGTCCTAGTGCTCAGGGTAAGCGAAGTAAGCGTCTGATTCCTAGTGAGCGAAGACCTTTCAACCACCACTCTCTGGCCTTGACGTGGCAAAGTCGTTCGAGATAACCAAGGTATCCATCCGCGACCGCCTGGTCGTAGACGCAAAGGTGAGCATGAACGACCCCCAAGACTTCGACTTCTCCCCCAGGGCCAGCCTGTCGGGAAAAACCCTCAGCCTGGTAAACGAATCGGGAGACCCATCCTCCACGTTCGAGCTTGACGCCGAGCAGGCCACTACCGCGGAGAGGGACAGGATGGTGGAACTAAGGGTCAAGTTCACCGTCGAGGGGATGCATGGGGTCCTCACGCACAAGACCCCTCAGCCAATGACGGGACCAAAGTCGAAGAAGCTCGCACAGCCGAGTTGGAAGACTCTCCTGCCCCTCTCGATGTGATTTCCACCGTCGGGATTAAGCCGGAACCTACTGTCCAATAGTCGCTGGACCCATAGTGTAGCCTGGATATCACATGAGCTTGCGGAGCTTGTAACCCGTGTTCGAATCGCGGTGGGTCCGCCAACCAATGATGGGCGACCGGTTCAATTAGTTCCGGCTGTTGGGACCCATTCTGGACCCATAGTGTAGCCTGGATATCACTCTAGCCTCCGGAGCTGGAAACCCGTGTTCGAATCGCGGTGGGTCCGCCAACCGCCCCCAATACTCAATTAGCCTCCTCCTCAAGACGGTGATATGGAAAGGGCAACCACGATCCTAATTGCAATAATGATGGCAACAGTCTCCCTAGCAGGATGCTCTGGCGACGACTCTGGCTACGAGGAGACGATCAGCTCCTTGGAGCAAGATGCGATAGCCGACCAAGCGACGATGGCCGCCCTCAATGCTACGATATCCACCTTGACGATTGATTTGCAAACCCTAAGCGCCCAGATCACGGGCTTGGACTCGCAGATCGCCGACCTCCAGACAGAGATCGACTCCCTCTCGCTGCAGAACTCAACCAAGGCAATTCAGATCGAGCTGATGACTCTTAATTTGACCACTCTCGTAAATGCGAAGGCGCTGCTGGAGGCTCAGGCCTTAGTACTCGATTCCGAGAAGGCGCTGCTGGAGGCCCAGGTCTCATCCCTCACCACTTCGAACCAGGACGCGGCTACTGACATCGCAGAGCTCCAGGCCCTTGCCTCGCAACTGAACCAGACGATTCAGCAACTCGAGAGCACCATCTCCGATATGGAGAACTCAGGTAGCTCCATCATCAGCACCTTGGACACGATCATTGATCGTGGCACCATGAAGTGCGGAGTGAAGTCGTCCCAATACGGAATGGGGTACACAGACTCGTCCGGCGTACGCTCGGGACTGGACATCTCCTACTGCCGCGCGGTTGCCGCTGCAATAGGCCTGGACCCAGACACGGACGTCGAGTACATTCTTGCATCCGGATCAAACAGGTTCGAAATGCTAGCCGTCGGCACCATCGACGTCCTGATCAGGACGACGACGTGGACGGCCTCCAGAGACGCTGACCTCGAAGCGGACTATGCAGGCGTGAACTTCTACGATGGACAGGGCATCATGGTCCGCGAGGACAGGTTCGCTGCAGCTGCTGCAGGAAACTCGGCCGCTGGACTGGACAACGCAAACATCTGCGTAGGAATCGGAACCACTACCGAGGGCAACATGCAGGACTGGTTCGCCTCCAGGGAGATTTCGTTCACGTCCGTGCCCGTATCCGACTCCGCTGAGGCGACTGACAAGTTCATCGACGGATCATGCGACGCGCTAACAGGAGACATGTCGGCCATGGTTGCGAGGAAGTGGCAGCTTGACACCGACGGCTCGATGAACGGAGTGGACATCTGGATCGCTTCAGAGCTGATGTCCAAGGAACCGCTCGCGGCCGCAACGAGGGACTACGACACGGAGTGGAACGACGTCGTGGAATGGGTCTGGTTCGGGATGATCACAGCGGAGGAGAGCGGAGTGACCTCGAGCAACTACGCCACCCAGGCCAACGATGCATGCGCGACAAACGACGCTGGCTCAGCCACCGACCCGGGGATATGCCGCCTCCTGACAGAAAACTTCGGGTTGGGCACCGCGGACAACCCACTATCCAGCACTTGGATGCAAGACGTACTTGCAGCCTCCGGGAACTACGGAGAGGCGTACGACGACGCATTCTGCGACGGTACCTACGACGGCGTCAGCGGTTCGGATGCGATGACCGACTGCCTTATCTCGCGCGCTGGAACGCTGAACGCACTAGTCTCCGAGGGAGGCATCCAGTATGCCCCTTCGATGAGGTAGTGAGCATGGCATTCGTCTCTGAGAGGAGAGTCGACTTTCCGATGGTCGACTTGGCAAAAATCGTCTACTATCCGAGGTTCTGGGACATGGCCCACCGATTCTATGAGGAGTCATGGGAGTTCTCGTGCGGGATGCACTACAACGAGATATTGTCTTCCCACAATATCGCGTTCCCTCTCGTGCATAGCGAGGCTCAGTTTACCCATCCCATTTCTTATGGTGACACGGTACATTGCACGATCACCGTTCCCAGAATCGGAAAGACATCCATTCATTGGCACTACGAGTTCCGAAACCAGGGGGGGACTCTCTGCTGGACGGCAGATCAGGTTACCGTGTGCACTGACATGCGAGAGGTCAAGTCAAAGTTGGAGGTCCCAGATTGGATGAGGGAAGGGCTAGCCAAGATGGAACCAACGGCCTAATCCTTGGGCCATTTCTTCGATAGCGCCTTCGTTAGGGACTCATCCATGATAGCGTCCCACCAGTTGGCTTCCCTCCAAACCGCATACTTCCCACGAATACCCCGCATGTCCGCACCATCCAGCCTAGCACCCTGCAGGTTGGATAATCCCAGACGAGCCTTGACTAGCCTTGCCCCTCTCAAATCGGCTCCATCAAGTGCAGCCTTCATCAGATTGGCATCTCGCATGGATGCGTTTCGCAAATCAGCCCCCGATAGATCAGCTCCTTCCAAATCGGCCCTGTCCAGAATCGCCCTCCGCAAGTCAGCTCCCGACAGATCCACACCGCGAAGGTCCTCGCCTACATGGGAGGTGAATGACCAGTCCTTGCTACCCTCGGCCAACCTCTCACCTCTTCAATGACAGTTTGTCAAGATGGTCTCTTCCTGCCTCTGTCAACACAACGTACGAGTTCTTCCTTGGCCTTCTGCGAGGATACTCGAGGAATGAACCAACCCCTCCCCGGCCCCCTTCCAGCATCCTTCCTATGTACAATGAAATATTCCACTTCTTGACGGATCTTTTCGTCCATATCCCAGAATCTTCAATCAGCCTCCTGATCTCCCTGGGAGGGGTGTTGCCCTCCCTTTCCACCGATCTCATGTATTGTATTGCGGCCAGAACCACATCAGATTTGTTTTCGATACTGCACGAGTTCAGAAGCCTCGCGAATGACGACCCCCTGTCGGGGAAACCACTGGCCCGAATGGATTCTAGAGTGTTCTCCAAAGCCTCCTGCCTCGCAACCCTGACTCTGGAAAGGGTAGATGACCAAGTATCCTGGCTTGTCACCTTTAGCCATCGATCGCTGGCCTCGCGGGTATAGTCCGCTAGGTTGATGTCCTGGGAGCCGAGATTCAGGAAAAGGCCACCCAACTCATCGGACTTCTTTGCAGACACGAAGCCCCCTGCGAGAGGACACTTATCAGGTTATTTTTTCTCTTCTTTCCTTTACATCTCGTTCAAAAACCACCATCCGTGAGATTCAAAGAGCATCCACCTAACGCTGTGCCGTGAGCGACGAAAACGACGGAGGCTATCCACTGGTCTTGCACTCCGAGGCAGACCCCTCGCGATTGGGTGGAACGGCAGTCTGTGGCTTCTCGACAGTAGGATCCGTCGGGGTAATTGCGACATCCCACTTGATCGGCTCTCTGCAATTAAGCCCAATGGGCACAGTGCTGCACCCCAAGTTCCCTGCCGTGGCCCTAATCCACGACTCGATTCCAAAGCATCCGGTTAGAGTATACCAAGGTGATGGAATCGGGGTCTTCACCTCCGAGATCCAATTCACGAGCGAGCACGATATCTACTTCGCGAATACCGTGCTGGAGTGGTTCACCAAGGGTGGATTCGACAGACTAGTCGTGATTGACGGGGTAGTTAGCAATGATCTGGGAATCAAGGAGGATAGCGAGCTTTGGGGAGTCTCCTCCTCCTCAACGGGACGAGATCAACTCGACAGTTCAAGCATCCAGAGAATCCAGCAGGGAGTGGTGACCGGAATAGCAGGATACCTGATTGCGGAGGGAGAGAGGAGAGGGCTGGATGTCACCGCCCTTTTGGCAGAGTGTAACCCGATTTACCCCGATGCACGAGCAGCTCTGATTGCCGTGGAAGGGCTGAGCGAGCTAGTAGGGATCGAGGTACCTGTCGACGGCTTGCTGGAGGATGCCAGGAACATCGAAGAAAGAGTCCGAGAGGCCTTCGAGAGAGCCCAGTCAACTGCACTACCAGCGCCAGATTCGGGAGACGACGAGGACGACGTCCCGATGATCTACTGATTAGTAGAATGGGTTGGTACCCGCATCGTGGTCAGTCATGTCGACGACTGCGGTAATGCTCGGAACGCCTTCGGTGATCATCACCTCGATCCCCTCCTTCAGAGTGACGTCGACCATGCCACAACCTTGGCATCCTCCTCCGAATGAGATCATCGCCTTTCCATCATCCACGCCGACAAGATCGACATGCCCGCCATGGGATGCGACAAGTGGGTTCACCTGGTTCTCTATGACTTCCGCAACAGACTTGGACACGTCATCGATCCAGAGCGGGTTCGGGTTCTCGAAACTAAAGCCACCCCCCATCAGGGTTTCCTTGTAATCCAGAATAGTCCCATCCAGGTAGGGTGCACTCCTTGCCCCTAAGAAAACCGTCATTCCTTCCACCTCGGTCTTTATATCATCCTCTAGAGCATCGTCAGAACCAATCAACTGCAAGTCATATTGGAAGCCCTTGGGCCCCCTGCCGAGAATTACAATCTTCAGAGCAACCTCATCATCATCGGCCTGCTCGGCGAACTTATCCAGCATCTCCCTTGCCTTGTCAGTAATCTCAAGCATCCTATAGGTGGCAGTGAACCCTCGTTCTTCAACCTGTTCTCTTTCGGACAAACTAATTCACCTGAGGCCGAATCGAACGCACGTGGCACTGGACACAATGGGCAGGCCCCTCAGGGATCTGAGGGTCTCAGTTACCGACAGATGCAACTTCAGATGCAGGTACTGCATGCCCAGAGAGAGGTTCGGCAAGGAGCACAACTTCCTGCCGAAGAGCAATATCCTGTCCTACGAGGAAATTCAGAAGTTCGTCCTGGCATGCAAGCCGCTGGGATTGAGCAAGGTTAGGATTACTGGGGGGGAACCCCTCCTCAGGAGGGACCTCCCAAAGCTGGTGAGCCAGATCTCCTCCTTAGGATTGGAAGTTGCCCTCACCACAAACGGGTCATTCCTAAAGAGGGAGGCAGCAAGTCTTGCCGAGGCTGGATTGGATAGAGTCACAATTAGCCTGGATGCAATCGAACAGGATATGCACTCTAGGATAACAGACTCCAATGTGACGGTCAGCGACATCCTAGGGGGAATCGAGGAGGCAACCAGCCGTGGGCTGGGACCAGTCAAGGTCAATTGCGTAGTTCAGCGTGGGGTGAACGAGTCACAGATACCAAAACTCGTGAGGCAATTCAGGGGCACTGGGGTGATAGTTCGATTCATCGAATTCATGGACGTGGGGAGGACCAATGGGTGGACTCCAGGCCAGGTCGTGCCAACCTCGGAGATTCTGGATTTCCTTTCAAAGGAGTTCGACCTCGTCCCGATGATGCGCGACTCCCCCAGTGACGTCGCTTCTAGATGGGGTCATTCCGACGGCTCCGGAGAGGTCGGGTTCATCTCATCAGTCTCGCAGCCGTTCTGCGGCGACTGTGTGAGGGCCCGCCTATCATCCGACGGGAAGTTGTTCACCTGCCTGTTCACCACCCTTGGTCATGACATGTCCGAACTCATCAGGGATGAGCACGATGTTTCCAAACTGACCGAGGCGATCGCGGAAGTCTGGACCAGGAGGTCAGACAGATACAGCGAGGTCAGGTCTTCCGATGCATTTTCCCTTCCTAGAGTTGAGATGTCCTACATCGGCGGCTGAATGGACATCGCCGCCGCCACTATGGCCTCCCAGGGAGCATCGGCCCTGAAAGAAGGCCTACCATAGCTCGAAACTCCAGCAGAATGCCCCGCATCATTGAGGATGTCGACCATTCTCCTGGGGCTCGGGGGTGCGCCCGACCCCAACCATGCAGCAAGATCGTCAACCACAACGAGGTGACTGCCCGAAATCACCCCGGACTCTTCCGAAATGTGCCGCACGCTCCTTGCAACCCTCCTCCTCTCTGATTCGACTCTCCGTTCGTCCCACCCAAGGGGGTCATCGATGGCGAATTCTGGTCCACAGGACTCCAGTGCCCTCTCCTCGGACATAGAGTACATTGTATCCCGGTCCCCCATTGACCCAACCCACAGGGGACCAGAGACTCGTGGGTCACTTCTGTCAATGGGGAACTTCAGGGGCAACATGCAATGCATGGGCAGGTGTTCGACCGCACTGTCGTGGTGCAAACCAGCGCCGATCGAAGAAAGCACCTCATCCTTGGTAGGGGCGTGCACCCTCCAACCGATGCTGTCTTCCAATTCATTGGCCGTAGAAACGCTCTTCAGAACCCTGAAAGAAACCCTGAGGTGGTGCGAATCCCAGACCGAGAGCAGGGGAACGATCGACCTATCATGCCTTGCAGCTACTCTGGAGAAAGTAGCCAGCATCACCCTCATCCCTGAGTCATGAGCAAGGCTATCGGTCCTAACCCTCGCACCATATCGCCTAATCAGAGCAGTCCTCGATGAGCCGGTCAGCGCAGCAGTGTCAGTCGCACTAACTTCCATCACGCCACTCCTGGCCATTGATTGCATTGCGGAGTCAATGAACGGCATCGGAGACCCATAGGGATCGATATCCACCCAGTGCCTGCCACTTCTGAGGACTACGGACCTGAGGTCGCCCTTGGATGACTCCAGACTGCCCCCTCCATGAGAAGGGGGAAACTCATCGTGAGAAGCCCCGGCCCACTTCAAAGCCTCTACCTCTAGATCAACAATCGTCGCAGAGATCCTCTCGGATTTCTCAGGAGACAACTCGTTCAGCCACCTCCTAGCCCTGAGGCCAGATGCAGTAAGCCCATCAAGGGCATACACGGTACCTTCACCGAGGAGACCAACATCCAAAGCATGTCTGAACAGTAGGACGCTCCTGGTCCTGCTCCCCGCCATCGCCGGATTGTAGAACACCTTGCCCGAGGCCTTGGCCCCTGGCCCCTGGCCATCTTCAGGCAGGCTCGGGAGGAGCATCAGGGTCCTACCCTCCCTATGGGGGACTCCCCCATCGGCAATTGACATGGTTCCCGGAGGAGGACCTAACAAAAGGAATTGGCCATCAGTAATGGGAGAACACTACATCGGGATCCGAGTGAGTGACCAATCTTCCATTATCGACAACTCTGCCGACCCTCCTGCTTCCAGGCAATCGATTTCTAATCCACTCCTCGACCACCTCAGAGGAGTCCTCCGAGACTGCAATCACCATCCCCATCCCCATCTTGAAGGTCC
>Ga0208764_10001842_pt1 | contig 13500 bp, 10 predicted proteins | sample ETNtaG_18_FD_185762 | JGI IMG/M metagenome (GOLD analysis project Ga0208764, IMG submission 185762) | Marine microbial and viral communities from oxygen minimum zone, Eastern Pacific Ocean - ETNP201302SV91 (SPAdes) (version 2) | ecosystem: Environmental > Aquatic > Marine > Oceanic ... | reverse complement strand
TGTAAAATTTTCTGACGGTTCTAAAATGACATCTGAGGATGTTGTTTTTAGTGTTTTAAGAGCTAAGCAAAGAACATCTGATTTTAAAGAATATATCAGTACAATTTCAGGAGTTGAAGCTAATGGTGATTACTCAGTTAAAATTACAACTAGTAAGCCCAATCCAATTCTTTTAAACCAATTATCAAACATTTTCATAATGTCAAAAGCATGGTCTGAAAAGAATTTTGCTATGTCTCCGCAAAACTGGGATGCTGGACAAGAAACTTTCTCAGCAACTAATGCTTTAGGAACTGGACCTTTTAAAATTACTTTAAGAGAGCCTAACACTAAAACGGTGTTTAAAAGAAATAAACACTGGTGGGGTGAAATGAAAGATAAAAATGTAACTCAAATTGAATTACTACCAATTAAAAATGCAGCAACTAGAGTTGCGGCATTATTATCTGGAGAAATTGATATAGTTACTGATGCACCAGTTCAAGATTTAGCTCGAATTGGATCTTCATCAGCACACAAAGTTGAAAGTACTGCGCAAATGCGTACGATTTTCTTAGGAATGGATCAAGCTGCTGATCAGTTAAGAACTGGTAACACTGGCGACAACCCATTTAAGAAAAAAGAGGTAAGACAAGCTCTTTATCAAGCAATTGACATTGAAGCCATCAAGAAAAAAGTTATGAGAGGCTTAAGTGAGCCAGCTGGAATTATAACTTTTCCAGGTGTAAATGGTTACACTACAGATCTTGATAAAAGATTACCTTATGATGTTGATGCTGCAAAAAAACTATTAGCAGACGCTGGTTATCCAAATGGTTTTGATGTTGAATTAAGATGTCCAAACGACAGATACGTAAATGACGAGGCAATTTGTACAGCTGTTGTTGGAATGTTTGGTAAAATTGGTGTCAACGTAAACTTATTTGCGCAAACTAAAAGTAAACACTTTAAAGAGCTAAAAGATAATCAAGGTGATTTCTATATGCTTGGTTGGGGTGTTCCTACTTTAGATAGTCATTACGTTTTTCATTATTTATATGAAAGTGGTGCTAGCTGGAATAAAGTTAACTTTAGTAACTCAGAAGTAGATGCTGCGATTAGAGTTATGGAAGGTGAAGTTGACTTAGATAAAAGGAATGCTGCAATAGCAAGTGCTTGGAAAATTGTAAAAGATGATATTTCTTATCTTCCATTACATCACCAGGTAATTTCTTGGGCAGCAAAAAGTGGAGTTAATGTGCCTATCAGACCGAATAACGAACCGTTATTCCGTACTGCTAGTTTTAATTAAATCAAATTTTACTAGCCCTTTATAATTTTAAAGGGCTAGTATAAAAAAATAATATCTTCTTAAATTGATAAAATATTTCTTTAAACGTTTGTTTCAATCTGCAATGGTAATGCTAGTTGTTGCTTTTGTTTCTTTCTCTTTATTCAATTTTGTAGGTGATCCTATTAATAATATGGTTGGAGAAGAAACTTCAGATGAAGAAAGGGCAGAACTTAGAGAAACACTAGGATTAATGGATCCTATTCATGTTCAATTTTCAAGATTTGTAGTTAATGCGTCTAAGGGAGAATTTGGTATTTCCTATCAATTAAGAAGACCAGTATCAGAACTGATAACGGAGAGATTGCCAGCTACAATTGAACTTGTGGTGATTTCAGCATTAATAGCATTAATTTCTGGGACATTATTGGGTGTTTATACTGGAATACACAGGAAAGGATTTTTAAGTGATATGATTTTAGCAATCTCACTACTCGGGGTTTCGCTGCCTACTTTTGTTATTGGTATATTGTTTATTTATCTATTTGCAGTCATTTTAGGAATACTCCCATCCTTTGGAAGAGGTGAAGTTGTAGATTTAGGTTTTTGGACTACTGGTTTTTTAACAATATCTGGATTGAAAGCGATTATACTTCCATCAGTAACACTAAGCCTTTTTCAAATGACTTATATCATCAGACTTGTAAGAGCAGAGATGATGGAAATTTTACAAACTGATTATATTAAATTTGCTAGAGCAAGAGGGATAAGTGAACAAAGTATAAAATATAAACATGCATTAAAAAATGGATTAATTCCTGTGATAACTATTGCTGGTATAAACATTGGCACACTAGTTGCTTTTTCAATAATTACTGAAACAGTTTTTCAATGGCCCGGAATGGGATTTTTATTTATCCAAGCTGTTCAATTTGTTGATATTCCAATTATGTCTGCTTATTTGGTTTTCATCGCATTTATTTTTGTAATGATAAATTTTATAGTAGATATTTTATACTATTTTATTGATCCAAGAATTAGAGTTAAAGGAGATGCTGTAAGTGGCTAATAGTATTTTTAGTAGTTGGGATAGAATTAAAGATAGTGATATCTATTATAGTTTTAAAAAGTCTCCAACAGCCATTATATCTTCAGTAATTTTATTTTTAATATTTTTTTGTTCTTTTTTTGTAGAATTGGTAACACCTTATAATCCATTTGATCCATCATCATTATCTTTAATGGACGCATTTACTCCACCATCTTGGACTGAGGATGGTTTATCAAAATTTATTTTAGGAACGGATGGCCAAGGTAGAGACATGTTATCTACAATTCTTTATGGCTCAAGAATTTCATTAATAGTTGGTTTTTCAGCAATAATATTTAGTTTGATATTAGGAGTAGGTTTGGGATTAACAGCTGGATATTTTGGTGGAAAATATGAAATGGTTGTAATGAGATTAACAGATGTACAATTAACTGTACCAAGTATTTTAATGGCCCTTTTAGTTGATGGGATAGCAAGAGGTTTGATTTCAAGAGAGATGCATGATGAAATGGCAATTTATGTTTTAATATTTGCTATTGGAATTTCTGAATGGCCTCAATTCGCTAGAGTTTCAAGAGCAGCAACATTAGTAGAAAAAAATAAAGATTATATTTCAGCATCAACAATAATTGGCGTTTCAAATTTAATTATTATGTTTAAACATATTCTCCCAAATATCTTAAGACCAGTATTGGTTATTGGGACTATTGGGCTTGCACTAGCTATTATTGCAGAGTCTACATTAAGTTTTTTAGGCGTTGGAGTGCCACCAACGACACCATCTTTAGGAACATTAATTAGATTAGGAAATGATTTTTTGTTTTCAGGTGAATGGTGGATTACTTTTTTTCCTGCAATTTTTTTAGTTATATTAGCGTTTTCAATTAATTTATTGGGAGATTGGATGAGAGATACACTTAATCCAAAATTGAATAAATGAGTTTTTTAAAAATAAAAGATTTAAGTGTCGACTACCAAATGAGAAAAGAAACTGTTTATGCAGCTAAAAACGTAAATATAGAAGTAAATAAAGGGGAAATACTCGGGTTAGTTGGTGAGTCTGGATCTGGAAAAAGTACAGTTGGAAATGCAATAATTAATTTAATTGATGAACCAGGAAAAGTTTCAAGTGGCTCAGTAATATTAGGTGATCTCAATATCCACGATGATCCTAACAACATAGTCAAATATCGAGGAAAAAAAATAGGCCTAATATTTCAGGATCCTCAAACATCACTTAATCCAATACTTACAATTGGTGAGCAATTAATAGAAACCATCCAAACACATCTAGAATTAAATAAAGTAGAGGCAAAAACTAAAGCAATTAACTTATTAAAAGAGGTTGGAATTAAAGATGCTGAAAATAGGTTTGATAATTATCCACACCAGTTTTCAGGAGGGATGAGACAAAGAGTTGTTATTTCACTTTCATTATGTTGTGAGCCTGAACTTCTAATTGCAGATGAACCAACCACAGCTTTAGATGTTTCTATTCAGTCACAAATTTTAGAATTAATTAAAAAATTAACTAAAGAAAGAAATCTAGCAGTAATTTTGATAACTCATGATATGGGAGTTATTGCTGAGACAGCCGATCGAGTTGCAGTCATGAAAAATGGAAATATAGTAGAAATTGGACTTACTAAAGAAATTTTAACAAAACCAAAAAAAACTTATACTAAAAGTTTAGTGAGTTCTGTTCCACCAACAAATAAAAAAATATCTCGATTTGTAATTATTGAAAAAGAAAATAATATTAATAAAGAAAATAATCTAAAAATATTAAATAGATGGACTAAAAAAGAAATTACCAAACAGGATTTAATTCAGGTTACAAATTTAAGCAAAAGTTTTGATGATAATTTTTTTACAGAAAGTTCAAAAAATTCTGTAATGGCAGTAAATGATGTCTCGTTTAATATTAGAGAAGGAGAGTCTTTTGGATTGGTAGGAGAAAGTGGAAGTGGAAAATCAACAATAGCAAAAATGATTGTAAATTTATTTAAGCCTTCAACAGGAGATATTTTTTTTGATGATATTTGTATAACAAAGATTAAATACAAATCAGAAATGATGAAATTTAGAAGGCAAATACAAATGATATTTCAAGATCCTTATTCATCACTAAACGGCAGATTAAAAGTAAAAGATATAGTCTCAGAACCTATAAAACTTCACAATCCATCTATTAGTAGAAATGATCTAGATAGATATGTTTTTGATTTATTAGAGTCGGTAGAGCTTACTCAAAATTCAGCAGATCGTTACCCACATGAATTTTCTGGAGGTCAAAGACAAAGAATATCTATCGCAAGAGCTTTAGCAACACAACCAAGACTTCTAGTTTGTGATGAGCCAACCTCAGCTCTAGATGTTAGTATCCAAGCTCAAATATTAAATTTATTAAAAGATATTCAAGAACAACTTAACTTAACAATATTATTCATAAGTCATGATTTGCCAGTAGTTAGACAAATGTGTGATAGAATTGGAGTGTTGCGTGATGGTAAATTGTGTGAAGTTTCAGATACTGAGGATTTATTTTTAAAACCTCAGCACGGATACACTAAAGAACTTTTGCGCTTAATGCCAAAAATTGAGTCCATTTACAACTAGTTTTAGATGACCTGAAACGGTCGAATAATAAGAGAAATTTTACAAATTATTTTGCAATCTCTCTTATAGATTGTATTATAGTTTTTCTAAAATATTAGTTATGAGCGACAAAGATAAAGTATATATATTTGATACTACTATGCGTGATGGTGAGCAATCACCAGGAGCGTCTATGAGTTTGGAAGAAAAAATCCAAATAGCTAGAGTATTTGATGAAATGGGAATTGATATTATTGAAGCAGGTTTTCCTATTGCATCTCCAGGTGATTTTGAAGCAGTAACCGCAATTAGCAAAATCTTAAAAAATTCAATTCCTTGTGGTTTATCAAGAGCTAGTAAAAAAGATATTGATGCTTGTAACGAAGCTTTAAAAGCAGCACCAAGATTTAGAATTCATACTTTTATTTCTACAAGCCCTTTACATATGAAGCACAAATTAAATAAAACTCCTGAGCAAGTATTGGACGCAATTAAAGAAAGTGTAAGTTATGCAAGAAACTTTACTGATGATGTTGAGTGGTCACCTGAAGATGGAACAAGAACAGATATGGATTATATGTGTAAAACAGTTGAACTTGCAATAAACTGTGGAGCATCAACAATAAATATTCCTGATACAGTAGGTTATACAACACCTTCAGAATATACAAAAATTATTACAACTTTAAAAAATAAAGTATCTAATATTGATAAAGCAATTTTATCTGTTCATTGTCATAATGATTTGGGTTTAGGAGTTGCAAACTCTTTAGCAGGAGTCTCTGCAGGTGCAAGACAAGTTGAGTGCACAATAAATGGAATTGGTGAAAGAGCAGGTAATGCAGCGCTTGAAGAAATTGTGATGGCTATTAGAACTAGAAATGATTTAATGCCATATTCAACAGGTATTAAAACTGAATTACTAAGTAAAGCATCAAAGGTTGTATCAAATGCAACGTTTCCAGTTCAATTTAACAAAGCAATAGTTGGAAAAAATGCATTTGCACATGAGGCAGGAATTCATCAAGATGGAATGTTAAAAAATAGAGAAACATACGAAATTATGACACCTGAAAGTGTTGGTGTTAAAAAAACTTCTTTGGTAATGGGAAAACATTCTGGAAGACATGCATTTAAAGAAAAACTAAATGATCTTGGTTATGCAGATATAACAGATGATGTTATCCAAACTGCATTTGGGAAATTTAAAATTTTAGCAGATAAGAAAAAACATGTTTACGACGATGATATAATGGCATTAGTAGATGATAGTCTTATTACTGATAATCAAGTTAATGCAATTAGTTTAAAATCTTTAAAAGTATTTGCAGGAACTGGAGAACCTCAAAGAGCTGAAATGACTTTAGATGTTTATGGAAATGTGAAACAGGCGACTGAAATTGGAGATGGTCCAGTAGATGCAATATTTAAATGTATAAAAGTTTTATATCCTCATGATGTAAAATTACAATTATATCAAGTTCATGCGGTAACAGAGGGAACAGATGCTCAAGCAACTGTTAGTGTTAGGATTGAGGAAAAAGGTAAAACAACAGTTGGCCAAGCAGCAGACACAGATACACTTGTAGCTTCTGCGAATGCCTATTTAAATGCATTAAATAAAATGATAATTAAACGAGATAAAACAGCTCCAATGGAGCAAGAAAGTCAGAAAGTTAGAGGGATATAATGGGGTTATTTGATAAAGTAAAAAAAATTTGGAGCCAAGATATGGCAATTGACCTTGGTACAGCTAACACATTAGTTGTTTTAAAAGGACAAGGTGTAGTTTTAAATGAACCCTCTGTTGTTGCAATAGTTGAGCAAGGAGGAAAAAAAAATGTTTTAGCAGTTGGTGATGAGGCAAAAACAATGCTTGGAAGAACACCAGGAAATATAAGCGCTATAAGACCTTTGAGAGACGGAGTGATCGCAGATTTTATTGTAACTGAGGAAATGATAAAACACTTCATTAAAAAAGTTCATAAAGGAAGTACATTTGCAAATCCAAGAATTTTAATTTGTGTGCCAACAGGTTCAACTCCTGTTGAGAGAAAAGCTATTCAAGATAGTGCGCTTGCGGCTGGTGCAAGAAGAGTTCAATTAATTGAGGAACCGATTGCTGCAGCAATAGGAGCAGGACTTCCAATTTCTGAGGCAACAGGGTCTATGATAGTTGATATAGGTGGAGGAACTAGTGAGATTGCTGTTATGTCTTTAGGAGGATTAGTATATTCAAAATCTTTAAGAGTTGCAGGAGACGCAATGGACTTAGCAATAATAAATTATATGAGAAAAGAATATAATTTATTAATAGGTGACACCACTGCAGAAAAAATTAAAAAAGAAATGGGCACAGCAATACCAACGGGCACTAACACTTATCCAGTTAAAGGTCGAGATTTAAGATCAGGTACACCTAAAGAGGTAAATATTACTGAGGAAGATACCTCAGAAGCATTAAATGATATTATGAAAGAAATGATTAATGCAATTAAACAAGCATTAGAAAATACTCCTCCAGAATTATCGGCTGATTTAGTTGATATGGGTTTAGCATTAACTGGAGGTGGGGCATTATTAAAAAATATTGATAAACGTTTTTCAAAAGAAACAGGTTTACCAGTTCACGTGGCAGATGATCCTTTATCATGTGTTGCTGTTGGAACCGGAAAAGCTTTGGATCAAGAGGAAACTTTCTCTACCATGTTATCTGAATATTAAAAAAAATGGCTACAAGCAGAGATGATTTTGTAATAGCCTTTAGATCTGCATTCTTAAAAAAAAAAGATAAACAAAAATTTTCATTATTAACTTTATTATTTTTATCTATTTTTGTAATTGTTTTAAGTAATTATAATTATAAAGTTATACAATTTATTAAAATTGGAATAAATGAAGTCGTATATAGAGTTTCATTTTTAATATCAGCTCCTGAAAATAAAATACAAAATATTAATTATCAAATAAAAAATCACATGGAAATATATGATAATTACAAAAATATTGAGTCAGAGTTAGAAATATTAAAACAAAAAAAATTATCGAATGACTTTTTAAAAATGGAAAATAAAAAATTACGTGAATTAATCAATGAAAGTATTAAATCTGAAGAGATATTAGCTAAAGTTTTAATAGACAAAGAAAGTCCTTTTTTAAAATCAATTATTCTTAACAAAGGGACCAAAGATAAATTAAAAATTGGTATGGCTGTAGTAGATAAAGTTTATCTTGTTGGTAAAGTGATTGAAGTAAATTTCACTAATTCAAGAGTATTACTTTTGTCGGATCTAAATAGTAAAATACCTGTAATATTAGAGCCAATTGGCATGCAGGCGGTAGCTTCAGGTACCGGAGGGGATAAAGGTAAAATTCAATATACAAAAGAAGAATATGGCAATGAAATTAAAACACAAGAAATTATAGCTTATACCTCTGGGCTAGGAGGTTTGTTTAAGCCAGGAATACCAGTAGGAAAAATCTTTAAAGATAGCGTTAATAAGATTAATTTTTTTTCTGATTTTAGACAGTTGGAATATGTAAAAATAATTTCACATAGTATTGAGGGTAATAATTAATGTCTTCATTAAATAAAGTCTCATTTTCAAATATATTATTATCATATTTTCCTATCGGAATGTTATTTTTATCAGTTTTTAATGACTTTGATTTTAATTATGTAAAAATTGAGTATTTTGCGTTCAACTTTGCCCATATATTAATTTTTTTTTGGACATTAAAAAATCCTGATCATCTTGGATATATTTCGATATTTACAGCAGGCATAATTAACGATGTGATTATTGGAATACCAATAGGTATTAGTAGTTTTTGTTATTTATTGATTTGTGCTACGACTGCTTACATTAGAAATATAACTTTAAATCCAAATTTTATTAATGATTGGTTATCTTTTTTATTTACAATTTTATTGATTAACTCCATTCAGGTTATAATTTTAGATTTGATATTTTTGATTGAAATTGACTATTTAAAATATTTAATTAACACAGGTTTTACTTTTTTATTTTATCCAATATTTTTTTTCTTTTTTAATTTCATAAACAAAAAAATTTTAGTTAGAATAAATGATTAGTGAAAACACAGGTATCAGAAAAGAAGATATCATTAATAGAAGAATGTTTATAATTGGTGCTGCTAAAATTATAATATTTACTGGAATAATTAGTCGATTATTTTCATTACAAATTGATGATAATAAAAAATATTTAACTCTTTCAGACAAGAATAGAATTAGAGAGTGGAAGTTGCCACCAACTAGAGGAAATATTTTTGATTATTTTGGTAATATAATTGCTGGAAATTTAAAAGTCTATCAGCTTCATATAATTCCTGAACAAGTAGAAAACTTTAATTATTTGTTAGCCAGACTTAAGTTTCTCTTAAACTTAAGTGATAAAAAAATTTCAATTATTTTAAAATCAAAGAAAAGATTAAAACCATGGGAAAGTATTATTGTTTCTGAAAATTTAAGCTGGAGTGAATTTGTAAAAGTAAATAATTATTTATATGATTTAGTTGGTGTAAAGCCAGTGATGACTATTTCAAGAAATTATCCTTTTAGTGATATCTATACCCATGTGTTAGGTTATGTTAGCCAACCAAATGAAAATGATATTTTGCAAAATGAAATAATTCAAGAGAGATACGTGCCTGGTATGAAGATAGGAAAAATTGGATTAGAGAAGACCTTAGAAAATTATTTAATAGGTACTAATGATATTCAGAGATATGAAGTTAATGCTTATGGGAAAAGAATTAATCAACTTGAATATCAAAAAGGAAAACAAGGATCTAAAATTCGATTGACGATAGATACGGAAATTCAAAAACTTTCAGCTAAATTGTTAACAGATAAATCTGGATCAATAAGTGTAATGGATATTTATACTGGAGAGATTATAGCCATGTATTCCTCACCTTCATATGATCCAAATTTGTTTTTATTTGGAATTAGCAAAGATGAATGGGAGTTAATTAGAAACAATCCATTAAAACCATTAATTAATAAAACGCTTTCAGGCTTATATTCGCCAGGATCTACTATAAAACCAATAGTAGCCTTATCAGCTTTGGAAAATAATATAATTAACCCATCTTTAAAAGTTAGATGTACCGGCAAAACAGAACTTTATGGCCAGACATTTCATTGTTGGAAAGAAAAAGGACACGGGGTTGTAAGTTTAAATAATGCTATGAAACAATCTTGTGACACATATTTTTATGAAATTGCCAGATTACTTGGTGTAGATCGACTAAAAGTTACAGCAAAAAAGTTTGGTTTAGGTGAAAAAGTTTTAGGTGAATATTTTGAAAATGAAAAAAAGGGACTTTTTCCAAACACAAGTTGGAAAAAGAATAATCTTGGAAAAGGTTGGGTATTAGGAGAAACTTTAATAACAGGTATAGGTCAAGGATATATTCAAACGACACCTTTGCAATTATGCTTAATGACAGCTCAAATTGCAAATGGTGGATATTCGATAACACCAAAAATTATAGTGAATAATAACCCATTAAATTTTGCGGAAGCCAAAAAAAGCATGGAAGAACAAAATTTTATTAATTCTAATAATCAATTATTTAAAGATCAAAGAAATATAAAGATAATTCAAGAAGCGATGTTTAGCTCAACCAATGAAATTATGGGAACCTCATATAGATCAAGAATTGAAGACCCTAAATATCAATTTGCTGGAAAAACAGGTACAGCACAAGTAAAAAGAATTAGTAAAAGAGAGCGTGAGTTAGATCTTAAAATAGATCAGATACCTTATAACGACAGAGATCATGCTTTATATGTTGCTTATGGTCCATATAAAAATCCTAGATATGCTCTAAGCATAATAGTTGAGCATGGTGGATCAGGCAGTAAGACAGCAGCACCAATGGCAAAAAAACTTTTTAAGTTAATAATTGATAGAGATGAACTTAGAGAAAAACAGTCAAACTTCGAGGAAATAAATATTTAAATGTTTCAGCACAATAGATTTGATTCAGATTTAACCTTTTTTCAAAAAGTTAAAAATTTAGATTATATATTGTTGTTTAGTATTATATTGCTCTCTATAATAAGTGTGTTTGTTATGTATTCCACTGATGGTGGAGAAATACTCTATCACACAAAAAGTCATTTTATTAAACTGCTTATTTTTTTTCCATTAATGTTGATGATATCTTTCTTTAATATAAAATTTTGGCATATTACTTCTTATCTTTTTTATTTTATTATAATCTTACTTTTAATTTGGGTTTCTATTGATGGAATTAAAGTTTCAGGATCAAAAAGATGGATAGATTTATATTTTATAGTTCTTCAGCCTTCAGAACTTATGAAAATAGGTATCATATTATGTCTTGCCAAATACTATCACAGATTAAAAATTGACAATGTAAATTCATTTACGAATATTGTTGTTTCTCTTTCAATAATTATAATTCCAATTATTTTAGTAATATCCCAACCTGATCTAGGAACATCAATTTTAATAGCAACAAGTGGATTAATAATTCTATGGTTAGGAGGTGTGAAAATTAAATATTTTTTTATTTCTTTTATTACTTTTCTGATTTCTTTACCTTTTATTATTTCTTTTTTAAAACCATATCAAAAACTTAGAATTTTAACATTTTTAAATCCGGATAGGGATCCGTTAGGAGCGGGTTATCAAATTATCCAGTCCAAAATTGCAATTGGTTCAGGTGGATTAAGTGGCAAAGGTTTTTTAAAAGGAACACAGAGTTATTTAGAGTTTTTACCTGAAAAACATACTGATTTTATTTTTACTTTATTTTCAGAGGAATTTGGTTTCATAGGTTCTATTGGTCTTTTAATTCTTTATATTGTTATAATTTCAAGAATTATCAGAATTGGAGCAATATCAAGAAGTAATTTTGCAAAGCTTTTTTGTTTTGGATTTGCTTTTGCTATTTTTATTTACATCGTCGTAAACCTATCAATGGTATTAGGCTTATTACCAATAGTTGGTTCTCCTTTACCCATAATGTCATATGGGGGCTCATCAATGTTAGCAACAATGATTGGCTTTGGAATTGTTTTAAGCGCCAAAATTAATCATAAGCAAATAATTTCTTAAGAATTTTGAGTTTTCATAAGTATAATTTGTCACTACAAATTAATAATTTTGCTTGTATAAGAATCTTATGAATAAAAACATTAAAGTTGGTGTTGTTGGCGCTGGTATACAAGGAGTTTCAAATGCATTATTTCTTCAAAAAAAAGGATTTAATGTAACTATTTTTGATCGTGATAATCCTGGAAGCCATACTGCGTCATATGGAAATGCAGGTCATTTTTCTCCATATGCATCAGTGCCACTTAATAGACCTGATATATTGGCTGATGTGCCCGCAATGCTTTTAAGCTCTTCTGGTCCACTTGCATTAAAATGGAACTATGTACCCAAAATGATTCCTTGGTTTGTAAAATTTATTATGAATTCTACTACAAAGAACATGATGCACACTGCAAAAAACATGCATCAAATTTTAGATTTAGCATTACCGGCTTATGATGAGTTGTTTGAAGAAATAGATTTAGAGGGGTTAGTTGAAAATAAAGGGATCCTTTATATTTGGAATGATCAAGATTTAAAGAGTAGAGAACTAGAAATCAAAATAAGAAATGAATTGGGTGTTGAACAGCAACTAGTTAATAAATCTGAAATTCACGATTTAGAACCACACATCAAGCCTTTTTATCATGCAGGTGTTTATTATCCTTATGCAAAACATGCTAGAAACCCAAAAAAAATTCTATTAAAATTTTTTGACCTTTTTTTACAAAAAGGTGGAAATTTTAACAAAGTAAATATTAAAGATATTAATTTTGATGAAGAGAAGCCAATTTTTAAAACTGAAACACAAAGCTATATTTTTGATAAAGCTGTAATTGCTTGTGGTGCCTTTTCAAAAAAATTAACTGATAACCTAGATGAAAGAATTCCTTTGGATACTGAGAGAGGATATCATATTCATTTCAAGGGATGTGATCATTTATTAAATAGACCTGTAATATTTTCTAATCGTGGCTTTGGTGTAACTCCAATGGAACAAGGTTTAAGAGTAGTGGGTACAGTTGAATTTGGTGGTCTAGAAAACCCTTTATCTAAAACAAGAATAAAAAATTTAATTAACAATGCAAAATATATGTTGGGAGATCTACCTGAGCACGAAGATGAATGGCTAGGTTTTAGACCGTCGTTGCCAGATTTTCTTCCAGTTATCGGCCCTTCAAAAAATCATAAAAATGTTTTTTATTGCTTTGGTCATCATCATTTAGGATGGACATTAGGGCCAATTTCAGGGAAAATAATCTCAGGAATGATTGCTAAAGAAAATACTAATTTAGATTTAAAACCTTATAGTTCATTAAGATTTAGTTAAGTGAGAGAAAAATCAAATTTTCTTGCATATATTTTTTTGTTATTAACAGTAACCTTTTGGGCTGGAAATTTTATAGTTGGAAAATTTGCAAGTTTTTATGAAGTACCACCGTTTTCTCTAAATTTTTATCGTTGGTTTTTTGCATGGTTAATTT
>Ga0208764_10001840_pt1 | contig 13511 bp, 10 predicted proteins | sample ETNtaG_18_FD_185762 | JGI IMG/M metagenome (GOLD analysis project Ga0208764, IMG submission 185762) | Marine microbial and viral communities from oxygen minimum zone, Eastern Pacific Ocean - ETNP201302SV91 (SPAdes) (version 2) | ecosystem: Environmental > Aquatic > Marine > Oceanic ... | reverse complement strand
ATCAGAAAAGACCTTTCGACATAAAAAATATCCTGAGTATAAAGCTACTCGCGAAAAAATGCCTGAAGAAATGCAGGACCAATTACCATATCTTTGGAAATTATTAAATGCAATGCATATACCAACTATTGAAAAACCTGGTTTTGAGGCAGATGACATAATTGGTACAATAACAAAACAAGCATCCAATAGTAATCTTGATTCTTATATTGTTAGTGGCGACAAGGATTTTATGCAATTGATCAACGAAAATATTTTTCTTTATTCACCCTCAGGCAGACGATCAGATATTAAAATCTACGATAAGAAAGGTGTAGTTGAAAAATGGGGTTTACCTCCAGAAAAAATTATTGATTTACTTGGGCTTATGGGTGATTCATCAGATAACATCCCTGGCGTAAGAGGAGTTGGTGTAAAAACTGCAGTTAAATTAATCAATGAATATGGTTCGCTTGAGTCAGCATTAGATCATGCTGATGATGTAAAAAATAAACGTGCAAGAGAAGGTTTACAAAATTGTCAAGAAGACGCTTTATTAAGTAAAGAATTAGTTACAATTGATACCGAAATGGCTATAGATGCAAACTTTGATGACATGGCAACAGATGGATTTAATATCCCACAGCTTCAAGATTTATTTCAAGAATTAGAATTTCAAGCACTCCAATCTCAAATAAAGTATTTTTCTGGTGAAATACCGACCCCAGAGAAGAGACCCGAAAAAGATTATAAAGCGTTAATCAAGTCAGAAGAAATAAAGTCTTTTATTGATTTAATAAAGGAGGGTTCTTGGCTTTCTATTGATTTAGAAACAACTTCTGTTGAGCCAATGAAGTGTAACATTGTAGGATTGTCTTTCTCTATTAATAAAAATTCTGGTGTTTATTTGCCAATACACTATAAGGAGAAGAAAACTGATTTATTTGATGATTCTTTAAAAATGATATTGGACTTAGTAAAACCGATTCTTGAAAATGAAAAAATACCGAAAACAGGACAGAATATAAAATTTGATGCATTAATTCTTAAGAGACATGGCATAAATGTCAGAGGAATACAGTTTGATACTATGCTAGCTGCACATTTATTAAAGCCTGAATCTAGAAGTATAAAATTAGATAATTTGAGTATGGAAAAATTGAATTATCGCATGGTTCCAATAGATGAATTAATTGGCAGAGGCCGCCAACAAATTTCTATGGCCGATGTAGAATTAGAAAAGATTACTTTTTATGCAGCAGAGGATGCAGATATTACTTTGCAGCTTACACATTTATTTCTTAAAGAGTTAAAAGAGAAAAAATTGTATTCTTTTTTTATGAAAATTGAAATTCCTTTATTACCTGTCCTAATTGAAATGGAATATAATGGAGTCTTTATTGATGCCAAAATGCTTGATAATATGTCAATTGAACTTGGGAAAAAAGTTGATAAGCTCAAAGAGACTATTGAAGAAGAGGCAGGTGTTGAGTTTAATATTAACTCAACACAACAACTTGCAAAAATATTATTTGATGTTATTGGATTGCGTGAAATAAAGAAGCGTTCAACGGCAGAAGATGTTTTAGAACAATTAAAAAATGATCATCAAATTCCTGATTTAGTTTTACAATATCGAAAATTAAATAAACTAAAAAATACTTATATAGATGCATTGCCTGAATTAATTCATAATGAAACAAAACGAATACATTCTACTTTTAATCAAACTGTCGCTTCAACTGGGAGACTGTCATCCAGTAATCCAAATTTTCAAAATATTCCAATTCGTAGAGAAGAAGGAAGGAAGATTCGCAAGGCCTTTATATCTGACGATCCTAAGAAAATCATTTTTTCAGCTGATTATTCTCAAATTGAATTGAGGATCATGGCTCATCTTAGCAAAGATAAGGCTTTAGTAGATGCTTTTACTAAAGGTGAAGATGTCCATTCAAGAACTGCTTCTTTAGTATTTAATATTCCAATAAATGATATTAGCCCAGATATGCGACGTACGGCAAAAATAGTTAACTTCGGTCTGCTTTATGGAGCAGGGCCATTTAGAATGAGTCAAGAATTAGGCATTCCTATAAAAGAAGCAAAACTTATCATAGAAACTTATTTTAAAAGATATTCTGGAATAAAGGACTATATTGATAAAATTATTAAACAAGCAAAAAAACATCAATTTGTTGAAACTATGCTTGGCCGTAGGAGACCTGTGTGGGATATTGATAGCAAAAACCATTTGCATCGTGAGGCAGCAAAGCGAATGGCAATTAATATGCCCATTCAAGGTACAAATGCGGAAATGATTAAACTTGCTATGATTTCAATACAAAAAGAATTGGAAAATAATAAAATGAAATCTAAAATGATTTTACAAGTACATGATGAATTAATTTTTGAAGTCCCAAAAAATGAACTGGACTTAATCAAGCCAATGGTAATTGAAGAAATGGAAAAAGCATTACCCCTAAGTATTCCGATAGTTGTTGATTGCGGACATGGAAAATCATGGTATGAGGCTCATTAATGGAAGCAAGTATTACTTTAAAAAAAGTTGGTAAGCTTGTAAATAATAAAACTATTTTAGCAAGCTTGACATTTGGTATAGAAAAAGGATCTCTTGTAGCAATTATTGGAGATAATGAGGCTGGGAAGTCAATGTTATTAAAAGTTATTTCTGGTGTTGAGTATCAAGAATATGGTCAGGTTTTTATTAATGGTTTAGATTCTAAAAAGCGGCGACCAGAATCAATGTTATCTATAGGTTTTGTGCCTCACGAATTAGACTTAGATCCATGGTTAACTCTTGAGGAAAACATTCGTTTTGTAGGAATGTTATATGATGTAAATACAGAAAAATTAAATACAAGAATGATTCAATTATCTAGAGAGCTGCATATAACTACTCATTTAAAAAAAATGGTCAAGGATATTTCTCCAGGAATTATAAAGAAGGGAATGCTCATTCGAGCTCTAATTCATGATCCTGATATTCTCGTATTAGATGACCCTACTGCATTTATGGATGCCGAATCTTATCGTCATACATGGGACCTTCTTCTCAATTATAGACGTGAAAAGACAATTGTTTATGTTAGCCAATCATTGCAAGAAGTTGAAGAAGCCCATGATCGTATTTTGGTACTTGAAGATGGGAAAATAACTTTAGATGGTAGCTTAGATCGTATTTTGGGCAGTACATTTGAATATCATCAATTTCAAATTGAGTTTGAATCTCTTTCGGATGAGCTCTTCAAGAAATTGTCAAAATTACCTAAAGTAAAAAATGCTTCACGTATTGGTCAAAGTATTCACTTTTACGGTCGGCAAAGAAGTGTTTTTTTTGATGTATTAAATGCAGCTACATCAAGTGTAATGAAAGATATACGCGTTCAAAAACTTGGATTGCAGGATTTAATGGATGCAAAATATGCAAAAGATGGTATCCATTGATTAAAGCTCTTTTCATTCGAAGATTTTGGCTTATTCGACATCGTTTATGGTCGACTTTAGGATTTATGACATTATTACCTTTATTTTTGCATATTGCTATAACAATGGTAATGAAAAATATTTTTATTTATTCATTAGATGAAATTCAGTACGAAATATGGGTATTTCCTGGCATTATTATTTTGATATCAATTTTGTCTACATATACTGTTATTTATAGAGATTTATTTAATTTGCGAATTCATAAAAAAGCTTTTATTCCAATAACATTAGCTCCGTATAGTAAGTTTTATTTAGTTATAGGAATCCTATTAAGCGCAATAGTTGAATCTCTCATTTATGGAAGTTTTGCTATGCTTATTATATCATTCCTACTGCCTGAAATTTTGCATTGGTCTGTATATATTTTTACACCTTTATATGGGTTTATCTTTTTATTATTATTTGGCAATTTGATATTAACTCTTTCAATTCTAATTGAAAGAATTTCCACTTTTCTTTCCTTAACTATAATTTTATTCTTTTTTGTCATTTTTGGAACTGGAATATTAGTTGAATTTGAATTTTACCCTCAAACATTAGGATTAATACTATCTTATAATCCTTTGAGTATGATTTTATCTGAGTTGAGGGGACTTTTATTTTTTAATGAAATCAACTGGATATGGATTACACTTCCTACCCTTATTGCTTTCGGATGGACATGGTTAAATGGATATATTTTAAAGAGAAAGTTAGGACAGTGATTGCCTATCTTTCCGGTGCAATGGAATTTGCTTCTGATGAAGGAGCTGGTTGGAGAAAAGACATGACTAAATGGTTAGATCAAAATTTAAATCATGGAGTTTATGATCCAGTGATAGAATCATCTAAATTGATTGAAAAATATGGAGCAAATGACTACCGAATTTGGAAAAAAACTGATACAGAAAGATATGCAAATTTTATACGTATTTGTGTTGATAATGATATCGATACTGTACGTAATAAAGCTGATTATTTAATATGTCTTTGGGATGAGAATGTTTTTAAAGGAGCTGGTACGCATGCTGAAGTGACGATCGCCTATGATTTAAAAAAACCAGTTTATTTAATTAATAAAATATCTGAATTAGAATTAAGTGGTTGGATTATGGCATGTAGTACTAAAATTTTTAAGAGCTTTGATTCCTTAAAACCATTTTTGTTAGATCGGTACAATCAAAATGATTAATAGTCCCAAAGCAATAATTCATTTAGATAGATTGATCCAGAATTATGAATTAATACAAAAAAAATATCCAAATAAAAAAATTATGAGCGTTGTGAAATCCAATGCTTATGGGCATGGGGGAGTAAACTGTGCTCAAAAGTTAGAAAAATTTGGTTGCAAATCTTTTGCAGTATTTACAGTTAATGAAGCCATAGAGCTAAGAAATGCTGGTATTCAATCAGAAATATTAGTTTTTAGTAGAATGGATATTGATTGCTTAGATAAAGCTATTGAATATAATCTTATTTTAAATATTTGTGATAAATCAGATATTAATGAAATCAAGAGATATGTAGATAAAAAAGGTTCTTCACCATCATTCCATTTAAAAGTGGATACTGGTATGACGCGCCTTGGAATTAGCATAATTGATATAGAGGATGTACTTAGATCTTTAAAAAAGCTGCCTCAGATTAATTGCGTAGGAATTTATTCACATTTTTCAACAGCAGACGAAGGAGAATTAACTTACGCTTATGCTCAGCTTGAAAAATTTAATAGTATATTAAAACTAGCAAATGAAATTGGAATATCATTTGATAATATCCATTGCTCAAATAGTGGAGCTATAATAAATATCGATCAGAATAAAATGACTCATATTAGAGTTGGAATGTTACTTTATGGTGCATATCCCTCAAATGAAGTTCCTAAGGAAATAAGTATTTTACCAGTAATGGAATTTAAAGCTTCAATTGTTCAGCTTCGAAAAGTAGATGCTGGTACAAAAGTAAGTTATGGTGGAGTTTATCAAACAAAGCGTGATACAAATATTGGCGTAATTCAGTGTGGTTTTGCTGATGGATTACCTAGGCCTTGGTATGATGGAGGATATATAAGTTATAAAGGTAGGAAATTTAGTATAGCTGGTCGCATTTGCATGGATCAATTTATGGTTGATTTCGAAGAGATAAGCCCAAATATTGGTGATGAAGTACTTTTGTTTGGTGAAAACGATACTGATTTGATTAAAATGGAAAGCATTGCAGATCATATTGAGTCAACTCCTTATGTTTTAGCAACATCTATCCAGGGAAGAACAAAAAGGATCTATAAGGAATAGTACTATTAAATCTTATATTTTTAATAATTAAATGATACAACAATTCATTCGTAAATCAATTTTATATAACCTCTTAGGTTTTACTATTTTATTTGGTCAATCTTACAACTATAGTGTTGTAATGCCGATCCCGGACTTATCATTTCATTCATCAATTTTTTATGGTTTAGATATTTTAGAACAAATGGATTTTAAGCCTTTATATGGAAAAAAAATCGGTGTCCTAACAAATCAAACAGCAGTGAACAGAAAGGGTGTCCATTTATTAGATTTATTGAAAGAACACCCAAAAGTTAATGTGGAAATAATATTTACCCCCCAATACGGATTGTTTGCTGAACAAAATGAAAGATTTAAAATAAAGGGTAAAGAGAAATATGACCCTATTTATAATGCTAGAATTGTAGAAATTTTTGGAAGGAATGTTAAACCACCTGAATGGTCTATAAGAGGATTAGATCTAATAATTGTTGATATTCAAGACACTGGAGTTAGGTTCTCAACCTATTTAGCTACAATAACTAAGCTTCTAGAGGTAGCGAGCGAATGGAGAACCCCAGTTATAATTTTGGACCGTCCTAACCCACTTAGAGGCGACAGAGTTGATGGTCCTGTAGTTCGTCCTCAATTTCAATCATTTGAAGGATATCATATTATACCAATACGTCACGGTATGACCATTGGTGAGCTCTCAATTATGGCTAATGAAATGGGTTGGATCAAAGATATGAAAAGGGCAAATCTAACTGTAATACCTATGGCTAATTGGAAACGATCATATTGGTTAGACAAATCAGAACATCCATGGATAAAGCCTCATCCAAATATAAAAACCATTAGAACAAATTTATCATATGCTGGTTTTGGATTGATTGAGGGAACTAACTTAAATGATGGCCGAGGTACTGACCGACCTTATATGCGTGTAGGTGCTCCATGGCTATCTGGTTTTCATTTGGCAGAAAAATTAATACGATTAAATTTACCTGGCGTAGAGTTTAGAGTAGTTGAATATATACCTAGAAGAAAACAAGCTGATAAAGTTATACCACTTCATGTAAATAAAGTATGTAGTGGTATAGATATTCAAATTACAGATCCAAATCGCTTTGATCCGATTGCAACAGCGACTTCAATAATGGTATTAACGCAACAATTATATCCAAAAGAATTTAGATGGGATGAGTTAAATAGAATTGATATGTTATTTGGCCATAGTCAATTAAGGGTTTTTGCTGCTCAAGGTAAACCTGCAAATTATCTACCACCTTTATGGTTGAAGGATGTACTAAAATTCAATGAGTTTAGACAAAGATTTTTAATTTATAAATAGTCAATGAATAGTAAAAGCTATCTCCTGCTACTATTTTTTTTAACTATAAGTTTTTCGCAAACTCATTTCACAATCCCCCAAAATGTATGGCGAATTAGCATTAAACAAGAAACTGCAAATGGCAATTGGAAAGGTAACGATGGTAGAAATGGTTGGACGGATTTTACTTTCCAGTTAGATACATCAAAATATATAATTAATCAGCAGTGGAAAAATAAAATGAATACTCGATCTTTAAAAATTGAGTATGGTATCACAAATAAATCAAATTTTTTAATAAAAATTCCGATTATTAAAAAGTTTAATCAAACACATACATGGAATTCAGCATCAACTAAAATAGATAGTTTGATGCAACAATATTATGTTTCAGATAAATCAAATTCAGGTTTAGGTGATGTGACTATAGGTATGAATTTATTGTTTTTGGGTAATCCTGCATGGAGAGGTGGGAAAAAGAAATATTCAGTATATGGCGGATTAGATATGATTATACCTTTTGGAAAACCTCTCGAAAAATTTAATCAAAAAGATATTGATGACAATGGTATCCCATATCAATTTAAACAATTGCCAATAGGAAAAGGATTAACGGAATGGAGGTTAAGAGCTTTTGGTGAATTTTATAGAAAGTTTCGTAGTAGATTAATTAATATTAATTGGAAGACACAAATTTCAGTTTTCAATCGAGATATTATTAATCCTCGAATTTCATTTTTATCAGGAAGCCAATTAATTACTCCTGACTCATTATCTCGTTCCATTGGTAATGTTTTATTTGAACAAGGCACACAATTCTATGGTTCTTTAAGTGGGCAAATGGAATTGTTGCCAAGAAAATTATTCTTTTTAGTCGCAATGGATTATATGGTTTCTGGTAGAGATAAGTATTTTTCGAATAATGATCAATGGGATAAATGGATGGTAAAAAGAGAAAATTATGACACTAAACAATTTCTGTCTTCGCAATTAATAAAGTTTAATTTAGTTAATCATGATCCATTTGACCGTTTTGGGTCATTACCATTTGAAATTGAGGTCGGAGCAAGATGGTTTGTTCCATTAATATCAAAGAATACATTTGGTTATACATCATCTTGGATTCGATTTACCACTTACTTTCAGGCATGGTAATAATCTATATTCGAAAGTTATTTATGTTTTGTAATGATTGATTCAAAAAAATCGATATTAGCCTGGTCTTTTTATGATTGGGCGAATAGTGCTTTTGCAACAACTGTCATGGCGGGATTTTTTCCTGTGTTTTTCAAGGAATATTGGTCTACATCAGATAATGTTACTCTAAGTACATGGTATTTGGGGTTAGCAAATTCAACTGCATCCATTTTAATTGCAGCTTTGTCACCCTTTCTTGGAGCGATTGCTGACCGGGGAACTGCTAAAAAGAAATTATTAATTATGTTTGCCTTCATTGGAATTATTAGTACTGGTGCGCTATGGATTGTTGAGCAAGGGAATTGGCAGATTGCAATTTTATTTTATGTTATAGCTTCAGTTGGATTTATGGGTGGTAATATTTTTTATGATTCTTTGTTACCTACAATTGCTTCCAAAGAAAAGATTGATTATACCTCATCTTTAGGTTTTTCTTTGGGATATATAGGTGGAGGTCTGCTTTTTTTACTAAATGTACTGATGTATTTAAAGCCTCATGTTTTTGGCATTCCAGATGGTGCTACTGCCATCAAATTGTCATTCTTATCCGTTGCAATATGGTGGGCAGTTTTTTCAATTCCAATTATCCTTTTTGTAAAAGAACCTAAAATTCATGAATCAATAGGTATAATTAAAGCTATTAAAGGAGGCTGGTCACAGCTGATTTCTACTATACAAAAAGTTAAGCAATTAAAAGTAGTTGGAACTTTTCTTATTGCGTATTGGCTGTACATTGATGGAGTTGATACTATTATCAGAATGTCCATAGATTATGGAACGAGCCTTGGTTTTCCTTCGAGTTCTCTAATCACTGCACTATTGTTAGTCCAATTTATTGCATTTCCTGCCACTTTAGTTTATAATTGGTTTTCTTCAAAAATTGGTATCAAAAATGCAATCTATATTGGAATTATTGGTTATTCATCAATTACCATTTTTGGTGTTTTTATAACAGAAGAATGGCATTTTTATGTAATTGCAGTAGTAATTGGTTGCTTTCAAGGAGGGATTCAGGCTTTAAGTCGATCAATGTACTCAAGAATAATCCCTAAAGATCAAGCTGCTGAATTTTTTGGTTTTTACAATATGCTAGGCAAATTTGCAGCAATAGTGGGACCACCTTTAATGGGTTATGTAGGATTAGTCACTGGAAATCCACGTTTAGGAATATTATCAATTATTATTTTGTTTATTTTAGGTGGATATGTGTTGTCAAAAGTTGATTTAAAAGAGGGTGAATTAATGGCTGAATCTTTTAATTCAAAATAATTACAAAAAGACTTGTATTTAATTATGAAAAACAAATAAAATTTTATTAGGCCCTGCAGGTGTGGCGTGCTCTTCAGAGGGAAACAGTTTTTCTCGAGAGTCTATTTGCAGGGCTTTTGCATTATAATATATCATTCATATCTTCAGGTAAAGGATTATAGTAAAATGACAACTGTTATAGCAAAATATTCCCAGTTTGTAATGCCCGATCATATTAATGTTGTTGGCACTCTTTTTGGAGGTCAAATGATTGCTTGGGTTGACCTCGCAGCAGCAAAAGCTTCATATAGATTCTTGAAGGGATCAGATGTAGATGGTTCGGTCACAAGAACAATAGAGCAGGTAGAATTCAAAGAGCCTGTTTATTTAGGTGATTGGGTTAACTTTACAGCTAAGATAGTAGAGGCTGGAACAACTTCATTAAAAATTGAAGTTAAAGCCTATGCAGAAGGACGAAGAACAGAACCAAGATTGGCATGCGTTGCTAGTGTTGTAATGGTTTCTGTAAAGAAAAATGATAATGGAAAATATCAGAAAATTGCTCATGGGAAATCTTTGTAATTATAAACTATTTCTAGTTTTTCTTTTAAGCAATTATTGTATAGCTCAAAATGAATCCAATGCTGAGACTTCAGCCTCTATTGACTCTAATGCAAGAGCAATCGAAGCAAGTTCGGTAAATATCATCGCTAAAGTAAATGCCATTGATGCTAACCCTACAGCATATAGAATGAGTTATTATCCTCGAAATCATCCAGCTGAGCCTTATATTACAAAACTTTTTTTTCCAGGAGAGAAAATGCAGGTCGTTATACCTGAAGGTATTTTGAATTCTGATACATTGGGAAACGTTGCGAGGTTAGAACCATTGGGTGGAGATTATGATATTCAATACAGAATGTTCAATAAAGTAAAGGATGAAATTGTTCTTACGCCTTTCACAGTTAGATATATATCTGATATAATTAAAATGAAAATTACAGATTCAAATGATAAATCAGTACCATTTGCAAAAATAAGAGTGACACAAGCAGGAAAGCTTTTAACCCATGCGGTTACAGATAGCATGGGGTATACAAGAGTTAGAGTTCCCGTTTCAAGAAATGTTGAAGGGGGGGTAATTATTTCGATCATCACAGATGGATTATTTCCAACATGGACAGAGACTTATTTTGTGCCAAATGGATCCACTGATAAAATAATTGAATTATCAAACTTAGAATTATTAAAAGGTGAATCTATCTATACTGTGAATACTGATTTGGCACCTTTTAGAGAAGGGCCTGAAAATGGATCTAATGTTTTATTTCTTTTAAATAATGGAGAACAATTAGCGATATCAAAAGTAGCAGGTGATCGTCTATATGGACGTGTTAGGATCTACTTAGATAAGCAAAAGAATTATAATTATTTTTCAGGATGGATTTTATCAAAGAATGTTGATCTAAAATAGGAGAGGGAATGGGAAAAAAGTTATTTAATCCAGTAAAAAATCTATCTCAAAAAGCACATATAAAATCATTAAATCAATATGAAAAAGAATATAATCGGTCAATTGATAATCAAAATAAGTTTTGGGAGGAAAAAGCTGAAAGAATTAGTTGGTATAAAAAATGGAATACTGTTGGTTCTTTTGATTATGCAAATGGAAAAATTAAATGGTTTGATGGTGGAAAGCTTAATGTAAGCTATAATTGTCTTGATCGACATGTTGAATCAGGCAAAGGTGAAAGAACTGCACTGATATGGGAAGGTAATAATCCTGAAGAAAATGAAGTTTTTTCATATAATGATTTACTTACAGAAGTAAAGAAGTTTGCGAATGTTCTATTAAGGCTAGGTGTTCAAAAAGGAGATAGAGTTTGTCTTTATATGCAAATGGTGCCTCAATTACCAATAGCGATGTTAGCATGCGCACGGATTGGGGCTGTTCATTCAGTAGTTTTTGGGGCATTTAGCTCAGACTCTTTAAGAGATAGGATTAATGATTCAACCTGTAAAATTTTGATCACTCAAGATACAGGAGTTAGAGGAATAAAAGAAAATATCCCAATGAAATCCAATGCTGACAAGGCAGTTGAAGAAACTCCATCAATTGAACATGTGATTGTTGTAAAGAGAACAGGTGAACCAGTTCAAATGATCAAAGGAAGAGATGTTTGGTGGCGGGATGAAATGTCAGAAGTAAGTGATAAATGTAATCCAGTTGAAATGGATGCTGAAGATCCATTATTTATTTTATATACATCTGGATCTACAGGGCAACCAAAGGGAGTACTACATTCAACAGGTGGTTATTTATTATATACTAACTTCTCATTTGAAATGATTTTTGATTATAAGCCAGAGGATATTTACTGGTGTACAGCTGATATTGGATGGATAACAGGTCACTCATATATTGTTTATGGTCCTCTATCAAATTGTGCTACATCAATAATGTTTGAAGGTGTTCCTAACTATCCAGATTTCGGAAGATTTTGGGATATAGTAGATAAACATAAGGTAAATTTATTCTATACGGCCCCTACAGCTCTTCGGGCTCTTATGAAAGAAGGTAATCAATGGGTTGATAACCATGATTTATCTTCACTTCGCTTGCTTGGTACAGTTGGAGAGCCAATTAAAGAGCCAGAATGGATGTGGTACCATAGTATAATTGGTAAAGAAAAGGCTCCTATTGTAGATACCTGGTGGCAGACTGAAACAGGAGGGATAATGATAGCACCTTTACCTGGAGCGACACCTACTAAGCCTGGATCAGCTACTTTCCCATTTTTTGGTATTGAGCCCGTTCTTTTAACTGAAGAAGGAGTTGAAGTAATAGGAAATGATGTATCCGGATTATTAGCAATAAAGTCATCCTGGCCAGGTCAGATGCGTACAGTATATGGAGATCATCAACGTTTTATAGAAACATATTTTTCTCAATTTCCAGGATATTATTTTACGGGTGATGGTGCGAAACGTGACAAAGATGGATATTACTGGATAACAGGTAGGGTAGATGATGTACTAAATGTATCTGGCCACCGAATTGGAACTGCAGAAGTAGAAGGAGCTATAGGTAAAACAGAGAATGTTGCTGAGGCAGCTGTTGTTGGGTTTCCACATGACATCAAGGGTCAAGGAATTTATGCTTTTGTAACACTGATGACCGGAGTTGATTCTAGCAATAGCATCGAAGATAATATTAGGAAAAAGGTTTCTGAAGAGATTGGACCTCATGCAAAACCTGACAAAATACAATTTACTCCAGCATTACCTAAAACGCGCTCAGGAAAGATAATGAGAAGGATTTTAAGAAAAATAGGTGAAGGTGACTTTGAAAATTTGGGTGATATTTCGACATTAGCAGACCCTTCAGTGGTTGGTAATATTATAGATAAATCTAATTAAAAATTTATTTTTCAGCAATAACCTCAACTACTAAGGGACAACATAAAGTTGCGTATGGAATATTTTCTAATTCCAATATATCCTTTTTTGCATTCTCATAATCTTGATTATTAATATAACCCATTTTAACTAATCTTGGAAAATAACTGTAATAAAATGTTTTTGGCCACTCCAAGGTCAAGGAACCAGGAGTGCCGAGTTTAGATATTAGTCGCGCATGAATAACTTTCATATCAATTTCATCAAAATATTGATGAAGATAACTGCCAATATCAATTTCAAATTCAGAATCTTTAAAACTTTTCAAAGCTGCATCAATTGCTTTCTTTAAGGCAGGTCGTTCTGGATCTGTATGATGTAATGACCAATTAAAATATTCCTGAATTACCATTCTTCCTTTAGGTTTTAAAGCATATTTAATTTTATTTAATATTTCTTTTGGGTTTGAAATCCATCCCAAAGCCCATCTACAATACATTGCATCTAAAGATTCTGACTCAAGCGAAAGAAAATCAAAATCATCTAAAATCGTCTCAATAGGAAGTTGAGTTGACTTTTTAATTTGATCTAAGTGATTA
>Ga0208764_10001838_pt1 | contig 13515 bp, 10 predicted proteins | sample ETNtaG_18_FD_185762 | JGI IMG/M metagenome (GOLD analysis project Ga0208764, IMG submission 185762) | Marine microbial and viral communities from oxygen minimum zone, Eastern Pacific Ocean - ETNP201302SV91 (SPAdes) (version 2) | ecosystem: Environmental > Aquatic > Marine > Oceanic ... | reverse complement strand
AATCTTTATCAGGCTCGGTTAGCACATCACTTAATGCCCCTCTAATTAATAAAGTTGGAACCTTTACTCTTTTTGCTGACTCTTCTTGGTCTTTAAAAAAATCTCCTCTATCTTTTCCTGGTTTTCTTTCTAAGAATTTAGGATCCCAATGCCAATAATATTTTCCATCATCTCTTAATTTTAAATTTTTATTTAGACCCGATAGATCTTTTGGTTTCTTTCTGTGAGGAAGATACTGTGATATCGCTTCTGCTGCTTCTTCAAGAGATTTAAAGCCAGACTTTCCTGACTGCATAAACTCAACTATTTTATTAGAGCCCTGTTCGTCTGGATAAATTCCGATATCAACCATAACTAATGACTGACATAAAGGGCTTGATTCAATATCTCCTGACAAAGCCAAAGCGGTCATTCCTCCCAAAGAAGCACCAACTAAATTAGCTGATTTTCCAATCTGATTGATTATGTTTATTAAGTCTTCTTTATGAGAACTAATGGAGTAATCCCCTTCTTTTGACCAAAAACTATCTCCATGTCCCCTTAGGTCGTACGCAATTACAAAAAATCCTGCTTCAGAAATAATTCTCGAAGCCATATCCCATGCATGCCTAGTTTGCCCTCCTCCATGTAAAAGTATTACGAGCGGATTCGTATCCTTCCCATAAAGATTGGCTGCTATTTTTTGACCTTTTTGGTCTTCAAAAAATCTTTTCATTAAAAGTGAATAAAAAACATGAATTGTTTTGCGAAATGATACAAAATCTATTAAAAGCTATCACTAATTAAATTAATTTTCTTATGAATCCTCCAAAAAAAATATTAGACAGACTTAAATTTATAGGTCCTAGTGTGATAGTGACTGGTAGTGTTGTTGGAAGTGGATCTATCGTAATGACACCTCTTTTGGGGGCTGCCGCAGGTTTTATCCTACTTTGGTGGCTCCTATTAAGTATGTGGAGTAAACCAATAATTCAAGCTGAAATAAGCAGATACATAATTGTTAAAAGAAAAACGTTTCTTGAAGCATTTTCAGACATGCCTGGATATAAAACAACTATTCAAGGCAAGACAACCTCTTGGCTAGTTTGGTTTATGTTTATAGGAGTAATCCCTTCAGTAGCTGGGATGGGCGGTCTGGCTGGTGCAGTAGCTGAAGCAGGTCATAAAATGATTCCACAATTAAGTCTAGAAATATGGGTAATCGCTTGTTGCACGGCTACTTGGCTTATTCTTTATTGGGGTTCTTACCAAAGCTTAGAAAAAATACTTCTGGCCATGGTGCTCTTCTTTTCCCTAGTAACAATAATTATTGCTTTTTCCATGCAAAGTACTGAATTTCAGATTAATAGTAATCAAGTTCTAGAAGGGCTAAGTTTTTCTTTTCCTATGGACCATCTACCTTTAGCGCTTGCTGTATTTGGTTTTACTGGTATTAGTTATGGAGAAATCATGGCTTATACCTATTGGTGTCTTGAAAAAGGCTACGCTCAAGATACAGAAGGAGATAAAGAAAAAACTAAGCTTTGGATAAAGGTGATGCAAACTGACGTTTGGATAACAGTGATATTCATAACCATAGGAACACTTCCTTTCTTCTTTTTGGGAGCAGGAGTGCTTCATCAAATCCCAGAGCTCCAAGAAGCGCTAGCCAATAACTCTTTTTGGGATATAAAAATTATAGATTCACTGCAAAACATGTTTGCTTTGGTTATTGGAAGTTGGGCGATGTGGCTTTTTATAATCCTAGCCTTTTTTGTTCTATTCTCTACTTTGCTTTCAGGGACGGCTGCATTTACAAGAACAATCTCTGACTACTTGATATCAACTGGTTTAGTTTTAGAAAAGAAAGTAAGTCGAAGGCGTCTAATTAAGATCGTGGCAATAGTTATTCCATTTCTTTCGGCCTTATTCTACTTCATACTGCCAAATCCAATAACCTTATTAATTATTGCGGGTATATGGGCCGCTATGGGACTGCCTATTGTTAATATTGGAGCCATCTACTTAATTAGTAAGCTAGAAAAAGAGCTTAGACCAAAACCGGTAACTATTTATTTTCTTTGGATTTCTTTATTTTTTCAGTTATTCATGGCTTCTCTGGTTCTTTATTATGAAATATTTGGTTTCTAATTGATGAGTAAATGGCCTTTTCTTCCACAAAACAAAAATTTTGAGATTGTAAGAACTGAAGGTGCTTATTTATATAAAAGTGACGGAGAGAAAATATTGGATGCTTCTGGTGGAGCAATTGTTAATAACATAGGTTATGGAAGACTAGAAGTAGCTGAATCAATAAAGAAGGCAGCTTTAAATAACACCTATGTGCTTCCTCCCTTTTTAACTCCTGAAAGAGAAGAGCTGCTAGATGAATTAAGAAATCATTGGCTGCCTCCTCACCTAACCAGAATTCACTTATCTTCAGGAGGATCAGAGGCAAATGAATCTGCAGTAAAGTTAGCTATCCAGTACCAGGCTAGTAGAGAAAAACCAGAAAAGAATATCATCCTTACTAGGAGCCTTTCCTATCATGGAACAACTTTAAATATGTCTGGAATATCTGGGCATGCTGCTAGAAAAAAAGGTTTAGAAGGGTATGTTCCAAAACCAGTAAATATAGAAACTCCATATCCTCTTAGGTGTCCCTTGGGAAGTTTTTCTCCAGATGCTAAAAATTATTATCTAGATAACTTAAAAGAAGTAATTAAATCTATTGGAGCGGAAAATATTGCTGCTCTTCTTATGGAACCTATTAATGGCTCTAGTGGGGGAGCAATCTCTCCGCCAGAAGGTTACTGGGAAGAGGCGCAAGAGATTCTAAAAGAAAAAGATATTCTGTTGATATCTGATGAAGTAATGACTGGATTTGGCAGAACTGGTCAAGATTTCTGTAGCAACTACTATCACCTGGAACCTGATATTCTTATTGCAGGGAAAGGTATGGCTTCAGGATATGCTGCTATATCAGGAACATACAGTACGGATGAAATTGCAAATTCAATCCAAAAAGCTGGTTACGAAGTTATGTTTCATACTTTTGCTGCCCTCCCACTATCTTGTGCTGCCGCTTCTTCTGTTCTAAAAATATTAAGAAGAGAAAATTTGTGTAAAAGAGTTAACCCTATTGGAGATAAGCTAAAGGAAAAGTTAATTTCAGAATTAGGAGACCACCCTTTAGTAGCAGAGATAAGAGGCAAAGGACTTCTTTTAGGAATTGAATTAGTGAAAGAAAAAAAAGAACTCTTAAGTTTTAAAGAAGAAGATAAAGTGACTCATAAGATTATCTCAAAAGGTTTAGAAAATGGGGTTCTATTTTATCCAGGAGGAACAGGAGAGTTTAGAGACATAATTTGCCTAGGACCTCCATTCACAATTCAAGAACAAGAAATAGAAGTTATAGTAAGTGCTTTAAAAAAATCAATTGATTCTTTGCTTTAAGAATTAATCTCTTAAATGACTTCCTAAGAGTTTCTTAAAATTCTTAGTGTAGAATTTATTCTTAATATCTTCATTAATCTGATTCATGGTTTTCTCATACCTTCCTATGGGGTCATCAGTTCCTTCATGATGAGGATAATCAGAAGCAAACATTAGTAAATCTTCTGCGCCATTAGATAATAACCAGCCTATATCTTCTCCAGGAAATGGAGTGATTTTAATATGTTTTAAAACGTATTCAGAAGGTAGCAATTCCAAATAAGAAAGGTCTTGTATCCTCCTAAAGGCTCTATATGATTGATCAAGATGCTTCATCCAAGAAATAATCCAAGAAGCACCTAGCTCAACAATACCAACCCTTAAGCCAGGAAACCTACTAAATACTCCATCAAATATCATTGCTGCTAAGAAAATCTCAGCGTTATATCCAATACCCATGTAAGTAAGAGCATCTCTTGGGGCATCTCCTTCTTTGTGTTTTGGGACCGTACTCCCATTATTATAAAAAGATTCAGGGACAGGATCCCATCCACCATCAGCTCCTACATGTAAAGTTATTGCTATATCTGATTCTTCTATTTCCTTCCAAAGGATATCGTACTCTGGATGAGTAAAAGATTTCCCTCCTTCTGGAGGAATAGTATCTATTAAGATTACAGAGAAATTATCTTTCAGTGCTTCTTTTAGATATTCTAATGCTGTATTCGGCCCAAACTGCAGAGGAATATAAGCCGCCCCATACATTCGAGTATCTTCAGAGCAAAAAGAGGCCATGCCTCGATTAAGAGCCCTTACGCCTCCTAATACCACTGAATCATCTTTAGATGCCAATACTTGATCAAATGCGCTTGTAGGAAAAACTATATGTCCTTTAAATCCTAAAAGATCGTTAGCTAATTTTCTTTCTTTAGCATCAAATGCACCGAGCCCATCCCATCCTTTATGATCCCAACTCATAAATTCTTTTTTTGCTTGAATAAGAGTAGATTCAGAAGATTTTCTGTCATTAAACTTATTGATGGCTTGATCAATTCTTTCTAGGGTGTCTTTATCTCCTTCAACAATTGGTTCCAATTGGTCTTTAATTTCTTTTTCAGCAAATTCGTATACCCAATCAGGTCTTTCCATCATATGAGTATCTGCGTCATAGATGTTATCTCTATGAGCATAGATCTTCTTATTCTTATTATTCATTTTTATAAACCCAATCTTAATTATAACCGTTGTTGATTTTCTTCAAAGTACGTAAAATCTTCTTTTACTATTAAAATCAATTTAATCGAAATCTCTCAAGTTATTTAATGGAAAAATACAATATAGATTGCCTTATAGTAGGTGGTGGTATAGCCGGTCTTTCAATAGCCAGAAAAATTTCCAGTAAGTATAAAAGTACTTTCTTAATAGAAAAGAATCACTTATTAGGGCAAGAAACATCCAGTAGAAATTCAGAAGTGATTCATGCTGGTATTTATTACAAACCTGATTCCTTAAAAGCTAAATTATGTGTTGAAGGAAAATTGATGCTATATGAGTACTTAAAAGAAAAGAAAATAGATTATATGAATTGTGGGAAATCTATAATTTCAACTTCAGAACAAGAGACAAATGATTTACTGACCATAAAGAAGAATTCAGAAGATTGCGGTGTTTTGGATCTAGAATTTAATAACAGTAAAATGAAAGATTATCCTTTTATTCGTTTTAAGGACTCTTTGTATTCTCCTTCTTCTGGAATCTTTGACAGTCATACTTTTATAAATTCTTTGAGGTATGAATTTGAATATAATGGAGGTGAAGTCCTTCTTGGTAATGAGTTTTTAGCAATAGAACCGGGTTCTAATTTTCTTGAAGTGCTAATTAATGACAATAATTCAAAAGAAAGCTTTCTAGTAAATACTCCTCTTGTAATTAATTGTGCTGGCTTGGGTGCCGTTAATATAGCCAACTCTCTTTATAATAAAGAAAAATATAAAAATAAATTTGTTAAAGGTGAATACTATAATTACCAGGGCAAAGAAGAATTAAGTCATCTAATCTATCCTGTTCCTACTAAATTAAGTGCCGGTCTGCATGTAACTATAGACTTAGGAGAGGGAATTAGATTTGGTCCATCTGCTTATGAAGTTAATGAAAAAGATTACTCAATTAAGCTAGATAAAAAAAAGGAATTCCTCAAAACAGTTCAGTCTTATTGGCCGAGCATAAAAGAAGAGCAGCTATCACCAGGTTTTTCTGGTATTAGACCCACTCTTGAAGACAAGGAAGATTTTGTAATTGATATTAATGAAATTAATAATAGCTTAATGGTTAATATCTTGGGTTATGCCTCTCCTGGCCTAACCTCCTCTTTGGCACTATCAAAGCATGTTGAGTCTAAAATAGATAATGTTTTTAATTGAAGAATCTAAACTCAATTACTTATTGTGGACCAGTCTGGTGCAAGTAAAAAAGTATCTTTTTCATAGAAACATGATAGAACTACATGTCGTTAGATTCTATAAGTTGGATTATGTCTTTTAAGCAAGAATCTATGTCTCCATTGTTTGTTAAGACATGATCCGCATAACGGTTATATAGATCTAGTCTTTCATTATAAGTATCTAAGAGGCTTTGTTCTGGCCTTCTCACCACGCCCCTTTCAGACAGATCGGATATTCTTTCTAATATATTTTCATAAGACACTTCAAGATATATTACTTCAGAATTTTGTTTTAAAAATTTCATAGCAGCATCAGAAAAAACTGCACTCCCTCCGGTGGCTAAAACAGTTTGGTATAAATTAATTGACAGGAGAACTTCTTCTTCAATTTTTGTAAATTTATTGCGGCCTTGCTGGTCAAGAAAACTTTGTATGCTTTGATTAATCTTTTCTTCTATCAAAGAGTCACCATCTACGAAATGAAATCTTAAGAGTTTAGCTAACTTCTTGCCTATGGTGCTCTTTCCGGCTCCAGCCATTCCTATTAATGTTATTGAGCTATTCATTTTTACTTCTTATTGTAAAGAAAAAGGACTGTTTTTTACCAAATTCTTGAGATGTATTTAAATACGATTAAATGGTGGAGCCAGTCGGGATCGAACCGACGACCTCATCCGTGCAAGGGATGCGCTCTCCCAGCTGAGCTATGGCCCCAAAAAGGAAGCGTAGATTAACAAAAACTGAGTAAATTTGTTATCTGTTTAATTTTTTTCGTAATTTTCTAGCCACTCCAAAGATTCATTTATCATCTGATTTCTTGGCAAAGGCCAATGACCAGCTTTAAAAAGAACATATTTTTTATTCTCATCTAAAGTACCTAGGTTATTAAACATTGCTTCTTGAGATTCAATAGGAATTAGGAAGTCTTGTTCTCCGTTCATCATAATTATCGGAGTTTTGACTCTATCTAAATAAAAAATACCATCAGAGTGAGGTGGAGCATAAGGACTAAAACCCCCGCTTAAGAAGATTGCTGATTTAAATCTATTCTCATATAAAAGAACGATGGGAGTGTATACAGCTCCATAACTCATGCCTAGATAATGGATTTGGGTACTACTAAATTCTTGTCTCTCTTCTAAGTAATCTAATGTCCTTGAAGTATCTACTCTCCAATTAACCATCATATCTCGGAATTGTCTTAGTTGTTCTTCACTGGAAGGCTGGGCTATTGCTTTATCCACCAATCGGTTTAAAGATCCTTTAAAAGCTGGCCACACAAGAGCTCTTCCGCTCTTAATTATAAAATCTAATCCATATTCTCCTGGATTAATATCGTCTATATCTGGAGGGTCTCTAAAATAATTTAAGCCAGGATAAACAACGACAGAAGGGACAGCATTAAATGAGTTCTTGGGTCTAAATATTAGAACATCCATCCTCTCATTGTTATAACCAACTGATATAGATACTTTTTCTTTTATCCAATCTGGATGGCTTTCATCAAAATAAACAATCTTTGGTTCTAGATCTCTTTTCCCATAGGAATATCTTGTTGAATAAAGCTTAAAGGCTTCGTCATCTAATCTCTTATAAAATTCCATTGGGGGAGGTTCAGGTCTGTTGATAGGATCGCCAAAGGGATTAAGGTCAGCAGGATTTAAAAGCCTAACTGTCCTAAATCCTGTTAATTTAGATCTATCAAATCTGGGCATAGGATTCGCTTGAAAACCTGTATATTCTGGTTCCCCTACTGCCCCTCCTAAAGTCATCCCTCTTCCACCAAAAATATTCCATACCCACTCTCTAACATTTCCAGTCATGTCCAATGTTCCATAAGGTCCATAGGCTTTATAAGTTCCAACTTCAGTCACAAGATCACCCTTAAAATTGCTGACTGAGAGCATTTCGGGAGCCAAAGGAGAAACCCATTCATCAGCAGGAAAAGCAGCTTTTGCCCAATGAAAAAATGGTGGCAAAATATTTCCCATAAATTTTGCATATGCCTGGGCTTCATACCAGCTGATTCCAGTAACAGGAAAGTTATCTTTTCCTTCAGGATAATCTTGAAGTTCCCAGTAAGCTGGTCCGCTTCTTCCTGTTTGATCTTTCATTAACTCTAAGGCCTCCTCAAAAGACAATGAAACTCCTTCTTTAATAAAGTCCATATCTTGCCAGTATCTTGGGTTCTCATAACCACCTGAATCGATAAATTTTTTAAACTGCAGGTTTGTTACTTCATGTTTATCAATATAAAAAGGACTTAAAAGATAAGGATCTGTTCTTTCACCTGATATAGCGGGTACAAACTTACCTCCAGGAACATAAACCATACCTTCAGGAAGCTGTCCATCCTCAGCTAGCTCTAATTTTGCAACCTCAAAGCCTAAATCAGCAGGAAAATTTCTAAAAGTTAAGCCAGGATTAACACTACTAACATACGTGGTTTCATATCCTTCTTTTTCTAGTCTTAGTTGGAGTGGGCCTATCGGAAGTCTATTGGTTCCTGATAGATTAGTTCCTAGAAACTCCCACTCAAATTCATTGGATCCATAAGGTCTCCAAAAAACATCAACATTATCTTGTTTAATTTCTATCTTTGCTGACCAGCCAAGCTGGTCTAAAGCTTCTTTTACCTGAGGTATAAAAGGAAAAATATTATTTATATCTCTAGCGATTATCCAAGACTTGGCATATTCGTCATTAGAGAATGCTTGCTCAAGTTGTGGGCTCTTAACAAATTGGATCCAGTAAAAACTCCACCCAAGATAACCTATAACCACTATACATAAAGAAGAAAAAAGTAATTTAAGGGTACTTAAATGAGAAGAAATTATGAATGAAAGGACTAAAACTACAGGAAAACCTATTACAGAAGCCCATATGAACCCTTGAAGAATTGATTCGCTTAAATTGAAAGAACCTACAATTAAGCTGATTACTTGAACAGTTATAAAGGCCATTACTGCGTAAGTTGAGGCTGCTCTTACAGTCGGATGTCCTCTTAATTTTTGAAAAGTACTCTTAGATTCAGTCTCCATAATATTCTTAAGCTATTGTTGAATTTATTTTATCTAATATTTCTTTCTGATCTAAGTCTTTAGTTATTTTGTAATGAGGATGCCCTAAAGTCGCTAAATCAGAAGCTATCTCCATAGATCTACTAAGTACTTTATCTGGTTCAACTACTTCATCTAAATAGCCTGCGTCTACAGAATCTTTTAATTTATAAGCTTCAGCACAAAGAATTGCCCTATACCAATGAGCTTTTGAAATTCTTGATTTAGAAATCTCTAGTATAGGAGTCGGTATAGACATATTGTTCCTGGTTTCATTTGCTTGAGCAATGAACTCTCCATTAGCACCAACTCTATAGTCTGCACAGCAGAGCATGAAAGCTCCTAGTGCGATAGCATGACCAGTGCAAGCCGCTACTACTGGTCTTGGAAAACTAAATACTCTTGAAAGAAGAAGAAATCCTCCAGATCCTAGTTTAGCAATGGATTTAGGATCTCCTCCTTGCATAGTTTTAAGATCAAAGCCTGCAGAGAAAATTCCCTCCCTTCCTTTTATTAATAGCGAACCTTTATCTGTAGGAACTTTGTCTAATAAAGAATTTAATTGCTCAATCATATCCAATGAAAAAACATTAACTTTACCGTCATCTAAAGTAATAACAGATACATCTTCTTCTGTTGATAATGAGGCTAAATCTTCAGGCATATTTTCTCCTTAATATTTTTTAAGAGAAATCCTAACATTTAGATTAAGATAAAAAAATAAAAAGAATAAGAAATGACAAAATTAACAAAATTAACAAGATCAGTAAAAGATAGAGTTGTTCTAATAACTGGTGCTGGAAGTGGAATGGGAAGAGCAACAGCTCATTTATTCTCTGATGAAGGTGCCAAAGTAATTCTTACTGACTTAAATAAAGAATCAATTCAAAAAGTAAATCAAGAAATAGTAGATTCAGGGGGTAAAAGTCTGGCCATTCAACTAGATGTTTCGCAAAAAGATCAAATAGAAGGTGCTATAAATAAAATAGAATCAGAATATGGCGCTCTAGACTTTCTAATTAACAATGCAGGAATCTCTATTCCCTCAAATATAGATGAAAAAGACTATTCAGAAAGCTGGGACAAAACATTCTCAGTTTTATTAAAGGCTCAAGCAGAAATGATTAGAAGTAGTTTAAGGCTGTTAAAAAAATCTAATTCTGCTCGAATAGTAAATATCTCCTCCACAGAAGGCTTTGGAGCTACTCCAGGAGGTAGCCCGTATACTTCTGCAAAACACGGAGTAATAGGACTAACGAGATCTTTGGCAACTGAACTAGGAAAAGACGGGATTACTGTAAATTGCATATGCCCTGGTCCCATATCTACAAATATGACTTCAAGAATTCCTGAAGAACATAAAGAAATTTATGCTAAAAGAAGGGTTCCATTAAAAAGATATGGAGACCCAGAAGAAGTTGCTCATGCAACTTTAAGTTTTTGTCTTCCTGCCTCTTCATTTATAAATGGAGCCGTTCTTGCAGTGGATGGAGGAATGTCTATTAAAAGAGCGTAGTTAGACTTTATCCAATAAATTATAGATTTCCATTCTGTCTATTGCCTCTTCCCCTACTTTCTGTCCGAGAACATGCCATGAATCTCTATCAGACTTCATAGTTTCCCATTTAGGTAATTCGTCTGAATTTGGATCTCCTTTAACGGCAAAATTTGTCCAATAAGAAAGCATTGTGTTTGAAAGGTCTTGGTTTTCAATTGGTCCCAGGCCTCCTACCCCAAATACATAGCCAATTTCATAAGCATGAAAAGCCCCTAAAAGCTCACCTGCTTTGCCAGAAGGTTTTTGATTAAAATGATAGAAATAAATATCTTCTCCTCTTTTTGCCATAGCTTTTGCAGCGAAATAAGATGGTGCTCCAAAAAGAGAGTCTCCTAATAAGTTTTTACTAGACTTAACCATCTCTTCTTTATCTGAAGCTGGGTAAATAGACATTATCTTTTCACTATTTTCTTTAAATTTATCTGCGATGATCATCTTATATTTTTCTACAGAATTTATAGGAGGAGGAACATCGGCTAAAGGACTTCCCCAATAAAGTGCTGTTCCTTCATCGGCATTTGTTCCTATTATTGTTGGAACTTTATGATTAAGGCCATCCTCGAAACTATTCATCACTGGAGATAAAATAGAATTTCCGTCTACAAAGAAAGAGGAAGAAAATCCAATCTTCCCAACATCGATTATTTTTTCGACTGGCAATTCCCTCATTAATCTCAATTGGTCTGGTCCAGTTGGTACTTCGCATAATTCTCCAAACCTTGCTCCTATGTCCATGGCCGAAAATCCTGCTTCTGAAGTTTCAGCTGAGTGTAATGCCATTCTTGCAAATCCTCCGCTTTGAACTATGGCTTGATGAAATAGACCTTCTGATAGAGGTGAAACTAATAAGGCAGCTACTGAGAAACCGCCTGCTGATTCTCCAAATATAGTTATGTTAGATGGGTCTCCACCAAAATTCTCTATATTTTCATTTACCCATTCCAGAGCTTTAATTTGATCAAGCAAACCAAAATTAGTTTTTTGCTGTTGATCGCTTTCATTGATTGAAGGGTGGGCAAAAAAACCTAGCTCACCTAATCTATAGTTAATGGTAACCAATACATTTCCTTTTTCTATAATCCCGTCAGGTAAATATTGATCAGAAGACCCATATCTTAAAGCCCCTCCATGTATCCAGAACATGACTGGTGCTTTTTCATTTGGACTAAGATCAGGTGAGTAAATATTTAATCTTAAACAATCTTCAGATTCTGTTGGGGGTTCTTCAATGGGCGTTTCTATACCATAAGCTCCAGCTATAAGGCCTCTAAATCCTCCTTCGCCCATCCTAAATTGAGGACATTGAGGTCCAAATGAACTTGCATCTAAAGGGTCTGACCAGGAATCTGGGTCTTGTGGAGCTCTCCATCTATTTTTTCCGGAAGTATCAGCTGCGTACGGTATGCCTTTAAAAGAGAAGCCTTTCGTCCCTTGATATTCCTCTTCTATGCCTTCTACTGGACCAGAATTTGTTTCTATAATTGGCCTCATAAGCTTTTCTCCCGTTTACTTTTATAAACGGTTAACATATCACGAAATATGAAAAAGAAAATAATAATTGATACTGATCCAGCCATGGGTACCAAGGGTGGTGATCCTGAAGATTGTTTTGCAATTATGTTAGCTTTGAATTCACCTGAATTAGAGGTTTTAGGAATAACAACTGTGCAGGGTAATGTGCCAGTAGAAAGAGGTTTTAGTAATGCCTGTTTTCTAGTTAATGAATTAGAGAAAAACATTCCAGTTCATACTGGAACTTCAGGTACTTATGATAAAAATAGGAATAAGAAAAGAAAATGGTTGGCAGATAGAGGAGAAATGGAACAACTCACTCCAATGATCCAACCTAAGAACCAAGCAATATCAGCAGAATCATTCATAGCTAGTACTTGCCTGGAGCATTCAGGAGATATTGAATTGGTTACTATTGGTCCTTTAACAAATGTAGCGAAAGCTTTAGACGAAGAACCCAATCTTAAGAAGCATTTAAATAAAATAACTATGATGGCAGGTGCTGCACAAGTACCTGGAAATGTTACACCTGCTGCAGAATTTAATGTTTGGGCAGACCCTGAAGCTGCTGCAAAAGTTTTTAATGCTGGCATAGATTTTGATTTAGTTCCTTTAGATGTATGTCATAAGACAAGATTTAGCAGAACTCAATTAGATTCTATAGGCAAAAATCCCCATCCATTTTGTCAATTTGTAAAAGAATCCGTTAGCCCGTGGATAAAAAGGAATCCAAATTCAAATATTGAAGAAGGACTCCATCTCTATGACTCATTAGCAATGGCTTTATGTTTTTTACCAGAGCTTGCTGATTTTAGAGATGCCTTTGTTAACGTAGAAACAGAAGGAGAATTTACTGATGGCGAAACTGTTTGTGAATTTAATGAATCTATTATGGGTCAAATTTTTAAACCAACACCTAATTCTAGAGTAGCCATTAATATAGATGTTGATGGTTTTAATAAAGTTTTTGAAGAAAGAGTAATTAATTTCCTTTTAGGCTTATAACTTATAAACCTGTTCAACTTCAGAAAGGGTGGGCATAGAAGTTGAAGCTCCTTTTTTAGTTACTGATAGAGCAGCACATTTATTTGCAAACTCACAAGAATCTAAAATGGATTCCTCTTGATTGATTGAGTGAGCAAAAGCCCCCACGAAACAATCACCCGACCCAACAGTGTCTATTGCCTTTGTTTTGATTCCTTCGATGTGTCCTGAATTCTCATTTTGATAGAAAAAAACTCCTCTTGAACCTAAAGTTACTATAAGAGATGTTTTCTTACTTAAATTTAGATCTTTAATCTCCCTTTTGATGAAATCTAAGGTTAATGCATCTTCGAATGGAGTTCCAACTAGTTCACAAAATTCATTTTCATTAACTATTAAGTAATCAGTAAATGACACCAAATTGGCCGTAGGTTTCTTATATGGAGCTAAATTAAGAATATTAAGATTACCTTTTTCTTTGGATCTTAGAAATAAGGACTCTACTTGATTAGTATTGACTTCCATCTGGCAAATAACCAGGTTCGAAT